>Ga0255777_10001165_pt1 | contig 25060 bp, 26 predicted proteins | sample 101ome_15_FD_179975 | JGI IMG/M metagenome (GOLD analysis project Ga0255777, IMG submission 179975) | Coastal salt marsh microbial communities from the Groves Creek Marsh, Skidaway Island, Georgia - 101402AT metaG (version 2) | ecosystem: Environmental > Aquatic > Marine > Intertidal zone >... | reverse complement strand
CGTTCGACTGGAGTCTGTACGCCAGCAAACATAGGGAAACTAGCGCGGCCTTCAATCAATCACTTGGCGTGTACAAACAGGTCCATGAAACCTTGCCCGCAGCGGCACGTGGCGTTGCCGCGAGTCGCGGTCAGGGTGTGAGTCACGTTGGGGAAGGCAGGTTCGTCAGTTCAGGAAACTATCGTACTGGCGTTTCATTACTGCATAACAATCGCAGCAGGCAGCACGTAACTTTCTTCGGTCCAGGATCACGACTTGCCCGCGACGGTAGTCGATGATGTTCTGCCTATGGAATCCGCTCGCTGCGGCAGTGACGCTGGTGCGCCGCACGCCGAGCATGTGAGCGATGGATTCCTGTGTGGCGTGCAGTTCACTGGAACCCATTCGATCGTGTGTCATGAGTAACCAGCGAGCAAGGCGCGCGTCGATGTTGTGGAACCGGTTGCACAAACCCAACTGTGCGATTTGAGTCACCAATGCGTGGACGTACAGGTTCAGCAGCTCCTGCAGGTCGCCGCGCTGGTTAGCGGACTTTGTCAGCGCACTCACATCCATGCGCATCGCGGTGCCGGCGTTCCGCACCACTGACAGGTTGCGCGCGTTCACGCCGCCCAGATGGATAACAAGCCCTACCGCCCCCTCATTGCCTTCCATGGCCACCTCCACCATCCGGCGCTCATTGATATCGAAAAGGAGCGATACGACGGCATCATTGGGAAAGTAGATATGGTTGACGGCATCGCCCGGGCCGTAGAGCACCTGGTTCTCGTGCAGTGCGACCTGCTCGAGGCTCGGTCTCAGCCGCCGGTATTCCGTCCGTGCCAGCCTTGACAGGATGCGGTTCCTAACGGGAACGTGGGTTGAAGCGGGCACCGGTGTCAACGACGCCTGTCCGAACGAACGGAACTACCGGGCGGGTGTACGGTGCGGATAAAGTGGGTGCTCCCCATAATCGCTCTGCATTGCCAGTTTGGCGCTTCTTAGAAGCATGTGGGTACGGACACTAGCATGTGCCTGGCCCACCTTCCGCGCGCTGGCGCACATTGCGGCCGATGGCGGGGCGCCCAATTTGCCGGGCAGTTTCACCTGGGCGGTGATAGACGATCACACTCCGTCTTGACCACCTGATAGCACTCACAGACCGCGCGTTCCAGGCCAAGACGATCGACGATTATGATTCGACCGCGCTGGTAACTGATCAGCCCAGCTTTCTGAAGTTGATTGGCCGCGACCGAGACACCTTCCCGGCGCACTCCGAGCATGTTGGCGATCAACTCCTGAGTCATGACCAGCTCATTAGATGGCAGCCGATCGTGGCTTAGCAGAAGCCAGCGGCACAGCTGCTGCTCGACCGAGTGGAGCCGATTGCAGACGGCTGTCTGTGACATCTGCGTGAGCAATGCTTGGGTGTAGAGCAGCAGCAGCCGATGCAGTTCCGAGATGCGTTCGAACTCCTCGCGAAAGACTTCCAGCTCTAACCGGACGGCGCTGCCCGCGCTTTGAACCACGGCGCGATTAGGCGTCGTATCGCCGCCCATGAACACGGCGATGCCCACTACGCCGTCACAGCCGACCACCCCCATCTCGGCCGAGCTGCCGTTCTGCATTGTATAGAGCAGCGACACGATCGCGGTCGTGGGGAAGTAGACGTGCGAGAGCGTCTCGTCCGGCTCGTAGATCACCTGTCCCAAGGCAAGCTCGACCGGCTCCAAAGCGGGTCGAAGGCGACCCAGAACGCTCTCAGGGAGCGCCGCGAGCAGGTAGTTTCGATTCAAATCGCCGAAGCCCTTAATGGGAATCACTTTGCCATCGCCATTTGTGTGCTGTTTGCGCCCTAGGCCCGCCAATCGGTCGTGGACCCGGTTTTATCCAGATCCGTAGTGCGCACCAATCGTAGTACGCCAACCCTACCAGTTCTGTACGCTAGCGAACATATAGCCCGTTCGCTCTGGCCGCCCGGCACACGATAAACTGGTGCGGCGCTCGGAAGGAAGGCGGCGGGGTGTGCCAGTGCGGCCCATAATCCTTGTGCGCTACCGTACAGACCTGAGCCCGGTTTTCCTGTCAAGTAAGGCTCATGAACCGCATGAACGCACGAAATCTGCGCGACACAGTGACGGCAATGTCAACGCGACGTACGCACGCCGGAGGTGTTCGATTAGAGGTGCTAGCGTCGGGACGAACGACACCACCCTCTACATTTTCGTGGCAGACAGAGCGAATGCCAGGGTAACGACGCCGAACGACACCCTGCATCCCGCCGTTCTCAACGAAATCGACATGATAATCCGCAACGCCCACGACCAAAGCACGCCCGTGAGTGTGTGCGGCGAAATGGCCAGCGATCCCGCCGGAGCGCTCATGCTTCTCGGCATGGGAGTCGATGCCCTGAGCATGAGCCCCGCTAATTTCGGCCTCGTCAAGCTGGTGATTTGTGCTTTCACGTCGAAACAAGCCTGGGTCCTAGCTGACCAGGCCCTGGAGCTAGAGGACGAAGGGCAAGTTCGCAGCCTTCTCAATGACGCGCTCGAAGACGCCGGTATCTGAAGCATTGGCCACGTGTCGAAGATCGCGGGGGCTCAGATGCCGGCGCATTCGCAGGGTGACGCAAGTCCCGATGACATCAAGTTATCTACATCCATCAAATCGAGGAGTTGATACGACATGACCGAAGAAGAGAAGGAACTGATGAAACGTTACGGCATCACGGTCGAGACGAAGAACGTGTATTCCTATAAGGGTTACAAGTATGAGCACCTCAAGGACGCTCTGAATTACGCCAAGGTAGACGCAGGCGCAGCGCACAAACCGACTGTGTCTCGGGCCTGACGGGGCGTCTTGCCACGACAAAGGTGTCCGGAAGGTTTTGAGCGCCCCGGTTGGATGATGGCTTGCTAGGAATCGAAGGAATCGTGTCTAACTGGAGCCCAAACTACCCCAAAACACCCCTAAATTAGACACGATGGCTACCCCAGTCATTGATTTATTGGCGGAGAGGGGGGGATTCGAACCCCCGATACGCTATTAACGTATACACACTTTCCAGGCGTGCGCTTTCAACCGCTCAGCCACCTCTCCGCAGGGTGCCGAAGGGTATCTAAGTTACCCTCCCAAAGCAAATTATTCAAAGCACGTTGGCTTAGATCAACTGATCCAGGCCGGAGATCAAACGGCCCAACCCCTCGATCGCGGTTTCCGTCTTAAGGGCTCCGAAAGAGGCTCGAAAGGCGCAGCGGTCAGTAATCCCAAACGCGCTGCCCGGGATCACCGCCACTTTATGCTCTTCAATCAGCGTGCGAATGAGCGCCAAATCGTCACCTGAGAAACCCGGTAGCTCAACGAAAAAGTAGAAAGCACCGGTGCTGGCGAGGGGCTTAACCCGCTCACCGAGGGTTTTTAGCGCCTTAACCCCCTGCTCGCGCACCTTCGCCATGTCGCCCACGAATTGTTGGCAGTAGGGCGCCCCCTCCTTAAGCGCTCCGACCGCCGCATATTGAGAGATCGCGGTTGCGCAAATGACATTGGTGTCCTGTACTTTTCTCAGTGCGCCAAAAAGATCTCGGGGCATCACGGCATAACCAATCCGCCAGCTTGCAAAGCCATACGCCTTGCTTAATGAATAAAGGGAAATCGTATGATCTTCACTTCCCGGTATGGATGCCGGAGAAAAATGCTGATCGCCATCATAAAGAAAATACTCATACGCCTCATCACTGATGTGATAGACCCCACGGGACTTGCAAAGGGCATTTACGGATCGAAGGTCGTCCTCCCGATACACCACACCGGTGGGGTTGTTTGGCGATACCGTCACAACCGCCCGGGTCTTTTCCGTGAGCGCCTCTTTGATCGCGTCAAGATCAAGATGGCCTTGAGAATCGGTGTCCACAAAAATCGGCTCGCAATTGGCGATGCGTACCGCCATTTCCTGATTGAAATAAAACGGCCGGGGCAAAATGATTTCGTCGCCGGGATCACTAATAGCCAATAACATGTTGAGAAAGCCCATGTTGCTGCCGGCGGTTACAGCAATCTCCCGCCCAGAAATATCCACGCCATTCTCGGCCGTCACTTTCTGAGCGATCGCCTCTCGAAGGGGATCCAGGCCCTCTACGGGTCCGTATTGATGCGCCAAAGGATCGTCCCAGAAGGCTTTGATATAGGTCTCTATGGACGGCGGGGGAGGATAATGAACGATGCCCTGTCCCAGTGAAATCGTCCCCGGGTTGGCCCGAATCCAGTCTCCCACCACCGGGATGATTGGCGCCTGCACCCGGGACATCCGCTCGCTTGATCTTTTCATATTCCTTGAACGGGCCTGACCCGACTAACGTTTTCTCTATCGACAACACCCTCGACGCCATCAACGCCAATGGCCGATGCGAGCGGAGCGGTGTGTAGCCGTGTTTTGGGCTTAGGTTATTTTAGAAACAACGGTTTAGCGTTATTATAGAGGCCTAGGACGTTAAGGACGGCGAGGTGTGGCGCCTAGGACTGCAAGATCGAGTCACGTTAGCGAACGCTCTGCATGGGGTCATCCGAACAGACCCCTGCTGGATACGTGTCGAGGCCTGCGACCGACCCCCTGATCTCATAACCCAGCGATCGCAATGACCTCTGAAACCGGCACCCCGCTATCCTCAGAAACGAAAGCCGAGTCCGTATCCCCAGGCAGCGACGATTACCGCCCTTCCCCTCTTCCGGTTGGTGCTACTTTAGGCGGCAACACGATCGATAGGCTGCTGGTCGCCTCTGACAGTGGATTCACCTATCTCGCCAACGGCGGCAGCGCGGTGGTACAGGAATACTTTCCGCAGCAGATCGCTGTTCGGGATACGGACGGCATCTCGCTGCTCCTCGCGGATGCCGAGTTCAATTCAGACTTTGATGAAGGTACCACTGAATTTCTGGCCATCGCTCGAGCGCTTAGTCAAATCGATCATTCGGGTCGTGTTTTTGAATACCAGGAAAAGGACGGCGCTGCCTGGTATTCGGTTCATATGGCCGCGCGCGCATCTGTCGCCGATCTGCTCGCAACCGGTCAGCGCTTACCGGAAGAAAACGTAAAAGCCATTCTTTATTCCGCCGTGACATACCTTGAGGCGGCCCATGATGCCGGTGCCTTACACCTTGAGATCGCGCCCGAGCGTATTTTGCTCGCCGAGGAAGACCAGCTCCTGCTCTGCGGATTCTCTACTGACAAGCGTCACTACCCACCCGAGGATCCGGAAACAAAGCATGACTACCGAGCTCCGGAGTTGGCAAGTTTCAGGGGTCAGTTGGGTCGCTGGACCGACTACTACGCACTTGGAGGCGTTCTCTACCAGGCGGCCTGCAAAAACGCCCCCACAGCGGCAGTGAAGCGACTGGAAGCTGTTGATCGTGGCGAAAATGACCCTTACGAGCCCGCTACGCAGGCCGGGAAAGGCTATTTTTCCCCACAAACACTGGCCTTGATTGATCGCCTGCTGGCGCTGAATCCTGCCGATCGCCCGCAAAATGCCTCGGCCCTCATAAACGCTGTTCGGTCGTTGGAAGTCCTTGAGCGCAGCCCAAAACCCCAAGCGCCAGAAGTCAAACCCAATGGAACCGCCACCTCCCCAAGCCCAAGCCGCAAAACACCCGTAAAGCCTGCGAGCCGTGCGGCTTCGGCAGATGAATCACCGATCACCGCTAGCAAAAGTGTCAGCACGCGGCCCGGTAGACCCCTGAAAGATCACGTCGATACCGCAAAAGCGACGGCGCAGTCGGTTCTCGCATCTTTGAAGCAGCGCCTGCTGCGACTCAAGCGCGTTAATCAGAAGGCGACTTCAGCAAAAAAGAATGAAAGCAAGCTTGCGCGAACAAAAGCAAGCGCTACTAGAAAAGAGCCTGTCTTTGATCCTTCCACCCAGCATATTGAGGACTCCTCAGACATTCCGCGGCTTCACTCGAAAAGCCCGACAGCCGGCTACCTTGCTAATGACCTTGAAGACGCAGGGCATGCCCTCGCCGGTCGAAAAAGTACGGCACCGCAACAGCTGAAGATCCCCAAAATCTCCCTTGGGTCCATAGCAACGCTCAAGACCCCACTGAACAAGATCGTACGATCATTGCCTGCCATTGTTACTTCAGCCAAGAGCGTTCTGCGCCATCGGCGCTGGCGTCTGGCTCTGGGGGTCGTAATTGGGCTTTTAGTCTTGTTCGGGCTGTACCTTGTCATTACCCCGCCGCACGCCACAGGTACCACATCGTCACCGGCGAAGATCGAAATCCTGGGCGGCAGCATGATCTCCCCTGAAAAGCCGGCGTCCATGCAGATCGCCACGTCGAGTTTTGGTCCACCGGAGAAGACACTTTCGAGCGAACAGGGCTTCTCTCAACAAGACGACCTTGCGCGGGTGAATGCTTATCGCGACGCGGAGCGCGTAGCCCGCCTGAGTAAGCCACACCTGGCCCGGGCGGGTGAACTTATGGCGACCGGCTCGCTCATCTCCCCGCCCGATGCCAACGCCTACAGCGAATTCTCCGCCGTCCTGAGAATGAACCCAGAAAATTTGGTCGCCCAGAAAGGGGTAGAACAAATACGCTCCACCCTTCTCGAGGAGATCCATCTTCAGATCCAAGCGCTTGATTTTGACGCCGCTAGGGACTCGCTCACCAAAGCAACCCGCGTATTCCCGAGTGACCCTCGACTGGCGGCTAGCAATGAGCGGCTGCTGGCGGCGGAGGCGGGTCACCGCGACGCACTGCGAGCAATAGCCGAACGCGAGAAGAACCAAGCTCAAACTGCCCAGCGTGATCGAGAGCGGCGGCAAAAAATTGAGCTCCTGTTGGCCCGAGCCCTCGAAGCCCTCGACAAAGGTCGCCTCGTTAGCCCTCAAGGGGATAACGCATTGACCTTGTATCGCGCGGCGCTTGACCTCGATGCCTCGAATCAGCGCGCCCGAAACGGTCTCAACAATATATCGGCGTTTTATCTCCAGCAAACCCGGGAAGCGTTATCCGTGAATGATCTCGACGCTGCGGCACAACACCTGGAGATCGCGACCTCAGTGACGCCAGAAAGCGACGACGTGGTCAGCCTTAACCAACAATTAAATCGGCGCGTATTTCTCGAAGCGGAGAAACAACGCCTTCAGGAGCAGGCGTCGAGTGATATGTCTTTGGCCCAGCAGATGGCCAGCGAGCAAGATCAGCTAAATCTCGAAAGCGGGGTGAAAGCCTACTACGCGGGCGATTATCGGCTGGCCTTTCAGTATCTTGAACCGCTTGCCGCCCGAAGCGACCCGCAAGCCCAGGTGCGCGTCGCCCGCATGCTAATGGAGGCGCGAGGGGTCGATCGAGATAAGCCCCGCGCGATCAGTATCTTCACGGCGGCGCTTGGACCCGTCCAACTCGCGGCCAGCCAAGGCGAGCCATGGGCGCAATCGGACCTCGCCGACTATTACTTTGATGGCCTCGTTATCGATAAAGATTATCGGACCGCTGCGTTTTGGTACCAAAAAGCCGCCGAACAAGGCTATGCCCCGGCGCAAACGAATCTTGGGTGGCTTTACTTCAACGGCTACGACGGCATCGCACCCAATCGAGCCGTGGCGATTTACTGGTTCGGCGAAGCGGCCAGTCAGGGCAACCAGACAGCCGCCAATAATCTTCGCGCACTCGGGGAGAGCGTTCCGTCTAACACCGGCGGTTGATTCTTTGTTGAACGTTGCTCAGGATTTTGCCCGGCGGACATAGGTACGCTTGGAGGGGATCACCCCTCGGACACCGCCCTGCGGATTATCGATATCCCCTTTGCGACGCGGTATCAAGTGAAGATGCACATGGAAGATCGACTGCCCCGCATCCTTTCCAGCGTTCACGCCCAGATTGAACCCGCTGACCATTGCGTCCAGTTGCTCAATCTGTTCGCGCATCTGGCGCGCCATTCGAAACATATCAATGACTTCATCCTCCGATAGATCAAAATAAGACGCCACGTGTCGCTTGGGGATGATCAGCGTGTGGTGCTCGGACACAGGGTAACCGTCGCGCCGCGCGTAGCAGAGCCCCCCTTCCTCAAGCAGTTCGTCGTTTTTTGAATCGCAGAATAAGCAGTCGTCCATGTCGTGGCTGGTCTCTGTTTGGTGTTAGTCGAATACCGTTCATCTATAAATATTTACCAAATGCCCAGTCGCTCGCGTCGGCAAATGAAGGGCGAGTAAACCGGGGCACAGAGAAGTAGTCGCTCGCCCCCCCACTCGGCGCTTTTTTAAAGGGAATGACCTTGTCGTTAGGCGGCAATGCTAGCGGCACGCGACCAGTCTTTGGGCTTGAGCAACATCTGCTATTGGCGGAGAGGGTGGGATTCGAACCCACGGTACCTTGCGGTACAACGGTTTTCGAGACCGCCCGATTCAACCACTCTCGCACCTCTCCGATTAGATTCCCACGCTTAGGTTGTGGATTCTGCACCCGGCGCGCAGACATTAAAGATGCGCCCGAACACTGAATATTTTATCATGGCCATTATCCGATTCCCGACGCGCCCGATCTTTCAACGCTAACCCTTCTACCGGCCATGAGCACCAAGACACCCTCAGACCGCCGCCAGTTTATGAAGTTGTGCGCGGGAACGGCGGCGGCCGTTGCGGGATATTCAGAATCGCTGGTAGGCGCTACCCAACCTGGCGAATTTTTCCAGCGGGTCAAACTCCTTGATGACCAGCGTAAGCCCTTATTGGCGAGTGCGCTACCTGTCGACAAGAGCCACCTTTTCTTCTACCCGTTTGTTTCCACCCCGTGCTTTTTGATTCGGCTACAAACGCCGATTGATCAGAAGGTTCGTCTCGAAACTGTACAAGGCAAGAAATACGACTGGCCAGGCGGTGCCGGGCCTGACCGTCAGATTGTCGCCTTTTCCGCCATTTGTGCCCATAAAATGAGCCATCCGTCTACGCAAGTCAGCTTCATCAACTATCGCACAGACGAAGTTCAATACACGGGCAAAGATCGAAAGTTTCACCGTCGCTCGGGACTGATTCATTGCTGCTCTGAAGGCAGCGTATACGATCCCTCAAAAGGGGCCGCGGTTCTGGGCGGACCCGCCCCAAACCCGCTAGCCTCTATTCTGCTCGAGCACGATCCAAAAACAGACGAGCTTTACGCGGTCGGTGTGGCCGGCGAGACGATGTTTGATTCCTACTTCCGCTTTTTCAGCGACCGGTTGCGACTTGAGTTCAAGACGGACGACGTGCGAGCACCAGCGAGTGACGCCGTCCCCGTAGTGGCGGCTGACCAGTACTGCCGCCAACAGATTCTCTGCTGAGGTCTCTAGCCCGTCAGCTCCCGCGCGATCTCTGCATTACCCGCCTGGCGGGCATAATCAAGCGGCGTGCGGCCCGTGCGGTCCTGCAAATCGGTTCTTGCTCCCGCCTGTATCAGGCTTCGCGCAATGTCCAGATACCCAAGGGCCGCCGCACGATGAAGCGCCGTGACGCCATCATTGTTTCGCACGTTAATCTCAACTTCTCCCTGGGCAAGAAACACTTCAACAATTGCACCCCGGTTCTGTTCGACCGCGTGCATGAGGGGTGACCAGCCAAAAATATCGTTGAGATTGGGGTTCGCCCCCGCTGATAACAGCGTCTCAACGATAGGCGTGAATCCCTTCGCCGCGGCCAGCGTGATGGCGGACCAACCATTGACCGCCTGACTGTCCACCGCTGCCCCTCTTGCAAGCATGAGGCTCACAATGGCCAGATTACCGCCTACCGCAGCATGCATCAGAGGTGTACCACCATTTTGGTTGCTGAGGTTTACATCGGCCCCAGCCTTCAATAACTCCGAGCACAGCTCAGGTTCGGCAGCCTGAGCGGCCACCATGAGCGCCGTCTTTCCTTTTTCGGTGGACAGGTCCACCTGGCGATATCCCGCGTCAAACACGCGCTGCAGCGCCTCTGGGTCACGAGTCTCTATGGCCCGAATCCATTGCTGGCCGAGAGGCGCCTCTACCAGGACTGAAACGGGCTCGTCCGCCTGAGCCCACTCGTCGGTTCGAAGCGCGAAGAAGGCGCAGGCGATCACCGTGACGGTAACAATAAAAGACAAGACCCTACGCATCGACATTAAAGCGCTTGCATCACCCGTTTGTTTTCTGAGAAGACGTACCAAAGAAAAAGGGCGAGACGACCTTACGGCCTGCCTCGCCCTCGAGAGGATCCGAAATTTTAGGCGTCGCCCTTTGCGCTACCTTTCATCTCGGCATACCAGCGATCATGGTGCTCCTTTGCCCAGTTCTCGTCCACCTTGCCGGTGACCATACCCTGAAGCGTTCCGGGCACAAAGAAAACCGCCAGAAAGATGTGGCCAAAAACCAGCGCGATGAACAGAACCGCGATTATCGTATGGATCACGTGCGATAACTCCATCACGTGGCGATACTGGGTGAACTCAGGGAACGTGGCCACGATCCACGAAGCAATCGCCGGAAAGTCCAGTACATACCCCGTTACGGAAACCAAGATTCCAAGGAAGATGGTCAACCAAAAAAGGATTTTCTCCCCCGGGTTAAACTTACCGGCGCTGGCATGAGATTTACCGAACATGCCGCCACCCTGAGCAAACCATTTAAGGTCGCCTTTTTCGTACAGGTTCTTGCTGACCATATTGAAGAACAACAGGAATATGGCGACGGGGAAAAGCGGTCCCACGAAGTTATGCACGTTCTTGGCACCATATGCCAACGTGCCAAAAGCTGCTTTGCCAAAGAGCGGAATAAGCAGCGGCCGCCCGAATAACAGGATCAGGCCCGACAAAGCCAGGGCTATAAAAATGCCAGCCAAAAACCAGTGAACAAAACGTGCATTCACCGAGTGACGATCCATCTCGCGGCCTGAGGCGCCAGAATGAAGCGTGACCGGGCCTCTCACTGCGTAGACCGCACCAATAATCAGCAGGACAACGATCAGAAGATCTCCGCCCTTTGGCATCAGCTCCTGGTTACGAACGGTGGTCCACTGGTCACCCTGTTGGTTGACCAGTACCGCACTGTCGTGCCCCTTCACCTGCGTCTTTGCGGGCGTATCCAGCCGGCCGCGCACCGCCTGCCACAGCTCCGCTCCGGGGTTTGGATTATTGATAGCAGAGATCGGGCCTTCTTGAGCCGCGACGGTTCCGCTATTGAAAGCGACCAACAACGGAAGAGTGGTCATGGTCAGAGCCAAGATCCAGTGTTTAGAGATACGCACGTTCGACTCCTTTAAAAGCCATTTGAATTTGTACGACAAAAGCGCTGGCTGTTACCTCATTCGCCTGTAGACGACGCCAGCGCGCGACGGCGTAGCACTTAAGGTGGCTACGCGGCCTTCAGGTGCGGAAAAGGCGCCCTAAAAGGGGCGCCCTTCCGTCAATCACACAAGCTTTTAACGCGGTGACCGGGGTGCGATCAGGACTTTCATTCCTATCGCACCCCTTGATCAACGTACGTTAAAAGCGGGCGACTTAGCCTTTGACGCCCTGCTTGTCATAGGCTACACCCCAACCCCACTGCAGCGCACCGGCTCCGCGATACATGACTCGCTCACGGAAGATATCCGAGACCTTGTCACCATCACCGGCGAGAAGCGCCTTGGTGGAGCACATTTCCGCGCACAGCGGCAGCTTGCCTTCTGCCATGCGGTTGCGGCCGTATTTACGGAACTCGTCATTCGAGTTATCCGCTTCAGGCCCACCCGCACAGAACGTGCATTTGTCCATCTTGCCGCGCGAGCCGAACGCTCCCGTCTCCGGGAACTGCGGCGCACCAAAAGGACAGGCGTAGAAGCAATAGCCACAGCCGATGCAGATATCCTTGTCGTGCAGGACCACACCGTCTTTCGTGGTGTAGAAGCAGTCGACGGGACATACCGTGGAACACGGTGCATCTGAACAGTGCATGCAGGCCACGGAGATCGAACGTTCGCCTGGCTCACCATCATTGATGGTGACCACACGGCGGCGGTTCACACCCCAGGGGACTTCATGCTCGTTCTTGCAAGCCGTGACACAAGCGTTGCACTCGATGCAACGCTCGGCATCGCAAAGGAACTTCATTCTTGCCATGAGTTATTTCCTCCTTTAGGCAACGCTAATTTTGCACAGGGAACACTTGGTTTCCTGCATCTGGGTTACCGAGTCATACCCATACGTAAACGCGGTATTTGCAGACTCACCAAGCACGTACGGATCGGTGCCTTCCGGATATTTGCCGCGCAGGTCCACACCTTCCAAATGTCCACCGAAGTGGAACGGCATGAACACGACGCCCGGCGCAACTCGACGGGTCACCATGGCCTTGACCTTCACCTTAGCGCCCTCGGCACCTTCGACCCAGACCATCTGGCCATCGCGGATGCCGGCGTTATTGGCGTCGGTCGGATGGATCTCAGCAAACATATCCTGCTGAAGCTCCGCCAACCATGGGTTCGAACGAGACTCGTCACCGCCACCTTCGTACTCGACCAGGCGTCCGCTTGTGAGGATCAGCGGATAGTCTTTTGAGTAGTCAGTCGCCTGAATTGACCCATAACGAGTCGGCAAGCGGTAATGCATCTTGCGATCCTCATAGGTCGGGTACTTCTCGACTAGGTCGCGACGATTGGTGTAGAGCGGCTCACGATGGACCGGCACCGGATCCGGGAAGGTCCAGACAATCGCCCGGGCCTTAGCATTTCCGAACGGCGCACAACCGTGCTTGATGGCCACACGCTGGATACCACCCGAAAGGTCGGTTTTCCAGTTACGGCCTTCGGCTGCCGCCTTCTCCTCCGCGGAGAGGTCATCCCACCAGCCCAACTGCTTCAGAAGCTTCTCGCTGAACTCTGGGTAACCATCCTGGATTTCAGAACCGACCGGATACGAGCCGTTCGCCAACAGGCTTTCGCCGTTGCGCTCGACACCAAACCGGGCGCGGAAGCACAGGCCGCCGTCGGCGACTGGCATGCTCGGATCGTAGAGGTTCGGCGTTCCCGGGTGACCCATGTCAGCGGTGCCCCAGCAGGGCCACGGCAGACCGTAGTACTCCCCATCGCACGGGCCGCCTTCAGCCTTCAGCGAGGTGACGTTGAAAGTCCCCCAGTTTGCCTGTTGCTTTTTGAGACGCTCCGGGCTCTGGCCGGTGTAACCAATCGTCCACATACCCTTGTTGAACTCGCGGGTGATCTCTTCGATCACTGGCTCGTCGCCTTCCACCTTGATGTTCTTGCACAGTTCATTGGCGAAGCCTAGCTTTTTCGCCATCTTGTACATGATGATGTGATCAGGCAGAGACTCGAACATCGGCTCGATAACCTTATCGCGCCACTGCAGCGAGCGGTTAGATGCGGTAACGGAACCGTAGGTTTCGAACTGGGTCGATGCCGGCAACAGATACACGCCATCCGTTCGATCGTGCATAACTGCACTGACTGTCGGATACGGATCGATCACCACCAACAGATCCAGCTTCTCAAACGCTTTCTTCTGCTCAAGACCGCGGGACTGACTGTTCGGCGCATGGCCCCAAAGAACCATAGCGCGGATGTTGTCCTTCTGGCCGATATTGGCCTTGTCTTCAAGCACGCCGTCGATCCATCGAGACACCGGGATACCCGCGGTGTTCATTGGGAACTTCGGCTTTTCGGCAGTGCCTTCGTAAGCGGTCTGGTCGAAACGGCTTTTCACCCATTCGAAGTCAAGATCCCAAACGCGTGACCAGTGCTTCCACGAACCTTCTGCAAGGCCGTAGTAGCCCGGCAGCGAGTGGGACAGGATGCACATGTCGGTCGCGCCCTGGACGTTGTCGTGGCCGCGGAAGATGTTGGTTCCGCCTCCGGCCTTACCCATGTTGCCAAGGGCCAGCTGGAAGTTGCAGTACGCGCGGGTGTTGTTGTTACCGATGGTGTGCTGCGTGCCGCCCATACACCAGATGAAGGTGCTGGGACGGTTGTCCGCCATCATTTTAGCGGCCTGGTACACGAGCTCCTCGCGAACACCAGTCACGTCGTACACCACGTCCGGCGTCCAGTTGGCAACCTCTTTGCGGATCTCATCCATGCCGTACACGCGCTGATGAATGAACTCTTTATCTTCCCAACCGTTCTGGAAGATGTGCCACATCATGCCCCAGATAATCGGGACGTCTGTGCCGGGCCGGATTTTCAGATAAAGATCCGCGTGCGCCGCGGTACGGGTGAAGCGCGGGTCGATTACGATCAGCGGCGCATTGTTGCGCTCTTTCGCCCGCATCAGGTGCACCAGCGAGACCGGATGCGCCTCGGCAGGGTTACCGCCGATGATCAGCATGGCCTTACTGTTGTGGATATCGTTGTACGAGTTAGTCATCGCACCGTAGCCCCAGGTGTTTGCAACACCGGCGACCGTGGTGGAGTGACAAATACGTGCCTGATGGTCTCCGTTATTCGAACCCCACAGGGCGTAGAACTTGCGGAACAGGTACGACTGCTCGTTGTTGAATTTGGCAGACCCCAGCCAGTAGACCGAGTCCGGGCTGGACTGCTCGCGGATCTTCAGCATCTGGTCGCCAATCTCGTTGACCGCTTCATCCCAGCTGATGCGGACCCACTTACCACCCACCAGCTTGGTCGGGTACTTGAGTCGACGCTCACCGTGTCCGTGTTCGCGGACCGACGCGCCCTTCGCGCAATGTGCGCCAAGGTTGAAGGGATGGTCGAAGGCAGGTTCCTGACCCACCCAGACTCCGTTGTTTACTTCTGCGTTGATGCCACAGCCCACAGAGCAGTGCGTACATACTGTCCGGACTGTTTTGGTGCCGTCGCCACCCGAGGGGATGGTCGCGGCTTGGGCCTTACGCATCATCGTGGGAGAGATCGCAGCAGCGGCCGCGGCGCCCCCCAGCGTGACTCCTGAACGTTTCAGGAACGTACGACGATCAATCGCGTCACCGGCACCCGCTTTTTTGGGCTGAGCGGCCGGCTCTGTCGCTGTTCTGATCAGTTTCATCTGATTTATTCCTCCGTAGTTCCGGACTCAGTCCGGAAAAGGGTTAACTAGAACTAAATTGCCAGACCTTAAAGCCGGGTCGTCTTGTAATAGTCCCGAATGTGTCCGGACTCCTGATAGCCAGCGCTGCCTGCTGCCCCGACCGAAACCGATTCGCTCGCGGCTACAGCACTTTCACCCGTCGCCAGGACCGCGGCCCCGCCTGCTGCCGCCGCACCCTTGAGGAATGCGCGTCGACCTACAACGCTTTTTTCCGTTGGTGATTGTTTCTTACTCATGCGTCTTCTTACCTCGCTGTGGAAGAGTTGATTAGGTTCCAACAACGTACATCCGGCTAGACCTCCATATCGAAGTACTGCTTTTCGATTCGAATAAAGGCCTTGCCAAATTCGCCGACCGCCCGATAAAAGCCGCTGTCACGCGCTTTAATCAGATCGTCGAAGAATGCTGTCATCCACGACCCGAGGTGCTGCTCAAAAAATGCTTTTTGGGTGTCGTGGGTAAATTCGTTAGAGGCTGCGCTCATGATGCTCATCACTTCACAAAGCGCGCCGGCATGATCCTCGGGCTCATGCGTTCCCTCTCGTGTTTCAAAGCCGAGTCCTTTGAGATCGGTCCGAAGTTCGGCTAGCGGTTTTTCTTGAAGGAACCCGGTCAGGTACACCGATCCGTACGGCAGTAATTCGCCCCTGCCCAAGCCGATAAACAGATCGTGATATTCCTGAGAAAGTTCAGAGAGATCGCTACCGGCCAATTCAGTTTTTAACTGCGTCCATGGAAGTGCGTCCGAAGTGGGTGCGTCGTCTGTAGCGATCGACGCGATCAGTGCGCGGATCTCCTCGTTACACGGGCGTGCGAGCACTGCCCCGAGAATGGCGTAGACGCCCCCTCGAGCCTGATCTTCCTCAGAAATATTCGCGTCGGTATTTACGGCCACTGCGTTTTTCGCCGGCACTGCTTCCTTATCCTCGGAGATTTCTTGGATGGAATCTCTATCAGTGTTTTCTTATAAAGAATTCTTATACAAAGTATAACGAGATTCTTGCGTGAGAGCGGTTTACTTTCAACCATTGAGATTACCTGCTTTTTAATCCTGAAAAAGCATGCAATGCACTATCCATCTGGTTGAAAACAGGGCCTTAATTAGAGCCTATCCCGGCGCCTTCCGCTTGAGGACCAAACTATTCCTTGAACATCTCCTTCACCCGACAGTTTTCGCAGAGCTTCAACTTGCGAATACCCTCCCCTTGGAACATACGGTGGCTCGACAGTTTTTCTTCCATGCGGCTAATCATGCTCTGGGTCGTGAATGGCTTTCCGCAATCAAGACACTTAAATGGCTCTTCTTCGTTCAGAACCCTTCGCGCCATTCGCGCGTTGGTATCTGTCAGCAGTCGCGCGCTCAATCGAATCGCATCTTCCGGGCAAGTGTTTTCGCACAATCCGCATTGCACGCAATTCCATTCAATAAAAGAAAGACATGGCCTCTCTTTGTTATCCAGTAGTGCGCCCGCTGGGCAAACCGCAACACATCCCATGCAAAGCGTGCACTTGGCCGAATCAACTTGCACCTCGCCCATCGGACTGCCTTTTGGCAGAGAGATCTCTGCCGGCGGCTCCTTCGCTTGGCTCACCAAATGATCAATGCTGGCGCGCAGAACAGTGCGCTTCTCTTCCATACCGGCATAGGTCGCGACGCGCATAGTCGCTGCCTGATCTTCTAGACTTTGCAGCGAATTCGCCCGCTCCATGAGTGGCTCGTCTGCATCCACCACAGCAAGCGCGCTATCCGGCCACCCCAAGCCAGAGAGAATTGCGCTCGTCTCTTTGATCTCGCGGGTCACTTCACTCGAGACGCTCATTGCGGTATCCGCTGAACTGACCAGGGTTACCGATCGCGCACCGTAAGCGAGACAGGAAAGCCAAAGCTCAGGCCCTGCACTTCCGAGCTCCTCAAGCTTCCACGGCAAAATGGATTCAGGCAAAGCCGCGATCGCGCGCGTCATGTCGTGCACGCCGGTTTCCCCGCCAAAGAAGACCACATCCACCGCCGTCTCCGCATGCTCGCGAAAAGACGCGATCGCGCGGCGCAATCGATTTAACTGGTCTGTCCGATTGGGATAGGCATAACTTAACGCGCCCGTAGGACAAGCCGACGCGCAGGAACCCATGCCCTGGCATAGATGCGTCTCGACAGAAATACGTTCACCGATTGAGCTCAGCGCATCTGCCGGACAGACATCGAGACAACGTCGACATCCAACAACACCGCGTGCGCCATGCGCGCAGATGTCGGAGTTATAAAGCACATACCTCGGCTTTTCGAACTGCCCGCGTAGATCGCCAAGTGACTCACAGGCCGCGACCAGCGCCTCGTTATCGCCTTGCGGCGCAAAGTAGCCGGCAGGCAAAACCTCTCGGTTCAATATCGGCTCGCGGGACAAATCGAGAACGACATCCAGGTAGCCATTACCGATACCCATCGACTTTGCTAGATCAATTTCCTCTGAACCGCGGGCGATGGTGAGGGTGAACTTTCCCAAGAAGCCGTCGACAGCAATGGGTCGACCAAACACCACCGGGACTTTCTGCCCCCCGATCATCCGGGAGTCCGTGGCGCCTGCCTCACCGCCATCAGATGCAACGATGACGCAACTCGGAATGGGATCCAACGCCTCGACAGTCTCAAGCGCGCTCGCGAGTGGGCCAATAACCGCCACCACACCGGCTGAACTAAAAGAAACAAGCGATGTGGGCGTTAGATCGCCCTTTAAAGCCTCTGCGAGCGCATCTCGTCTCGCCAAACTTCGGTCAGACGTACCAGGCAACTCAAATCCGAGGAAATTGCTAACCGCGTCTGTCATTACTGTCCTTTCCCCCTTACCCTTTTTCCTGTTTTTTAGGTGACGTAAGATCGTCGCTGTGGCGGACGATCTCGCCTTCTGATGATGCTGGCGCGCCGATTTGCTCGGGCTTGCTCCCTTGTGGATCTAACGCAGCCTCCCCGGATGGTATGGCCTGTCTATCCTCTGTCTGGTCAGATATGGCTACTCGATCAGCATCTTGGGAAGGTGACACGCCCTCATCATTCGCTGCATCATCGGACTCTTCTTCAGGCGCAGCCCCTTCGGCCTCGAGCGCCTGCCCTTCCGCCAGTGCCTGCTCACGCTCAGCCGCTTCACGGGCTTTGCGCTCGAGCATTTCCTGCTGATGACGCATATCTGCGGTGATGATATCGCCCAAGGGCTCAAATGACGTGTAGTCCTCATCGTATTCACATAAGCCGTCGCGGACATTAAAAGCCGCGCCATGGAAAAGTTTTCGCAAGGCTACTTTGCGAAGTTTCTCGCTGACCTCGGGTGAGAGGAACCCACTGTAGTCATCCTCCTCCCCCATGGACTCGATGGGGGGCATATCCTCGTCGGTGAGCGGCTTGACCACCTCGGCAGGCGAATCAACCAGATCCGACCCCTCAGTCTCTGGGGTCTCAAGTTGTTCATCGAGAACCGTTTCGTGATCCAACTCCTCTTGACGCAATGCCTTACGTCTTGACCAACGACTCAGAAAGGATCCTTCAGGTTCACTCATTTTGCCTAATCCAAAGCCGCTTACTGATCGACGGGTCGCCGTAGCGGCTTCCAGCTGTTGTCTGCCCACTTCTGACGCGTGCGTTTGTGTTTTTTCTCCGGCATATAGTTTTCAAGCACCCAGCCTTCGACCCATTCGTAGATGGGCTGGGGTATGGGTAGATCAAAAACCGGCGTATCCACTTCTATATAAGAAGACATCTCGCTGTAGCTTAACGTCACCAATAGCGGCTTAAAACTATCGCCGCTCTCATCTTCTGCGCCCACCACAAATATGGCTGGCTTCGCTGCGGTGAGATTCGTGTAATAACTCTCTGCTTCATCAGCAAATAGCTCGACAGCATAACCCTCGTGAAGAAACTGCTCTTTTTCCTCGTCCCGATAAATACTCGTGCACGCCAACGATCGGGAATCTCCCTCGACCGGAAGAATCCCTACCGCGGACCAGCTATCAACCATCCAGGGTTTGCCGGGATACGATCGTCGTTCGACAACAATGGAAACGGGAAATTGGTCTTTCATCAAGGATTCTGGGGTTGCTTAAAGCCCAGCAAACGGTCACTATAACCGTCGCATCCGCACGAACTCAATAAGTCACTCACGGGAAACCATGTCGGCAAAAAGGGAAAACAGCACGATAACCCATAGGCCTATCCTCTCGGATGAGGGTTTGGACCCCACCCGTCCTGTCAACGCTCGGGACGAGTTTGGTGAGGAACGAGCGCTCAATATTGCCGGTGAGTATCCGCTCACCATTAAGGTTGATGATGCCGAGGTGGTGACGCTGATGACCCTCGGAACGTACCCGGAAAAGCTCACGCTGGGGTACCTTAGAAACCAGCGATTGATCGACGATATCTCCGAGATTGCAGAGGTCAAGGTCGATTGGGAGCGCGAGACCGTCGACGTGTTGACCTCGCACGGCGAGGGCATTGTTGATTTACACGAGAAGATCTCCAAACGAACCGTAACGAGTGGCTGTGGCCAGGGTACGATCTTCAGCTGCACGCTTGACAAACTTTACGATACCCGACTCCCTAGGGTGGAAGTCAAACAGTCCACGATCTATGCCCTCCTGAAAACGATCAACTCCTTTAACGAGATCTACCGGGCGGCGGGGGCGGTCCACGGTTGTGCGCTGTGTGACGGCTCGAAGATTCTTCATTTTGTTGAAGACGTCGGCCGACACAACGCAACGGACACCATCGCCGGGGAGATGTGGCTGGAAAACATTTCGGGCAACGACAAGATTTTTTACACCACTGGACGGCTGACCTCTGAGATTGTGATGAAGGCGGCGCATATGGGAATCCCCGTCTTGGTCTCTCGATCCGGGATTACCTACATGGGGCTTGAACTTGCCCAGGATCTAGGTGTCACCATGGTGGCTCGCGCTAAAGGGCGCCACTTTCTCGTCTATAACGGAGAAGACACCGTTGTGTATGACGAGATACCAGAACAACGACCGGTACTCGCCGGTCGACAGATCGACTAATCAGCCGGCACGGCCTGATACCAGCCCGATGCCTCGACCAGCGCTACCTTGACCCCATAGAGCCCACTTAGCCGCGCCTCGGTAAGCACCTCCCTCTTCGGTCCGTCTGCCCAAATCTTTCCCTTGCTCATCAGGACCACCCGAGATACCTCGGGGGGTATCTCGTGGATATGGTGAGTGACCAGCACGAGCGTACGGCCCGAGCGAATTAATCCCCGCATGGTCTGCAGATAAGCAAACGTGGCGGCCAGATCAAGTCCTGTGGTGGGCTCATCGAGAATAAGGCTCGCCGGCTCATTAATCAGCGCCCGGCCGAGGATCAACCGGCGTTGCTGCCCGGACGACAGTTCGCCGTATCGCCGCTGCGCCAATTCCGGTATCCCCAACTCTTGCAGAATCTGGGCGGCGGCCTCTCTCTGATAACGCGATACCGACTGGTGACCCCACATACCAACGCTACCAAAGAAGCCGGAGAGGATGACCTGCTCGCCTACCACTTCGGGCGAGTAGTGCTCCTGAAGATCGTTAGAGATGATTCCTAACTGTTTTCTAAGCGACCAGATATCGCCACTGGCGTTGCCGAGGATTCGAACCACGGGTTCTTCCCGCCAAAGCGGGTAAAGATCCCGGGTCAGCAACTTAAGTAAGGTGGTTTTCCCGGCGCCGTTTGGCCCGAGGATCGCGACGCTTTCGTGCTGATGGAGAGTCAGGTTGAGATCATCGAAAACGGTATTGTCGCCCCGCCGAACTGTGGCGCTTTTGATCTCAATGAGCGGTACAGGGGCATCCATAGGCTTAGCGGATGGGGATTCCGTCCGCGATTTAAGACAGTTTTATGTCGTCCTCAATAGTGACGTCGACCGTCGTACCGGAAAGTTTTAGCTGCACGCTCGCTTTCAGGACCTCAGATCCCTTGAGGGCGCCTTGAGCCACACCGTCGCGAACGGCCTGCTCAATCTCCCGTTGCGATTGGATACCCACCTTTTTGAGAAATTTGCGAAGTTGAATATTAAAAACGTCCTCATCCATAAGATGCTCCTGACATTGCCGAAAAGGGAAAGGCGGGGGATTATACGATGCGGCCAAAACCATCCAGCCGTTGGACTGGATTACAGCAATCCAGCGGCAAGATCGATCGGCTGTCCGTGAGGGGTATTGAGATAGGCGCGGCGCCACTGATCGACGCGATTGTTTAACTCCGGTTCGGACATAAGAGACTTCTCAACCAGCAGTGTTTCCAGCGCCGCGAGCCAAAAACAATAGTAGGTATCTCCCCTGTCCGTCTCACCACGCTGCTTCGCAGCAGCAATCTCCGAAGAGAGACGAGCCGCCCAATCACTCCAGGAAAAAGCGCCCTGCCGATGCAATTCAAGCACGAGCGAGAAGATCTGCGCCTCCCAGGGTTCTGAAAACGGAGGCCTTTCGTTGTCGGGCAAAAGTGATGTGCCGGTGCGAATCAATTTCTCTGTCATAACACACGATCGAGATAGGGCTCCCACATATCAAGCCTCAGGACAAAGTGCCCACCGGATGCAGACCCACCCCACACCGCTTCGGACGAGAATGCCACACTGAAAAGATGTTCGCCGGTACGCTGTCCTTTCGCGCTGGTGTCTGGAAACACGTGCGAGCCATGATGCTCGACCACTTTCCCGATCCGGCCGCGGATGTAGCCCGGGATCCGAGTGTGTCCTGCCGGCGCATCGCTCTTGACCCGCACGCGATCGCCCACGGCAAACCCTGGCAACCGGTCGACAGGCATCGTAACCGGGCCGCCTTTTGCCAGAATGGCTGCAACGCGTTCGGCCACCAGCGGCGAGAGCGCTGAGGGCTCCGCGTGGGCTTCGGGACGCGCGTGATTTAATTCACGCTCTGAAACCAGGCCTTTTTCGATCAGCAATCGACGCAGACCGACCCACCAGTTCTCGTAATAACTGTTTTTGAGGTAATCCTCCGAACGCTGACGTTCGCGTGCGTGTCGTGATTCATCCAGATTCCACTGTCCCAAGAATCCACACGCGAGTGTTAGCGCGAACATGCGCTTTTCCCACTCGGCGTGGAATACCGGTTCGGATTTTTCTGGCTCTGGAGCAATTGGCCCTAATCCCTGAAGTCCTCCGAGATCATGTGCCGCTCTCATGCGATATCCTCACCGCCTGGCACAGCGACGGTTTCCACCCCAATCATCGAATTTCGGGTGACAAGCTCTGCAAGCTCGTCCTCCGACCAAGACTCGGTACCGGGGGGTCGCAGTGGCAGCACCAGATATCGCATCTCTGCGGTTGAATCCCACACCTGTATCTCAACATCTTTATCCAGCGCCGTTCCGAACTCAGCGAGAACGCCGCGTGGATCGCTTACCGCGCGGGCGCGATAAGGCGCCGACTTGTACCAAACGGGGGGCAGGCCCAAGACGGGCCAGGGGTAACAGGAACACAGGGTGCAGACAACAAGGTTGTGGACCTCAGTGGTATTTTCAACCACTTTCATATGCTCACCTTGCCGACCGGTAAAGCCCAGCGAGGCAATTGCCGCGGTGGCATCCGACAGCAGCCACTGCTTAAACCCAGCGTCGCTCCAGGCCTTCGCCACCACACGCGCCCCGTTACGCGGGCCGATCTCATGCTCGTAGGTGTCGATCAAGGCATCTAGCGCTGCCGTCGTTACCAGACCCTTTTCGACCAGCAAGGACTCGAGCGCTTTGACCTTTAGCTCCATCTCCGATGGCGGATGGGTATGGTCGTGATCATGCGGATGATCGTCATCGTGATCAGACATGCTCGAACCTACATTTGCTGCTGATCACTTCGTAAACCGCTCGACAGATGCAGCATCCAGTCCACCACAAAATTAACCGCTACCGTCAAACCCGCAATGGCCACTGCGGGCAGCAGCGGCGTAATGTCGTTGTAGTTAATCAGCGTGGCGTTTTCACGCACCATTGATCCCCAGTCCGCCAGCGGCGGTTGAATGCCAAGACCCAGGAAACTTAAAGCGGCAATAAACAGGAAGACAAAACAAAAACGCAGGCCAAACTCAGCGAGTAACGGCGCCATGATATTCGGCAGAACTTCTTTTCGAATTACCCAGGCCATGCCCTCCCCTCGAAGGCGTGCCGCTTCAACGAATTCCATCACCACGACATTCATGGCCGCCGAACGCGAGATGCGAAATACCCGGGTGCTGTCCAGCAACGCGATGATGATCACCAGCGACGGGATCGACGTTCCAAATACCGTCAGCAGCAAAAGCGCAAAAACCAGGGAGGGGATGGCCATCAGAATATCCACAACCCGACTGATGACCATGTCGTACCAGCCGCCCAGGATCGCTGCGAGCATGCCCATCACGCCACCGACAAGAAAAGCGAGAGAAACTGTGACAAACGCAATACCGATCGTATTTCTGGCGCCATAAATTAAACGCGTCAGCATGTCGCGGCCGATATTGTCGGTGCCGAGCAAAAACTCATCGGACCACAGCTCATAAGACGCGCCAACAATCGCTGTCTCTTTATAGGGAGCTAAAGCCGGCGCAAAAACTGCAACCACGACGTACCCGAAAATCACAATCACGCCGAGCTTAGCGCTAATCGGAGCGGAGAGAAGCGTTTTAAACATGAGTGAAACGCGACCGTTGGTTCAGCGCGGGTGGAGCAGACGCGGGTTGGACACAATCGACACGATGTCTGCGAGCAGATTCAGCAAAATGTAGACCGCGGCAAAAATGATCGCGCAGGCCTGCACAACGGGGAGATCCCGCTTAGAGACGCTGTCTACCAGCAATTGCCCCAATCCAGGATAAACAAACACCACTTCGACCACCACAACGCCTACCACCAGGTACGCAAGATTAAGGGCGATCACATTAACGATCGGACCCCAAGCGTTTGGCAGCGCATGATGAACGATCACCCTAAACGGTTTGGTGCCCTTGAGTCTTGCCATCTCTATATAGGGGCTCGACAACAAATTGATAATGGCCGCTCGGGTCATACGCAGCATATGGGCGAGCACGACGAGCGTTAAGGTAAGCGCAGGAAGAAGCGTACGGAACAATTGCTCCGAGAACGCAAGATCTGTGCTCACGTTGGAAATGCCGGGGAAGATGCCCGCTTTTACTGAAAGAAACAGAATCAGAATGTAGGCAACAAAAAATTCGGGGAATGAAATCGACGTCAGCGTAACTAAGTTGACGACTCGATCGTAAATGCTGTTTCGATACAACGCGGCGAGTAATCCCAGCAACAAGGCCAGCGGAACGGCGATAGCTGCTGCCAGCCCTCCTAGAAAAAGCGTATTCGACAGGCGCGTGCCCACAAACTCTGAGATCTCGCGCTGCTTGCAAGCGACTGCCCGAGATCACCATGAAAGATACCGCCCAGCCACTCCACATACCGAACATGAGCGGGACGGTCCAGGCCAATTTCTTTTCGGAATGCAGCGACGGTCTCTGGGGTCGCGGTTTGGCCCAAAATCGCTTGGGTAATATCGCCTGGCAACAACTCCACGACAAAGGCAATGATGATTGAGACTGCAAAAAGAGTCAGGAGTCCCAGCGCAAGGCGCTGGAGCACAATCTTCAAAAGAGGAGGCACGAAGATAATCCGTCGTGGGATGTGTTTTCGATGTCCAAAAATCCAAAAACCCTGACGCGACTTCAGGCCGCGCCAGGGTTGCTTGGTCTACCTTGAAACCAACAGGCCTATGCGAACCACCACCGCTCGGCCGCCTTACAGCCGTCGAGCTCCCAGTTTCCTGCGATCACATCTGGGTACTTCACCTTGTCACTGGTGGCGAAAATATCCTGCAGGAACAAGGGCAGCACCGTGCCGCCATCGCTGTGCACAATCTGCTGCATCTCAACGTAGATGTCACGGCGTTTTTTCGTGTCGGTCTCCACACGACCCATCTTCAGCAGCTCATTAAACCGCGCGTTCTGCCAATAGGTGTCGTTCCACGCAGCGTCTCCGGCGTAGACAGTTGAGAACATCATGTTCTCGGTCGGTCGACCA
>Ga0255777_10001155_pt1 | contig 25147 bp, 21 predicted proteins | sample 101ome_15_FD_179975 | JGI IMG/M metagenome (GOLD analysis project Ga0255777, IMG submission 179975) | Coastal salt marsh microbial communities from the Groves Creek Marsh, Skidaway Island, Georgia - 101402AT metaG (version 2) | ecosystem: Environmental > Aquatic > Marine > Intertidal zone >... | reverse complement strand
ATATGTTTTTATCTAAATCAATTAATTTATTTATCGAACTTTCTTTAAACGTTTCATGGTTAGGAGTTATAGTGTTTGAAACTTCAATATCTCTTAAATTTAAAGATAAAACATTTAACTTCGCTATTTCTTTCCAACCAGAACTTATCCATTGCTCAGAAAGATTTTCATTAACCATTGAAGAATGAAAAATTAAATTTTTATCGACAGATTCGGCATTAAATCTCTTAAGCAACTGCCTTCCTCCGAAAACTTTTTCGAAATAAATTATAGATTCTACGTCATTCCATTTTCTTGTATAGAAGGAACCTAACCAGGTGTTGAATCTTTTCTTTTCATTTGTTGAATACATATTTTAAAACTTTTTTATCTTCTTCATAAGTAAGCAGTTCTAATGCTTTTTCATAAGGAACTAGAGCAATTTCTTCAATTTCCTCATCTGGTTCGTTAACAAAACTTTCTATTATTTCCATTTCATAAAACCAAACAGTTTTTTGAATCGCTTCACCGTCTTTTTTGATTTCATATCTAGATTCTGCGATAGGTTTTGTTCCTAAAGCAGAAACTTTAAAGCCAGTTTCTTCAAAAACTTCTCTCTCAGCAGCTTTCAAAGGGCTTTCTTTTTCTTCAAGATGGCCTTTTGGATAACCCCAAAACCCAGAATCGTAATCATCTTTGTAGTACTCACTTAGTTTATTTTTAACGAGAAGAATTTTTTCATCCTGTATAACAATTCCTCCAGCGGCGAAGTCTACTTTTGAATACATGCTTCTCTTACTCCAAACTTCTTCTAAGCTAACCATATGGTACCAAGAACTCTTTTAGATTTAATTGAGAATAATGGATATTTAAAAACCATATCAAACCTTTATAAATCAAATGGATTTGATTTTTATCTTGTTGGTGGAGCAGTAAGAGATGGAATTTTAGATGTTCCTACTAAAGATTTTGATTTCACAACAAACGCTTCGCCAGAAGATTCTATAAATCTATTGAACAATGAAGGTTATAAAACAACAGAAATAGGTAGAGCATTTGGAACTATCGAGTTACAGCTTGAAGAGAACTCAATTCATATAACAACTTACAGAAAAGATACATATGAAAGTGGTTCAAGAAACCCAAAAATTGAAGTAGCTGATGATTTATACACAGATCTTTCAAGAAGAGACTTCACAATTAACGCTATTGCTTATGAAATAGATTCTAGGGAATTGATTGATCCATTTTCAGGTTTAAAAGACTTGGCAAGCGGAGTAATCACTACTCCAGATGATCCAATCATTTCCTTTTCAGACGATCCTTTAAGAATGTTAAGAGTATGCAGATTTGTAAGTACACATGGGTTTACACCTGATGACAAAACTTATATAGCTATAAAAGACAATATTGAGCGAATCAAAATTGTATCTCAAGAGAGAGTTCGTGGAGAATTGGTAAAACTACTTGTTGGCAAAAACCCATCATTAGGTTTGAGAGTTTTTGTTGAGAGTGGTTTAAGTCTTTATGTATTGCCAGAGTTAAACCAATTAAAAATGGAGGTAGATCCAAATCATCATCACAAAGATGTTTACGAACACACACTTACTGTTGTAGACAGGGTTTCACCTAATGCCATTTCAAGGCTGAGTGCATTATTACATGATGTAGGCAAGCCTAAAACAAAAGGAATTGAGAATGGCAAAGTTCATTTTCGTCATCATGAGGTTGTTGGTGCAAAGATGACTAAAGAAATTCTTAAGAATTTAAAATTTGATAAAAAAACAATTCAAGCAGTTGTTCATTTAGTAGAACAGCATCTTCGTCCACATACTTTCAAAATGGGATGGTCTGATTCTGCAGTAAGAAGATATATTGTTGATGCTGGAGAGTATATGTCTGAATTAAACGAATTAGTAAGAGCAGATGTTACAACTAAGAATAAAGAGAAAGAAAAAGAAATTTTCGACAACCTTGATCTTATGGAAAAAAGAATTGAAGAAGTTAAAGAAAAAGAAGAAATCTCTAAACTCAGACCTCCTTTAACAGGAGATGAAGTGATGAAGTTATTTAATCTTCAACCTGGACCAAAGGTGGGTGAAATAATGAAAGCTTTGTACGAACAAAGAATTAACGAAGGTGAAGTTTCTAAAGAAGAAGCAATTACTTTAGCAAAGAAAATCTACGAAAATATGTGATTGTATAAATATACATAAGAATGTATATTTATAAATATGAATAAATCAACAATTCAACGACAACGACTAATAGCTGAGTTCATAGACTCACAAACTATTTCTTCCCAAAATCAGCTCAAAGGTTTACTCAAAAAAAATAATGTTATTATCACACAGGCAACACTTTCTAGAGATTTAAATGAGCTTGGTGCTGTAAAGAAACGATTAAAAAACGGACGCTTGGTTTATTTACTGCCCCAAAACCAAGAAAATAATGCCCAATTGAAAATTGCCATTAAAGCACTCAATGATTTTGTTATCGATGTACAACCAGTTTCTAATCAAGTTGTTGTAAAGACTACCACTGCAGCTGCGCAGGTCATCGCAGAATCAATAGATAACCTTTATCTGGATGGAAATGTTGCTTCTATAGCAGGAGATAATGTTGTTCTTGTAATTACTGCTGATCAAAAGAATGCAAAACAAGTAGCAAAAGCAATAGAGGAATATATAGAATAAATATCTAATGCTTTTATTTTCAGAATATGATCAAAGTCTGAAAAATATTTCTATAAGCCAACCAATAGTTGATGTAGACATTGAGGATACAAATAGTGTCATTATTAGATATCCGAAATTTAAACGAGTAACACATTTTATTCTTTCTTTTGATGCTCAGAACTTATTTTTAAAAGAAAAAAGTGGTTATGGATACTTTATGGACTTGGAAAATATTCTTCAAGAACAAGAAGATAAAACCAATAATGGTTATTTTGTACTCGGTGTTACTTCAAATTCAAGCAGGAAAATGCAATACAATCCCTATCCAAGAGTAAAGGGAACAAACTATGCGGTGAAACACATCGATAATATAATGAACGATTTCTTACCTCAAATTATTGGAGATTACGATATCGACTATAACTATGTTAATAAAATTGTTTTGGGCAGTTCTATGGGCGGTCTTATGTCATTTAAAACCTCAATACTGTATCCACAATTTGATAATGTAATTTCTTTTTCTCCTGCCTTTTGGTATGGCTTTCCAGGTATCGAAGATGACTTACAATATCTGAGTCAAAATACATTATGTAACTTATCAGTTGGTACTGATGAAGGTGAGATATTTGGAGATGAGGCAAGAAATATCTTTCCAAACGAATGGGAGTTGGACTTTTCCAACAATGACAATTTTTATATTTCTGGTGTAAACAGGATTTTAGAAATTTTGAAACAAAGAAATATTAAAACAAATTTTGTTTTTCAAGATTCAGGAAAACACAATGAAGAAACATGGAGTTTTATTTTCAAGGAGTTTTTAAAGTCCTTATAAAATTTATTGGCAAAAACAAGTTTGTTTAGATTAACCTTAAGTAGATATGAATAATGCAACAAATGCTAGAGTTCGTTTAGCGGAAACCATAAAAAACGGAGCAGTTTTACTTCACGGAAACAGTGTTGTTTATAGAAACAATGACACATGGTATCCCTTTAGACAAGATTCAAATTTTCATTATTTAACGGCATGGCCAGAACCAGATGCACATGCTGTAATACTTGTTAAAGATGCAAAACCTGAACTTCATTTGTTCGTACAAGATCGTAACGAGGAAATGGAAACTTGGGATGGAAAAAGGTTTGGACAAGAAGGGGCATTAGATTTTTTTGGTGCTGACAAAGCATACTCTTACAACAATTATCAAAAAGAACTTCCTAAATTACTTGATGGCATTACAGATATTTACTGTGATTACTCAAGCTCTTTATTTGATAGGTTTGATAAAAAAATCTTAAATATTGCCGTTCCGTATGATCAGCGTGGTGCAGATTTTAGCAAGGCAACACTTCACTCTCTTCAACCTGTTATTTCTGAATTAAGGCTTATTAAAGATGCTGGAGAATTAGAGCTATTAACAAAAGCATGTGATATTACAGTTTTGGGTCACATTGAAGCGATGAAATATGCAAAACCTGAAATGTTTGAATATCAAGTAGGGGCGCAGATGGAAAAAGTTTTTTACGAACAAGGTGCTGAGAGATTGGGATATCCATCTATTGTTGCAAGTGGTGACAATGCTTGTATTTTGCATTACTCAACAAATAGAGATCAGATTAAAGATGGAAGCTTATTACTTATTGATGCAGCTGCAGAGTTTGGAATGTATTCTTCGGATGTTACAAGAACATTTCCTGTTGGAACAAAATTTTCTTCCCCTCAAAGAGATGTATATAACGCAGTTCTTAAATCACAAATCGAAGGCATAGAGGGAGTTGTTGAAGGAAATTCTATGAAAAATATCCATCAACAAACTATTCGTTCACTATCTGAATCAATGGTTGATCTTGGATTAGTTCCTATGGGAGTGGAAGAGACTGTTTCAATGATGCACTTCTTTGAATTTTTTATGCATGGAACAGGTCACTGGTTAGGTTTAGATGTACATGATGCTGGTAGTGGTGAAATTCAAGGTAAACCAAGAGAGTTTTCTGATGGCATGGTAACTACTATTGAACCTGGAATTTATGTAAGACCAACAAAACCTGTAATTGAATTTCCTTTATTAGAGAGAGATCCTAATGCAATTAGAGAGAGAAGAAAACATTTAGGTATGGAGGAAGCTACAAAGCTTGAACAAGAGGAAATAGCAAACGCAAAAACTGTTACCCATGAGATTCCTAAAGATTTACTTGGCATTGGTGTAAGAATTGAAGACGATATTGTGTGTACAAAAAATGGTCCTTTAAACCTTACAGAAGATGCACCAAAAACAATAGAAGAGATTGAAAATTTAATTAGTTAATTATGATTTCACCTAGATTAATTTATTCGATTTATGAAAATCGTTTGCAAAAATTAATTACAAAAGAAAACCTTCCACAACATATAGGTTTAATTCATGACGGTCATAGACGCTATGCAAGAAAAGAAGGACTTCTTAGTTATGAAGTTTCTTATAAAATCGGAATGGAGAGACTAAAAGATTGTCTCTTATGGTGTGATGAAGCAGGTATTGGACACGTAACTAGCTGGTTGTTATCTAGAGAAAATCTAGCAAGGCCAAGTGAAGAGCTCGGACCATATTACGAAGTTTTAAATGAACTCTTTGAAGATTTAATAATTGATGATGTTGTAGACAACTTTAAGATCACTTTTATAGGTAGCACTGACCTTCTTCCACAAAAACTCCAAGAAACTATTGAACGATTAAAAGAAGTTAGGGGTGGAGGTCAAAAAACATTAACCATAGCATTAGGTTATGGAGGCAGGCAAGAGATACTCGATGCTATTAAGAGTCTCATTGATGAGAATAGAAATAATGACAATGACTTCGACACGTTATTAGAAAATGTTACTGACGACCAACTAAGACAACATCTTTATTCACCTGATTCACCAGATATAGATTTAATTATTAGAACCAGTGGAGAGTCAAGACTTTCAGGTTTTTTACTATGGCAAAGTGCTTACTCTGAAGTTATTTTTCAGGATGTATATTGGCCAGAATTTAGAAAAATTGACTTTCTTCGATGTCTTAGGGAGTATACACAAAGAGAGAGAAGATTCGGACAATAAATTTTAATGTTACATATAGTCTCATTAAAATTTCTTTATGATAATATGTTACTAAGTATTACATAAAGGAAAAAACATTGAATTTAGTTGGATTAAAAGAATTAGCTGAACTGTTAGATGTTCCCTATGACACATTAAAAGTCTGGAAAAATAGAGATAGATTACCAGAGCCATTTCAAGTAATTAGCGGAACACCAGTTTGGGATTGGGATGAATCTGAAGAGGATTTTAGATCTATACAAAAAAATGAAAACTCTGGTCGTCCAAAAAAACCTAAAATCTCAATAGCCGGTGGCTTGATTGAAATTGATGTGAAAGGAAGTAAAAAAGATATAGACGACAATGTCTCAATAAGGGTAATGGGAAAGTCATTTGTTGATATTCAAACTGAAACTGCTCAATCTAATTCAAAATCAAAAAATGTTTCTATAAAAGTTTTAGGAAAAAAAGTAGTAGATATTAATACCGATAATTTCATTGAAGTTGATAAGGAGGATACAAACAGTGAAAACAGTTGAAGTAAAAATTAGAAGAATTCCAGGAATGATTATCTCATTGCTACTTCTTTATTTGACTGCAGTGGTGAGTATATTTTTTCTAAAAGTTGCTTTTTTCTTTGCTGCTATTGGAGTTGTGTTTAAGTCATTTTCAAATAACTAGTGATTATTTCGCAATCTACATATAAAAAGCCTTAAGCTACAATAAGTTCGACTATGCAAGATTTTTTAAACTCTACAAATTTCACTTCAATTTTTATAGGTTTAATTGTTTTTAAATTTGTACTAGAGACTTATTTAAAAATTAGAAATCTTTCTTCAATTGAAAAAAATAAAAATAAAATTCCTGAACGATTTAAAACTGTTGTAACTGAAGAAGAGTATAAAAAATCAATTGAATACAATTCCGACAGACTTAAGTTTCAAATATTTACATCATTATTTGGGGCGGTTGTCTTACTACTATTTACTGTTGGTGGATTGCTTAATTCTTTAACAGATATAGTTGTTGGCATCACAGACTCTGAAGTCTTGGGTGCAGTTTTACTGGGACTTTTCTTATTAATTGTTGAAGAAATATTATCAATACCAATTTCTATATATTCAACGTTTGTAATTGAGGAAAAACATGGTTTTAACAAAACTACTAAAAAAACATTCATCACAGACATCTTTAAAGGTTTATTAATTTCAGGAACAATTTCATCAGTTCTCTACGCAACAGTTATCTACATAGTTGTTAATTTAGGAGACATGTGGTGGTTGTATGCTTTTGGTGCGGTTTTTGTTTTACAGGCAATAATATTTTTCTTGTATCCAGTACTTATAATGCCGTTATTTAATAAATTTGAACCATTAGATGATGAACAGTTTAAAAAGCCAATTGAGAAACTGCTTCAAAAAGTAGATTTTAAATCAAAAGGTCTTTTTGTAATGGATGCAAGTTTAAGAAGCACTCATGGAAACGCCTTTTTCACAGGATTTGGAAACAATAAAAGAATTGTATTCTTTGATACGTTATTAAAAACGATAAATCCAGATGAAATGGAGGCAATTCTTGGGCATGAGTTAGGACATTACAAGCTTGGACATGTAAGAAAAATGTTAATTAGTTCATTAGTGTTTGGGTTCATTGGATTTTATTTGTTAAGTGAGATTTTCAAAAGTGATAATTTCTTTATTCAACATGGACTTGAGAACTTAACTGTCTATTCAAAATTTTTATTGTTTTATTTAGTAATTGGATCCTATACATTTTTTACAAAGCCTTTCACATCTCACCTATCTAGACAAAGAGAGTTTGCAGCAGATGATTTCTCTTTCAAGTTTACAGATGGTGAACATATGATTTCTGGACTTTTAAAACTTACAAAAGATAATGCTTCTAACTTAACTCCAGATAATCTATACAGTGCATACTATTATTCACATCCTCCAATTGCGGAGAGAGTAGCTAGTATCGAGAATAAGTTAAAATAAGTTCATGAGTACTGCAGACGAAATTAAAAAGTTAAATGATTTATTAAAAGATGGATTACTTACTCAAGAAGAATACGATTCTCAAAAAGAAAAACTACTTAAGCCAAATTCTCAATCTCAAAATCAATGGATCGTTGTCCTACTTTTAGCTTTTTTCTTAGGATTTATTGGAGCGCATAGATTTTACGTTGGTAAAAACGGAACTGGAATTTTAATGATTTTGACCCTTGGAGGAATTGGATTATGGGTTCTATATGATCTCATCATTATCATTACCGGCAACTTCAAAACTAAAGAAGGAAATAAAATTAGTTTTAATTAACTTACGGAACACTTAGTACAAATAGTGCTTGTAAAGTAAGGCCAACAGTAATCAATAAAAATATGTATTGTGTTTTATCACTTTGTTGATGGCCAAACAGTTTTACCGCTAAATCATGTGCTAATACAACACTTAACATGTGTCCCGCTAATGTAAGGAAAACTTGTATTCCCCATAAAGCAACTGGTGTAAGAAAATAATTAATTGTTACTTCATTGACATCAAAGAGATTTAATCCTGTTCCAAGAGGATCATTAAATCTATATACAGTACTTTGTGATTCGTACAAGAGAAGGCTTATATAATGTGTTACATGATAAGCGAATGCTATTGGAAGCATGGTGTGTCCAAACTGCAGAGAAACATCGTTTAGATTTAAATTTTCTCCACTAATTTTTATAGCAAACCAACATGCAAATCTATAAAAAAGAATCACTATGAGATTTAAGCTAAAAAAGGCTATTGTTGAAAAACCTATATCAAGAGTTGATGATCCGAACTGGTTATACCAGAAAGTAGTTCCACGAAGTCCATCATACGTCACAGTCCCAATCATCAAGAGAATAAAATACTCCATTCCCTTCAAATTTGTTAAATTGGCAATGTTTTCTAATAAGCCTTTTAGAAAAGGTTTTTTATTTGTAAGTCTCAACTTGCTATAAAGATGATGGAGTAATAAAAGAGGATCAACTTCTATAGAGGAAGATTTACTAGATTTTCTTACAAGGTTTGTTACTAAGAATAGAATTAGAAAAACTGTACCAATATGTTGTGGATTACCAGGTTTATTCCAAACAAGCTCAAACCATGTAAGTCCTAAAAATAATACTGATGCAATGTAAACATTTTTTGGTTTATTGTTTTCAAAACTAAGAATTGCTAAAGGATTAAATTTTGCATAAACATCACCAACAATTAATCCAAGGACAGGAACTCCAATCCATAAGAACACCCATAAAATTAACGGAACAACAGATGTTTTTGCTGGTTCATCACTAACAAATCCAGGTAAAACCAATAGAAGCAGTGTTGCTATACCAAGTATCTTGCCAAATGTATTTTGGTTATCCTCGAATACTTTTTCTGTATTTATTAGAATTGAATCTTTCCAAGAAATTTTTAAGAATACAAACGTTAAAACAATGACAAGAGCTGAAATGTTTAAAACCGTGTCAAAAGGAATTGGAAGATCACCAACACTACCAATCCCGTGATTAAAGTTTATACCAAAAAACATTTATGAAGTGATTATATATTTACTTACTCATAAGAATAATTAGTATTAAAATTAGATTTAATCATGTGTGTAGTTTGCAATGTAGTAGATAAAGATTATGTAGAAGCAGCTATTGCTGTAAAAAGTACTGTAACTACTGATTTTATGACAATTCCTTTAAATGTTTCTCCAACTTTTTTTCATAATGTTACTCTTGAAATGCTTCAGTCATACCTCTTGAATGCAAATTTAATTGCTCTAATTTTTTAGGCAGCTTTTACAAACTCCAAATAATTCAAGACCATGGTCATTTATTTTCACTTGAAGTTTATTTTCTAATGCTCTGATTTCATTATCTAATTTATTTTCAAACTCTTCACTGAGTTCAATATCTATCACATCTGCACACTTTTCACAGAACATATGATGATGATGTGATGTATCTACAAGAGATAGCTCAACCATAGTTATGTTTTCAGGTGATGTAATCTCTTCTAAAATATTGATACTTTTTAAATCAGATATGACTCTATAAAGTGTCGAGATTGCAACTCTGTCTTTTAATCTTATTTGAAGATCTTCTATTGCAATAGGTTTTTTAATAGAAAGGAGTTCTTCTATAACAAGCAAGCGGGGATTCGTAATTGAGATATTGTTATTTGAAAGTATCTCTCTTGGTTTTTTTTGCATAACTATATTATATGTTGACATAATTAAAAATGAGAACTATTCTCAATAAAAATGAGAACTATTCTCAATTATTAGAGGTTGTTATGTCAGAATTAATTATTGTAATTTTAGCTAGCTTTGCAGCTGGATTGCTATCACTTTCTGTTGCATTAGTTTTACTTAGCAGCAAGAAACTTTCTGAAAAACTTGTAAAATACGGCACACCTTTTGCAGCTGGTGTCTTGTTGATAATTGGATTTAGAGATCTACTTCCAGAAGGTATTCAAGAAGAAGGTATTCAGGTTTTAAATGCCACACTTGGTGCAGTTATCATATTTTTCCTAATCGAAAAAGGCTTTAGCTCTTTTCATCACCATCATGAGGAAGACAAGCCAAAGGACAACAATACTCAAGGTTGGTTATTTGTAATTGGTGATGTGTTCCATAACTTAATAGATGGCATTTCTCTTGGTGGCGCATTTTTACTAGGAAGAGATACAGGCTTGTTGGCCACTTTTGCATTAATTTCACATGACATACCTTTGGAAGTTGGAGAATTTGGAAATCAATTAAGGGTTGGGTTTACAAAAAAACAGACAATTATCAGAAATATTATTTCTGGATCAACAACAGTAATTGGTGCAGTTTTAACTTTTCAGATTGGAGGGGATTTAGATATCCCAATGGGGTATCTATATGGAGGAATTGCAGGATTTTTTATTTATATTGCATTAAGCGATATTGTTCCAACAATTCATACTTCAGAAAAAAGTCGATACGGTTTACAAACAGGATTTTTATTAGTTGGATTAATTTTTGGAGGCACTGTTTCAGCTTTAGCTCATGAATATATTGATGTTACTCACAATCATGAAATTCATGAAGATGAAAACCATCACCACGATGAAGATGATGATGATCACCATGAAACAGAAACTAATCCTACCGAAGAAAATTCAAGTGATAAGCTTTCATCTGAATTGTCGCCTGCGTATGAAGCAGTGGGGTGTACAACAATACTAAATAACTTAAACGAATTGGAAATCTATACAGTTGCAATTGAGAGACCGTTTCCAGGAGAAATAATTAGTGGAGACTATCTAGTTACTGGGTGTTCCTCAGCATTTGAAGGTACGGTTGTATGGCAACTTTTAGATATTTATGGAAATTCTGTAGGTTCAGGATTTACAAATGGTGGGAGCTTTTATGTCGATAAATTTGAGTTTTATTTAGAAACAGAGATATTTAATAATGGAAAATATTTTTTAGAGGTCTATGAAACAGATCCTTCAGACGGTGAAAGTTCATTGAAACTAGATGGAACGACTATACCAATTTATATAAACAATGAAATTATCACTTCATCTACAACTATTGATGTAGAAGTTGAGAAGTTTAGTTTATCAGTTACAGAAGGTGTTCCAGAAGAATTACAAATTATTGAAGTAAAGCTTGGAACAAAAGCAATTATAGAAATTAATTCTTCAGTTAATACAGAACTTCACATTCATGGATATGACTTATATATTGATATTCAAAAAGATAATACTCAAGAATTAGCATTTGATTTTAATATTGCAGGAGAATTTGAAATAGAAGATCATAATTCTGGTTATGAGGTTGCCAGAATTAGAGTAAATCCATAAAAAATAGTTCTAAAATTTTCTGAGTTATGGGAATAAATTATTTTTTTACTCAATTTACCCCCATAACCAGACTTCTTTAATCTCAACGGAAGGGAAAACCATTCAGATTTTATTACAGTACTAATTTGGGTTTTGCCCGGAGATTTAATTTCAGTGACACCTGTAAAAAACCGGGCAGTGCCCGGTCGTACGAATAACTAAAATGGGGCACTTATATGTTTATATGCCACCACATCCAGTTATTTAATTTATACATTAGGTATTAATTTAGATGAGATTAATTGAATATGCAATTCAATAGAGAGACTATTTATAAATAATTAAAATATTTAAAATTGCTATATTGAAAAAAAAGTTACATTCCCAAGATAAAGTAATTGAGGCTTTTAAAGCAAAAAATATAAATATAGAAGTTTTAAATTTAAGTGTCTCAACTAAAACTTCTAAAGAAGCAGCCAATGCAGTTGGTTGCAGCTTATCGCAAATAGCAAAGTCAATTGTTTTTTATGAGGTAGATCATAAAAAATTAGTTCAAATTTTTGTTTCAGGACCAAATAGAGTTGATGTAGATATTTTTCAAAAACATAATGGTTTAAGAATTGAAAAAGCAGATGCTAATTTTGTTAGGGAAAGTACGGGTTTTGCAATTGGAGGTGTAGCTCCAATAGGTCATATCAATAAACCTCTATATTATTTGGATGAAACACTTACTCAATTTGAAGATGTCTGGTGTGCTGCTGGTACACCCAACTCACTTTTTAAAATTAAAACCAGTGACTTACTTAAAGTTTGTGAACCAAAAATACTTCAAGTGTGTTAAGTGAAGTTGATAAATAATCATATATTTACCTTAAACCTAATATTGAAGTCATGAATAAAATTATCAATTCAACAAACTTAACAAAAGTCTATGGTGAAAAAGAAACAAGCGTGACTGCTTTAGATAATATCGATATTGAATTTAAAGAAAATGAGTTTACAGCAATTATGGGACCATCTGGGTCTGGAAAATCCACCTTACTTCATTGTTTAGCTGGACTTGATAGACCAACATCGGGTCAGATATTTTTAAAAGGCAATGATATTTCAAAATTAAACGACAAACAGTTAACCAAAATAAGAAGAGATAGTTTTGGTTTTATTTTTCAAGCTTTTAATTTAATTCCAACACTTACAGCAGAGGAAAATATTACACTTCCTTCTTCTATCGCTGGTAGAAAACCTGACATGGACTGGGTAAAAAAAGTTGTTGAAACTGTTGATATTGACGATCGTTTAACACATAGACCTAATGAATTGTCTGGTGGACAACAGCAGAGGGTTGCTGCGGCAAGAGCAATGGCAACAAAGCCAGAGGTAATCTTTGCAGATGAACCATCTGGAAATCTTGACTCAAAATCAAGTAGAGAGTTATTAACATTTATGAAATCAGTAGTTGATGAGCTTAATCAAACAATCATTATGGTTACCCACGATCCATTTGCAGCGTCTTTTGCAGGAAGAGTTGTGATGTTAAAAGATGGGAAGATAGCTAGCGACTTAGACAATCCTTCACAAGAAGAGATAGTTTCTGAAGTTACAGCATTAACTAATATCTAATGTTTGGGTTTACAAAGAGACCACTATTCCTGATTGCAAGGAAGAATTTAAAGACTTATCCCGTAAGAATATTTTTAACAACTTCTTCGATAATTCTTGGGGTTGCAGTGATTATTGCTTCAAGTATTTTCTCAGAAAGTAATAAAAATGCTTTTGATAATTTATTTTCAGGAATTTATGAAGGTGTTGATTTAGTAGTACAGCCTATCCAAGAAGATTTTGCTGGAGATTTTAATGGCGATGGTGGTCAGGGACCAATTTCATTTGAAGTTAAAAAAATTCCTGATGAAAAAATTAATGAAATTCAAAATTTATCAAGTGTTAAAGCAGCTTGGGGAGATGTTCTTGGTTTTGCTCAATACATAAAAGTTGTTGATGGTGAAACAATACTTATCACAAATGGTTTTGCTCCAACATTTGGAGCAGCATGGGATGATAGTGAGTATGCATCACAATGGTCACTCGTAGAAGGAAAAGCACCTACGAACAACAAAGAAGTTGTCATGGACATTGTTACTGCAGAAAATCATGATTTCTCAGTCGGTGATAGAGTTACACTTTTGGCAGGAGCTACCCCAGCATCATTTACTATTGTCGGTATTGCTGAGTTTGCAAGTGTTGGCGCTCCTGGTGGGGCAACCTTTGCTTTGTTTGAATTTAGAACAGCACAAAAGTTATTAGATTCCAGAGGTGAAGTTGATTTAATTAATGTTGTCATTGAAAATGGTTACGACATAGATGATGTTAAGAATCAAATAATAAATCTAGATCCAGAGAATTTAAATGTCATCAATGCCCAAGAGGCTGCAGCAGAACAAGCAGATTCGATCAAACAGGGCTTAGATTTCTTTAATACAATTTTGAATGTTTTTGCAGGTATAGCAATTTTTGTTGGCGCATTCATAATTCAAAACACTTTTAGGATTTTATTGCTGCAACGTACAAAAGAACTTTCTTTGTTAAGGGCATTAGGAACTTCTAAAAGACAGATATATAGACTTGTTATTTCTGAATCTTTATTCATGTCAATTATTGGCTCAGGTTTAGGGATAGGTCTAGGTATAGGGTTGGCTGTTGCAGTAAAAGAAGGACTTCAGTATTTTGAATTTGGCTTACCAGATGGACCTCTTGTATTAACTACAGAGGCAGCAATTACAGGTCTAATTATTGGTGTGGTAGTAACAATTCTTTCGTCACTACTTCCAGCTAGAAAAGCTTCACAAGTGAGTCCTATGGAAGCTATTAGAGACAGTGTTTCAACACCAAAAAGAAAATCACTTGTTGTAAGGTTGATTTTTGGAACAATTGTTTCTGTAGTTGGTTTTGGTATGTTATTTGGTGTCCTCTATGACTATCTAGACCTTCCTTCCTTGTCTGGATTACAACAAGTAGGTTTTGGTGCAGCTGTAATTTTTATTGGAATTTCTATTATCACTCCATCAATTACAAAACCTTTTGTGTTTATGTTTGATAAAGTTTATGAGTTAACATTTGGTGTTTTAGGAAAATTAGCCACAGAAAACTCAAAAAGAACACCTAGAAGAACAGCATCTACCGCATCAGCTTTGATGATTGGGCTTACGCTTATTTCATTAGCTAACGTAATTACAACTTCTTTCAAAGCTCAGGCAGAGTCTTTAATTAGTGATGTAATATTGGCTGATTATCAAGTAAGCGCAGCAAATGTTTTTGCCTCACCCGGCATACCAACAGGCTTGTCAGAAGAGTTGTTAGAGCTGGATGAAGTAACAAAACTATCAAGAACAAGAGCTACTGTTGTTGGATATAATGATCGCCCGCTAATTTTAGGTGGAGTGGATGATGCAGTGTTTGATCTTATTAAAACAGATGAAATTGAAGGTAACAGGGCAGATTTCTCTAATCAAAACGCTCTTGGAATTTTAAAACCGTCTGCAGAAAGAGAAGAGTTAAAAGTTGGTGATGAAGTAACACTTACTATTCCTGAAGAGGGTGAAAGAACATACGTTGTGTCCTACATTTTTGATTGGACTACGCAACCTCCTGCTGAATTTTTTGTATTATTAAACAACAATTCATTCTTCTTAGATGAGTCACTGGATACAGAGTTGTATTTTAATGTAGACAAAGTTACACCTGAGCTTGATGAAAAAATTAATGACATCGTAGATAATTATCCAGGTGTTGAAATTAGGGACGAAGAAGGCTTAGTAGAAGAAGCAAATAATCAGATCCAACTACTTTTGAATGTGATTTATGGATTTCTCTCAATTTCAATTTTTGTTGCTCTTTTTGGTATAACAAATACACTTTCTCTTTCAGTTTTTGAAAGAACAAGAGAAATTGGATTAATGAGAGCAATCGGAACATATAGAAAACAAATTAGAAGAATGATATTTATTGAGTCTTCAATTATTTCAATATTTGGTGCGGCTCTTGGTACTGGATTAGGTATTTTCTTTGCATGGAGTTTAATTCAGGCTTTGGCAGACGCAGGTTTCAATGTGTTTGCTGTATCTTGGGAGCAAACTTTGATGTGGATAGGAATTTCAATATTAGCTGGAGTTATTGCTGCAATCCTCCCCGCAATTAGAGCTGCACGACAAAATATACTTGAAGCTATCTCTTACGAGTAAAACACTGACACCGATACAATATCTCTATGCTTCAAGAAGAAATAATTAAACTACTCTCAGACTTAGTAAGAATACAATCAATTAGTTCAGATAAGAACCATAGAGAGCATGTTGATGAATCAGCTCAGTTTGTACAAAATATATTTGCTGATTTAGGACTTAACACACAAACCATAAAAGTACCTGGAGGTATGCCCGCAGTTGTTGCACATACAGAGGTTGATCCAGCAAAAAAAACGGTACTACTTTATGCACACCATGATGTTCAACCAGTTGGAGATGAGACTTTGTGGAATACCGATCCTTTTGAACCACAAGTAATTGATGGAAGGTTGTTTGGCCGTGGGTCTGGTGATAATAAATCAGGTGTAGTTGTTCATTACAACGTTGTTAAACAACTACTTGATGATTTGCCTGTTAATTTAAAGATTTTTATCGAAGGAGAAGAAGAAATAGGATCTCCAACAATGACTGAATTTATCAATCAAAATCGTGATGCTTTAGAGTCAGATGTAATTATTATTGCTGACTCTGGAAATGTCCGAATTGGAACTCCAACTATTACAACAACGTTACGTGGTTTGGTGGATGCAATTATTGAAGTAGACCAACCTATGAGACCTATACACTCTGGAGTTGGTGGAGGTGTAGTGCCAGATGCATTCTTAGTATTGAGCAAAATAATATCTTCATTTCATAATGAAAAAGGTGAACTCCTAATCGAGGGATTAACCACGACAGAAATGCAAGTAACTGAACTGGAAGAATCATTTCTTAAAAAAATGCTTGGATCAGAAGATATAAAACTTTTTGATACTGAAAGTATTTCAAAAAGACTTTGGCTAGAGCCAGCATTAGATGTGTTAGCAATTGATGCCCCATCTGTATCTGAAGCAGTTAATTTAGTTATACCAAAAGCTAAAGCAAAAATTAGCTTGAGGCTTCCACCAACTGAAGATCCTGATCATGCAATGAAGATGTTAGAAGAACATGTTATGAAAAATGTACCGTGGAATGCGTCTGTAAAGTTTATACCAAATTCAAAAGGTTCAGGTGTTGTTGCCGATCCTGATAAGCCATTTACAACTGAACTAGTAAAGAACTTTAACGAGGTTTGGAAAAAAGATACAGCGTTTATTGGTGTTGGTGGCTCTATTCCTTTTGCAAATGATTTTGTGAGAGAGTTCCCAAATGCTGAACTGGTTCTTGTCGGCGCAGCAGATGAAGAACTTGGTAATGCACATGCACCAAATGAAAGTGTACAGATAAATCACATTGAGATGCTTATCGAAAGCCTTGTTCAATCTTTAAAAAATTTTAAGTATTAAGGAATCTTTACATGGAAATTGGAATAGATTCGTTCGCAAAAAAAACACAAACTAATGAAGGCGGAACAATAGCTGACAACGCATTGGCTATGAAAGAGTTAATAGATCGTATAGTTCATGCAGATAAAGTTGGTTTAGATGTATTTGGTATAGGCGAACATCATAGAGAAGAATTCTTGGATTCAGCAGCACACAATATACTTTCTGCAGCAGCAGCAAGAACAGAAAATATTAAATTAACAAGTGCTGTAGCTGTTATTAGTGCAATGGATCCTGTTCGATTATTTCAAAATTATGCAACACTCGACCTCATTTCGAATGGTCGTGCAGAAATAGTGGCAGGAAGAGGCTCTTTTACTGAAGCATACCCACTGTTTGGGTTAGATTTTAAAGATTATGATGACCTATATGCTGAAAAGTTAGACTTACTTTTAAAAATTAGAGATGAAGAAAAAGTAACTTGGTCGGGTAGGTTTAGGCCACAGATGGTTGATCAAGCAGTATATCCAAGACCACTTCAAGAAAAACTTCCTGTATGGGTTGGTGTAGGAGGAACACCAGCTTCTTTTGTAAGAGCAGGCGCACTTGGTTTACCACTTATGGTTGCTGTTATTGGTGGAGAGACACATCGATTTAAACCATTACTAGATCTTTATTACGAAGCTGCTGAAAAGGCAGGAGTTGACAAATCACAATTAAAAGTCGGTCTTCATTCCCTAGGTTTTGTAGCTAATTCAAAAGAGGAAGCGATAGAAAAATATTATCCAGGTTATAGAGTTTGGTTTAACCAGATTGGAAAAGAGCGTGGCTGGCCACCAGTAACAATGGAGAGATTTGAACAACAAATTGGAGACTTAGGAGCTTATGTAATAGGTGGACCAGAAGAAGTAGCAGAAAAATTAGTCAGACACAGTAAAGCTTTAGGTGGTTTATCTCGTTTTACTTTTCAAATAGATAACGCAGGCTTAACGCACGAAGATTTAATGGAGACTTATTCTCTCATAGGGGAAAAAGTGAAACCATTAGTTTTAAATAAATTAGACAATTAATCATTCTTTCGACATTTTTTTACCAAAATCAATAGACTTTGAAGTACCTGAAGTTATTGATTTTGGTTGGATTTTAGGAGTTCCAGGAACTCTTTTAGCCTTCTCTTACATATATTCAAAACAAGACGCTTAAAAAATCAATTAATTTATAGATTAAAACGCACTCACTTTATGGGAGTGCGTTTTTTAATGAAAAAAGTAATAAAATAGACTCAAGATGGAAATTGTTTCTGGACAAATAATTGATGACTCAATCTATTTGGCAACTGAGTTACTTGAAATTGCCAAGAAAAAAGAAGCAAGAAAAGATAAATCTAAAAAAAGACAGTTTGCAAGACTTGTAAAGGATAATCGTGCTATCAAGGCAACTCAGCAATTAACCGATCAAGTTATCAGAATAGATTCAAGCAAAGCTTCAGCAAAAATGTTTAGAAGTATAGTAAGGAAAGTAAAATCAAAGGGATTTAGCCTAATAGATTATTTTGGTTTGAAACTTCTTGGATTATTTTCTTATGTTCTAAGGCCAGTGGTTTTATTTATTGTCACAGAAAGAGTAAGGATTGCATCTAGGGGAATTATTAACAGTGCAAATCCTAGAAAACTTAAAAAATATCTTAGAAAAAAAAGTAAAGCCAATGTAGATATTAATCTCAACCTACTTGGTGAAGCAGTACTTGGAGAAGATGAAGCAGATAAAAGACTTAATGACCTTTTAAATTTAATGGAATTAGATGAGGTTAATTACATATCTGTAAAGATTTCAGCAATTGTATCTCAGATCATTCCATCTGACTTAAAGGGGAGCTGTGAACGAGTAGCACAAAAATTAAGAGTTATTTATAGAAAGAGTCTTAAAAACAACTGCTTCATCAATCTTGATATGGAAGAGTTTAAAGATTTTGAAATAACATTAGATGTATTCAAACAGCTACTAATGGAAGAAGAGTTTAAAAACCTTTATGCAGGAATAGTTTTACAAGCCTACTTGCCTGAAGCACATTCTGCATTTGATGATTTATTAATTTGGTCACAAAATCGGTGTGAGACATATGGTTCAAAAATCAAAATTAGATTAGTCAAAGGTGCAAACCTAGCAATGGAGCGAACAGAAGCAGAAATACATGGATGGAATCCAGCTCCATATAATACAAAAGCAGAGGTTGATGCAAGCTATTCAAGACTTATCAACATTGCTCTATCCAAAGAAAATGAAGACGCTTTGGTAATTGGAGTGGCTAGCCATAATTTATTTCATATTGCATTCGCACAACAGCTTGCTGAGCTCAGAGAAGTTACAAGCATGGTTGAGATAGAAATGCTTGAGGGAATGTCAAATGCAGAAGCAATGGCAGTCAAACAGAAATTCGGATCAGTACTTTTGTACTCCCCAGTCACCTTAAGGAAAGACTTTCCTGCTGCAGTAGCTTATTTGGTTAGAAGGTTAGATGAGAATACTTCTGAAGAAAATTATTTAAGAGCATCTTTTACTATTGATATAAACAATAAAGAATTTAACCAGCAAGCAAAACGATTTTTAGACTCTGTGCACATGTCACAATTCGTAAGTCTTGAGTCTAAGAGAAGAACCTCTGTAGCACAAGAAAAAGAAGAACTTTATAGTAACAACTCTTTTGCTAACCAAGCAGATGAAGATATAACAAGTAAAAAATTTGTTGATGCTGTTGTTAACAAATTATACATGTTTGGTAAAAGTCTTATTCCAGTAGTAGTTGGTGGCAAAGAAGAATTCAACCTTGAAAGAGTAACTGTTGGTGAGCCAGGTGAGGGAAACAAACCTTTTTATTCTCACAATGTTGCAAATTTAGAAACAGTTGATTATGCAGTTAGGATTGCAAAATTTGAGCAAAAAAATTGGTCTGAAACAAAACCACAAAAAATTTATGAGATATTTGGCAATGTTGCAAAAAATATGGAGAACGATAGAGCAAGAATTATTGCAGCAATGATAAGAGATTCTGGGAAAACTATTGAAGAAGCAAATGTAGAAGTTTCAGAGGCAATTGATTTTGCAAGATTGTATGGTCTGACAGCATTAGATGCTAGTGAAGATTCACAACCATGCGGTCTTGTTGTTGTTGCATCACCATGGAATTTTCCATATGCAATACCAGCAGGTGGAATAATTGCAGCACTTGTATCTGGTAATACCGTTATATTTAAACCAGCTCCAGAGGTTGTACTGGTAGGATGGGAGTTAGTAAATCAGCTATGGAAATCAGGCATACCAAAACAGGCCCTTCACTTTGTTCCAACACTAGACAATGAAGTTGGTCAAAAACTAGTATCGCACCAAGATGTTGACAAGGTTGTTTTAACTGGAGCGCATGAAACAGCTGTAAAGTTTAAAAGTTGGAGACCGGATTTAGATTTAGTAGCAGAGACAAGTGGAAAAAACTCAATAGTTGTAACAAATAGTTCGGATATTGATCTGGCAGTTTACGACATTGTTAAATCTGCTTTTGGCCATGCAGGTCAAAAGTGTTCTGCGGGAAGTCTCGCAATTGTAGAGAAAGAGACATACAATAATCCTTTATTTTTTAAACAATTAGTTGATGCCACAAATTCGCTCTCGGTGGGCAATCCTACAGATTTAGGAAATTCCGTAGGACCAATAATAAAAGATCCAGATGAAAAACTTTTAAGAGCACTTACTGAGCTTGAAGAAGGTGAAGAATGGTTGGTGAAGCCAAAAGTACTTAGAAATAGTAATCTGTGGACACCCGGTATAAAAATTAATGTACAACCTAACTCATGGTCTCATATGAATGAGTGGTTTGGGCCAGTTCTGGGGATAATGAAAGCACCAAATCTAAAAAAAGCTATTGAATGGCAAAATGCAACTGATTATGGTTTAACAGCAGGTCTTCATTCTCTATCTACAAAAGAATGTAATTATTGGTTAAAAAATGTAGAAGCTGGAAATTTATATATTAACAGACCAATAACAGGTGCAGTAGTAAAAAGGCAACCTTTTGGAGGATGGAAGAAAAGCAGTTTTGGTCCAACAGTAAAAGCTGGATCAAGTTTTTACCCCTGGGTTTTTAAGAGACATAACGAGGTAAAAGATTATGACATGTTGGCAAAAGACTTACAAGAACTTTGGAATATTAAATCAAAAAAAATTAAAAATGATGATTTGCAATCTGAACATAATTATTCATTTTTATATCCTCACAAAAAGGTTTTGATAGTTCAAGATGAGAAGCTTAACCCGGAATTTAAAAAATATTTAGATTCAATTAAAAAAATATTTCGAACGATTATTGATGAAATAGAGTTTTCAAAACTGGAAGACAATGATTCGTTAGACAAATATTCACTAGTTCGCTGGCTAAGTAGTGAACCATCTCCTGAATGGGTTTATAAGTATAATTTTTCTTTAGATACTAACCATGTTGTACAAAATCCTCAAAGAGAGCTTTTTTCTTGGGTAAGAGAACAAAGCGTTTCTATAACTAACCATAGATATGGAAATATAGGATTTAGCCCCCTGTCTATTGAAGTAAATTAAAAATTAACAATATTTAAAAAAAGGGTTTTAAAAACCCTTTTTTTAGTAAGCTTTTACAATATTTTTGTGAGTAAAAAAATAAAACTTGTTATATTTTTAGTTTTCTTAATGTATCTTTTTATTTCAGATAGCTTTTTAGCAAGAAGACTAATTCAACTTCCCTCGCTACTTTTAAATTACTTTTAGAAGTACTATTTTCTTATGAAGTTATTAGATTTTGCTGATGTTCAATATATTAACTTGGAAACATTTAAAAAAGATGGAACAAAGGTAACCACCCCTGTATGGGTAGCACAACATAATAATTCATTGGTTTTAACTACAAATATGAATGCAGGAAAGGTCAAAAGAGTTAGAAATAATGGAAAAGCAACGATTTATGAAACCAACCAAAGTGGTTCTAAACAATTATCAGAGGAACTTGATGTACAAGCTTCATTAATTGAAGATTCAAACCTAAAAGATCAAGCGGTTGCAGTTATTAAAGAAAAATATGGCTTAATGGCAAAAATGATGATTAAAGGATCAAATAGCAATAGAGCAATTATAAAACTAGATCAGCTTTAGTTATTTTGGATGTGGGTCAATCACTTATGGAAGTGTGTTTGAGTGATTTTCAACGCATACACGTGATTGACCGATACTGTAATTATAAAATATAATTCACAATCATGCAAGATTGTGATAATATATTCACAAAGTGTGTCTATTGTGAATAAAGTTTTAGTGTAAATTCTTAATTACAAAAAATATGCTAAAAAAAGGGGAGAATTTATTTCTTTCATAATGAAATAAAACTTTGGGGGAAGTTTTAGATTAGTGTAAATAGGCCGGGATTATCCCGGTTTATTTATTTAAACGATAAATAAAGTTACAGCCAAAGTGACACACATAAAAAATCCATAAAGAGCAATGGATTTAGAGTACAATCTTTTTTCTAATGGAAGTTTTAGCACACAGAAATTAGTGATTGAATAGTAAATCAAGATAAAAAATGCACTAGTTTTAATTGCCGAAACTACATCTAAAAAATAAATTCCTAAGACAATTGTTACAAAAACAAACATTTCAGCAACGTAAGCTGAGTTGTAGTTTGTATGAATTCTAGAAAATATTTTTGGAAGAATTCTATCTCGAGACATAGCAACATAAATTCTTGATATGCCCGGAAGCAATGCAATTAATACTGAACTCATAGCAATAGCAGATCCAGTTGTGATTAGATACGAGAAGTTTGAAAGTATTGATACATCCATTGCAATTAGTAAAGGAGTTTTAGAATTCATTAAAATTACAGGGCTAACTATTGAAAGAGTAAGCCAACTTATTATCAAGTAAATAGATATTGAAATTCCAAGTCCAATAAAGATTGCTCTAGGGATGATTAATTCTGGATTTTTAACTTCTTCACCAAATGTTGCAAGTCGTGAATATCCAGTAAATGCAAAAAACCAAATTGAAGCAGATAAAAAAATATTTGAAATATCAGCATTTTCAAATAATGGTAGGTTGTAGTTGACACCAGGTGTTAATACGATTGAGATTGTATAAAACAATAAAATAATTAGTACTGACCACATAAACCACTTACTTATTTTTGCAGTTTTTTGAATTCCAAAATAACTGATAAGAACAATTATGAATGAAATCAGTACAGCGATTTCATTTGAGTAAATTGATGATAGGTAGTTTCCAACTGTTAACGAGATAGCAATACAGCTAATAGTTTTTCCAATAATAAAAACCATTCCTGCCATGTTTGCATATGCTTTCCCCAACACTTTTGATGCATATAAATATGTTCCTCCAGTTTGAGGATAAAGTGCTGCTAGTTGAGCAGACGAAGAAGCGTTGGCAGTAGCTACAGTAGCTGCAATGACAAGACCTAAAATTGATGCATAAGAACTCACTTTTGCCGTAGGTGAAATGTTGTTAAATAAACCAGCACCGATCATCGAACTAAGTCCTAAATAAATTGAATTTTTTAGAGTTAGTGTTCTAGAAAAAGAATTTTTCATAAAACAAATTCTAAGTTTTTAGAAAATTAAACAAAAAACTAAATTAGTTGTTTTTTATGCCAATTAATAATATGTTCAAATCGTTGTTTTCTATGTATTGGCTTTCCAGACCTAGATAGTTCATGGCTTTCTCCAGGAAAACGTAGCATCGCCGACTCAATACCTCTTCTTTTTAGATTTGAAAATAGTTGTTCCGCTTGTTCTATGGGGCATCGATAATCTTCCTCCGAATGGATAATAAGGGTAGGAGTTTTTATATTTGAAGCGACAGAGATAGGGCTTTTTTTTCTGTAAAAGTTTAAATCTTTTTCCATATCACTTAATAAATACATTTCTGGAAAACCTATTCCAATATCAGAAGTTCCAACCATTGTCTCCCAATTAATCAATGCTCTTTCAACAATTGCGGACTTGAATAATCTAGTATTGTGACCAATGACCCATGAGGTCATGAACCCTCCGTATGATCCTCCCATAATTCCATAATTTTTATTCTCTATGCCCATTTTTCGAACCATCTTCTTGAAAGAAGTAACAACATCATGAGCGTCTTTTACTCCCCAGTTTTTTCCACAAACATCTCTTAAGAAATCATGCCCTCTACCTGTTGATCCCCTTGGGTTACAAGCAATGACATTAAAACCAGCTGTTGCATAAGTCTGAAATTCATCAAAAAAGGTAAATCCATATTGGCTTGCTGGTCCTCCATGAATGTTAAGAAGTGTTGGTTTATCTTTACCAACAAAGATTCCCCAGGTATCAATCTCAGACTCTCCAGTATCAATTCTGTGGTAGATTGTTTCATGTGTTTTTACTTTTGTATTGAAGTAATGGTTTGCTAGAGAAATTTTTTCTAACTTACCATTAACAATTTTAAATACTTCATCTGGTTGAGAAAATGAATTAGCAATTACAAATATTTCATCGTTCAAAATATCAAAATCTTTTATTGTTATTTTGTCATCAATAAGATTTTCTTTTTTAGTTACATTTCTCAGAAGTTTTTTGCCGGAGTCTTCAAATAAACAGTAAATATTTTGATCATAAACTTTTGCCATTTCAACATTTCTATCAAAAGTATGTTCTAAGAAACTTAATTTTCCTTTATTTGAGAATTTTAAAATACTTGTATTAGTTGGCCAGTCGAATCGATTTCTTAACCCAACAGCATGCAGCTGATCATTTATTGAAAAAAGATTTCCCAACATTCCACCTTCGTGAATATATGAAATTTTATTTCCATCAACTCTACCTATTTTCTCTGTAAGCATCGTCCCTTGTTCATTGTGTTTGTTACCAACAAAATACAAAGTTGAATCGTTGAGATGTAATGAGCTAATCGACAGCAAGTCTTCTTTGTCACCATTGACCAATGTAGAGGCTTTATTTGTTGTGAGATTGATTTTATGAATATGTGATCTTTTGTTGAAAATCACACCTAATGTAT
>Ga0255777_10001150_pt1 | contig 25227 bp, 10 predicted proteins | sample 101ome_15_FD_179975 | JGI IMG/M metagenome (GOLD analysis project Ga0255777, IMG submission 179975) | Coastal salt marsh microbial communities from the Groves Creek Marsh, Skidaway Island, Georgia - 101402AT metaG (version 2) | ecosystem: Environmental > Aquatic > Marine > Intertidal zone >... | reverse complement strand
CGCGGACGGTGACGACGGCGAGATGACGTTTCGTGTCGTCGTCGTCTTTTACAGTCGCACGGCGAAACTCGTGACGCTCGCCAACGTCATCGCCGAGGGCGCGCGCGCGGTGGGCGGGGCGGAGGTGCGCGTGGTGCGCGCGCGCGACGTCGTGGACGACGGCACGACGGCGTACGATGGAGGGATTTTAGACGCCGAGATCGCGACGCCCGAGGACGCGTTCGAGGCGGATTGTCTCTTGATCGGGGCGCCGGCGAGACACGGGGTCCTGGCGACGGAGATGACGGCGTTTCTCGAACGCGCGGCGCGAGCGGCGGCGGCGCGCGGCGGGACGCCGTTGAAAGGGAAAGTCGGGGGAGTTTTCGCGGAGATTGGGGAGATTGGGATCGGTGGACACGAGACGATGATGATGTCCGCGCACTCGTGGTTCATGCAGCACGGGATGATCGCGGTGGGGGCGCCTCCGGCGGCGGCGGCGGCGGCGGCGGCGAGCGCCGCCTCGGCGCTCGGTGCGTACGTCTCGTCGACTCCTTTGACGCGCGAACGACGATCGATGTGCACGCGATCGCGCGCGAGAGAGAGACTGATGATGTGATGTTTTTGTCGTGTACGTTGCGTGCGTGTCGTAGGTACGGTGATCACCGCGCGCGAGTCGTTTCTGTCCGCGCCCGGCGGCGTGCGCGAATTGAGCGAAGCCGAAGTCAAACTCGCGTACGCGCAAGGCGAGTGGGCCGCCGTCGTCGCCAAACAGCTCCACGACGACGGGGAGGCGTGACGTACGTCGCGGACGTTGTAATACATACACGTAGACACGCATAGTCGATGGTCGATGATCGCAGACGAACGAAGGATGCGATTGTTTAAAAAAACTCGACGTCGAGCGCGCGCGTCGACCGACGTCGGCGCGACGACGACGAGTGGAAGCTACGGCGACTCGACGCGTTTAGTTGACGGTGAACACGCCGACCGTGCCCGGGCTCGCAATGTGCGCGGCCAAGTTTTCAACCGGACCGACACCGGTGGCGGCGTATTGCACGACGATGCCCGCAAAGGCAACCATGGCCAATCGGCCATTCTTAATCTCCTTGACCTTGAGCTCCGCCGTGGTTTTGTCATCCTTCGCCCAGCCGAACTTGTCGAACAAACCCTTCGGGTAGCCGACGTCCGTGTTCGTGTCGTTGGAGTTGTACCCAAAGAGCGGATCGGTGTTCACCGAGCCCGGGTTCTTCATGTCTTGCCAACGTCGAATCTCCGCCCAGTTGAACATCGCCATTTGAATGAAGAACAACGTCCCCGCCGGGGCCCAGTACTCGTACGTCGCGGCGTCCGCCCAGTTGGGCAAATCGGCGACGCCAATCTTCGTGAGAAGTTCCGGCGCGACCGCACCCGCGACGCCCAACATGGCCCATCGCGCGTGTTGAAGTTCAGCCTGAACCATCCACTTCTTCATCTCCGGATCCGCCGAGAGCGACAACGGGTCGAAACCGTAATCCCCCGGAAGCGACCCGTCCAGGTGCGCCGCCGGCGCCTTGCCCGGGTACCACACCGGTCGATCCGCGTTCGCGGACACGACGATGGGGGATCGAGACGCGCGAGTCTTCGTCATCGCGCGCGTCTTAAGCCTACGCACGGGATCACACACGTCGACGCGATCGCACATCCGTCGTCGCGCGCGAGGAGGGGCGCGCGGGGACGACGAGGGCGGCGATCGTTCGTCCCGATCCGCCGTCCTCGTCGTCCGCGCCGTCCCCCTCATCGCCGACGACGAACGTGCGATGCGTCGTTCCGCGCGTCGTCATCGTCAGTCTCTCTCAAGTTCGATCACATCACGCGCACGCACGATCGATGCGCGCATTCGGGATACGCGATCGATCGCTCAATTCCAATCCCCGATCTGTGCGACGATACCGATACGATCGACTCAAGATACGCCCGCGAGCGCGTGCTCGATGGGACGGCACGATCGCGCATCGACCGATCGCCCATCGATCGGCGAGACGCGAACGCGCGTCGTCGCGTTCGACGCGTGCACGTCCGCGCGCGTCACGTCGACACGCACCCAGCCGTGGAAGAGATACGCGTCGTCATCGTCGTGGTCATCATCATCAGCGCGCGTCGATGGAGTGCGGACGAGTGTGAGGTCGACGCGCGCGGGGGTGGTGGAGGTGTGTCTGTGGTTGATGTATTGATTAGAGTACGGTTACGTGTAATATGGTGTGTATACGAGTATTTTATAGTACAATTATTGTATGTATTGTATGGATATCCATCGTCCCGATCATCACACTCGGTGTTCGTGACGAGGGGAGAGATTTTAATGATGAATGATGATGACGATGATGACGATGGTGTCCAGCCGGGGGTTGTGATCGACCCGCGCGTTGGAACTCCTCGTCGAGCGCGTCGATGACGTCGAGCGCGTTTCGTGTGCGCTCACCGTCGCGGACGCTCGCGCGTCGTCGCGCGTCGTCGTGTCGTGAGAAAAACGCTCCTGATGAGAGAAACGCTCGTCCGATGGACTCCTTGACGATTCGTGACTCGAGAAATAGAGGAGGTATCGTGACGAGAGGGGTGCTCGGCGTGAGGCGCGCGCGCGCGACACGCGCGCGCGTCGTCGCGGTCATGCGCGCGCGAGCGATCCCGAGAGCGGGCGCGTTCGTCGTCGTGCTGTCCCCCGCCAAGGCGATGAACGAACGACCGCTCTCGGCGAAGCAACGCGCGATCGTCGAGGCGCTGCGCACGACGCCCGCGTTCGCGGACCGCGCGCGCGTGATCGCGGCGGACGCCGCGAAGACGCTGAGCGCGGCGAAGATCAAGTCGTTGATGAGCGTCTCGGACGCCATCGCGTCGCTGAACGCGAAGAGGTACGCCGAGTTCGAGGAGGCGACGACCAAGGAGGCGACGCTGTGCTTCGACGGGCCGGCGTTTAAACGTTTGGACGCGGAGTCGCTCGACGCCGATGGCGCTCGATACCTGAGAGACCACCTTCGAGTTCTGAGCGGAATGTACGGCGTCCTGCGAGCGTATGACGCGATCGCACCGTACAGGCTGGAGATGGGCACGCGTTGGGCTCCCGCGGGCGAGGCGAAGGATTTGTACGAGTTTTGGGGAGTAGATATCGCGAACGCCATCGCGGATGACGTTGAGGCTCTGGCGAAAACCACGAAAACGAAACCATTCGTCGTGAACTGCGCGTCGCAAGAGTATTGGAAATCGGTCAAGGTTGATGTGCTCGCGAAGAGGGGCGTTGACGTGTACACGATGACGTTCCCAGGACCCGCCGTCTACGCCAAGCAGGCGAGAGGAGCCATGGTTCGGCACATCGTCGACGCGCGCGTCGTGTGTCCCGACGATTTGAAAACGTTCGTCGGTACCGACGGCTGCTGGACATTTGACGCAGGGGCGTCGAGCGAGTTCAACTTTGTTTTCAGACGAGGCGCGGCAAACGCCAAGCGCGAGGCGCCGGCTGTGAAAACAAACACCTCGAAGAAAGTGAAGTCCGAAAAGTGAGAAAGTGATCCGATAGTCGAGCTCGAGAAGCGAGGGGTAGTCATTCAGTAGCTTTTAAGCGCACGCTCTAGTGTTAGTGTTCACGTCGCGCGCGCCTCACGCGTCAGTTCATCAGCGCTCCGATCGACGGCGTGGCCTCGACCTCGGGCATCCGGTGCGGACGACATGAACCCTCTAAGTACTATATCGACGAAAAGCCCCGACGACGCGGACGACGAGTCCGAACATCGGTCTTTAAAACGGTCTGAAAAACACACACAGACGCGCACACCGAGATATTTTCCGTCGACGACGACGACGAGGTTCCGGGCGTCGACGCGACGGGTCGGGGAACGCTCGACTCAGACGACGACGACGCGAACGGAGGGCGCGAGAGAGAGAGAGAGACGCGCGAGTGAGATCGAGACGACGCGCGACGCCTCTCGTCGGTTCGTCGCGTCGAGACGAGAGAACGAGACGAGACGAGACGAGACGAGACGACCGCAGATTTACAATTTTTGGTGTTAGCCCGTCGATTCGAGGGCGAGCGTCGGTGACGACACGCGCGAGCGAGCGAGAGGGACGTGGACGACGCGCGCGATGGATGAAGCGTGTATCGGCGCGCTTTCGATGTCGTCGAGTCGAGAGCGGCGTCGGCGAGGCGAGAGACGCGGACGCGAGAGGTCGACGACGCGATGGCGAGTCGCGTGCCTCGCGGCGCTGGCGTTGGCGCTGACGTTGGCGCCCGCGTGGGCATGGGAGAAGGGCGAGGACGATGCGACAGAAGGAAAGACGATGGATGACGAGAGGCTGATGGTAGAGGACGGCGTTCGCGTCGATACGCCGAGTCAGTACGAGTCTTTCGCTTCCGAAGAGGAGTTTCGCGCCGCGCTCACGAAAGAAGCGCGAGAGCGCGGGTTTGAACTCCCTGAAAAAGTTTTCGAAATGTCGTCCGCCGAGGAGGTGATGGCTTCGCTCGGTGCTTCGAGCGCGGGAAACGAGACGAGCGATCTCGGCAGCTTTTTGGACATCATTAATAAGGTTGCTTACTCGACAGTCCTGAACGGGAGACAGATTGAAGGTTGTACAAGAAACGCGTGCGACACGTCCTGGGTGTCTACAGGTCGGTGCTCGAAAAACTGCGGCGGCGGCCTACCATATTCCAAGCTGCAGTGGAATTGCAACCCGTGGACGCAAGACGTTCGCGACAGCTGCGGTGAGGATGGGCATGAGGAGCCGAGAAAATCGATACACATAAATTTCATCGGTCACAAGCTGACGTTGCCCGTTGCAGCGTGCAACATCCACACGTGTCCGACGTGTGATGGTTGGAGCGATTCGAGTACGTGTTCTGTGTCGTGTGGCGGTGGGAAAAAGACGCAGACGTACAAGATCATCGCGAAAGGAAGCTGGAGAAACGGGCTTGGTCACAACTGTGGACCCAATTCGGGTGATAAACGAGAAGTAGACTGCAACACGCATCACTGCCCAATAAATTGCGTCGGTCAGTACGTAGACTTGGAACCGGGTTGCGATCAACCCGTGTGTGGACCGGGCAAAAAGAAGCAAGAGTATCAGATATCCACGCGAGCCGCTCACGGTGGCTCGTCGTGTCCCGTTACACACGGTACGAAACGCACGGTTGATTGCCAGGTCAGAAAGTGTGAGTTGCCGAAGCTCAGTGTCGGAAGTCCAACACCGATTGTTTCCACGGGAGCGAAGAATTTCGGTATCACAGTCACGCACAACCTCTGCGCGAATCCCAACGACTGCTTCGCTGGTTCGAGCGATCCGTCTCGCGACGCGCCGATCAGGGATATTGAACGAGCCTTTCTAAAGTGCGACGCTACCGTCAGGCGTGATGGCGACAGCTGTAGCAGTTTCAACAATTTTCTTCCATGCAGACAGTGGTCGAACTTTGCTCCTGCACAGCTGCCAGTGACGGATGCGAGTGGTCGAGTTGTTCCCGGCGACTACGTCATCAAATACGCGTGCTGGATAGAATATGCTGGCGCTGAAGTGCCGGGTACTCGAGCCACGTCTGTCGCCAATCCGTCCGACGATTGGAAATTTGAGGTGAAACGCGCGTGCGCGGATTTCATGCCTCAAGGTTCGAACAGTGAGAGTAACGTCGCGCGATATCTCCTACTCACGTCAGATGAATTCAACGGAGCGAACTGTAACGACGCCGTCGCGATACATCAAGCGAAAGAAAAAGTGTTTCGAAAGTATGATAATGCACCAGAGGATGGCACGTTGTCATTCGAAGAGCTCAAAGAAGCTTTGATGAGACAAAGTGCCGATACTTTCATACTTGACAACTGGCGCTTGAGCGATGGAGATGTTCAAATAAATCCTTCTCACATCATGAATCTGGACGTCAGTCCGCTGAAGTGTGACGTTGGATCCCAGATCGAGTTTCGAAACGTCGTGTATCCACGGAAAAGTCGTGGTGGCGACGATCCAAGTGCGGACACGTGCAAGACTGGCGCGCGCAATTTCGACGTCACGTGGGCGTTTAAAGCGGGAATCACTACCACCACTGGAGATTTCATGTGCGCATACATCGATGGCATACTTTACGATACATGGGAAACAACGACAAGTAGCTCAAGCGTTCGTTCGAAAGTGGGCAGCACGCACTACATGACGACCGCTTTGAAAGATATTCGTCCACCGTCTGGTTCCGTCCAAGATTCACAACCGACGCTGGTCGGCCATTTCACCTTTGATGGCGACGCAGCGCAGCAGCTAAAGTCGTCTTCTACGATTTTGGCTGCGGGACAGTCGTTTCTCCCAAGTCTAAAACCTCAAAATCAAGGTCGTGTGATATCGACGTGTACCGGAGGTCTGGGAGGGTTGTGCCCTAAACAACTATCAAAGAATCCTTCGTCACATCAGATGTACGGCTACGTGCTCGACGCCGAACCCTTCTCTGAACACTTTGCGATGAGTTCATGGATCTACACTCGTTGTGGAAGCCGAACGAGTCTAAAAGAGCAACAAGCCATCGCACATTTCAAGCTCAGCGACGGTGGTGGAATTGCTATTTATCTTTCTCCGAAATCTGACAATACGAGACGTCTTTCGGCGACAAATATGCTCGGCGCGAACGCCATAGACGCCACTAATTTTGAACATTCGAGCGGCACCATCAGTTGTGGGAAGTGGCATTATGTTGGTTTCGCGTACGACGATGCGGGAATCAAATTGTTTGTTGATCCCCAATCCAGCAGTGATTTCAAAACGAAGCCCAACTGGGTTCCCGTCGCATCCGAATTCTTACGACAGGTGGATAGCCGAATCATTCTCGGCGCCGTCGACGTCGAGTTTGATGACGTTCGTCTGTACACGGGTCGCGTACCGGACGAAGTTTTCATGGATGCGGCTTCGTGTGGACATAAATCTGCGTGTCTTGGTCGTGCACGAGCCACCCCATCCGCACGAAGAGTAGTTTGCTTGACTGCAGACTTTCAGAGTGGTACACCAGCGATTTCAGATGTCTTCTGCACTGGATCCATATACTATGACGGTTCGGCCATCGACTTGTGGGCCGATCTCGACAATTCTGGAGTGTTCTTTGCGTTCAGAGACACACACTGGGAGGAGACGTCGTTCGAAGTGCTTCGTAAAAAACATGAAAGCGACGAAGCGTATGACGCCGTCATTCAATTTGACTCGGCTCTCGATAGCTGTGTCACGCGTTTCACCGCCATCACGTACATGGATCGCGAAGCAGGAGCGAAACCAAACCTCCAATGGAACTACAAGATTTTGACGAAGACAAACACTGGTACCGCTCTTTCTCCGGCACGTTACTTCAAATCGCCTTGGATTGCGAGTCTATCGGGGTCCGTGTTTGCGGGTAAGACATCCGTGCCGGTTCCCAACGTAAGAATTTGCGCTGATTTCAAATCCGTAAAAGAAGCCGCCGCCGATGAAATCCCAGACTCTTCGAGAAATCTTGCAAACAACATGTGGGTTTCACACTCGTTTGATAAAAGTCGCACCGTCGCTCAATCCGCTTTTATCGTTACCGATGGTAATTTTGACGGTTCGACGGGGACCTCTCACGTCTTGGATGGAGAATTCTTGCGCGTGGATCTTCTGCGATGGAGCGCCGTGCAGACTGTGCAAACGTGCGCAAAAGGACGCGCGAAAACTGGCAAAATCCCAAAGATTCGCGCCTTTACCAGCGACGTGGATCCCTTGGATACTGGGAACCACGGGCACGAGTGCGAATACGACGAGTCTTTGGATAGACTCGAGGAAAATTACGAGTGTGTCTCCTTCAAGTGTGTTGGTTCGAACCGAACAATGTTCCATGGACAATACGTCACCGCGCAAGCAATCGCTGACGTCGAAATCACCGAAATCGTTGCAGATGGCTGGCCCTCCTCATGTAAGTTTTCAGCCATCACTGACGACGACGGCGCGTACGAAGTTCCGATGAGCGATCTGAGTGGCAAACTTCCTCTAAAAGCGCACGTGAGCGTCGGCGCGTATAAGGAAGAAGTGTTTCCGAAGACAAAAGTACAATTGCTCGATTCGAAAAATTCGTCACAATCGGGAAGTGTTCCTGCATACGTTCTCCTCGTGTTGACGGAAAGGGTGCGTGCGAGCTCCCTCGGCGTTTCACCACCTCGGGATGGTGCCGTGCCGGGCGCGATCGAATCTCCATTGACCGTCGAACTTCGGGAAGATGAGGAATCACGAGCTGATACTGCAGATATAGATGATTCCCACTCCCCCTACGGATTCTCTCCCGCCGTTCCCGTGCACCACGGGAGACATCTCCTCGGTGCAGTTTACAAGGGCAAACAATTCACGCTGTGCTGGTATGCAGGACAACGTGAGTGCTCTGGTTCTTGGAGCAGCTCGAAGTGTTCAAAGGAGTGCGGTGGTGGAACCTACACAAAAACGTGGATGTCAACGTGTTATCCTCAGAGTCATTGCAAGTACAAGCACGGAGACAAGCAATCGAATCTGGCGTGCAATACCAACGCGTGCGTGCACTGCCAAGGAGCGTGGAAGGATGTCGGTTCGTGTAGCCAAGGTTGCGGAGGCGGCGTCCAGAAGCAAATATATGAGATTTCACAACATGCGGGTTCCGGTGGTAACGCCTGTCCTCACAAAGACAAGGAAACTCGAAACATCGATTGTAACTCCCATAAGTGCGTTCACTGCACAGGTGGTTGGGTGAATAAGGGTGGTTGCAGCGCGGTGTGTGGCGGCGGCGACCAAAAACAAGTTTACAAAATCACACAGAACGCAGGTTCCGGCGGTGACAGTTGTCCCCAAAAAAATGGCAACATGCGAGTTATATCTTGCAACACGCAAGCTTGCCCACCACCGCCATCGCCACCACCACCACCTCCTTCGCCACCACCTCCTTCACCTCCTCCTCCTCCTCCTCCGTCTCCGCCGCCGCCGAGTCCGCCGCCGCCGAGTCCGCCGCCACCAAGTCCGCCGCCGCCGAGTCCGCCGCCACCGATACATCAAATCGATATGGCAGACGCAGACGACTCAGGAAATTTGACCAAGGCAGAGTTTATCGATTACCTCGAGCAAATATCTGGTTTTGAAGCGAACGGCCACGTCATCGTAAGCGATTCGCTCTGGGAAAAGTTTGACGTTGACGGCGATGGATATCTCAATGACGAAGAATTTACCACAGTGGCGCGCCGAATGGACGATGAAGAACTCGTTCTCGAGCAGTTACTCGTCTACCCTCCTCAGGATGCCAGCACGTATGAGGACTTCAAGATGATTCAGGAACAAGTCGGTCGACACGCGACGGCGCACAAGCGAATTTCGGCGAGCGGAAACGTGGCTGAAATGGGATTCTGTGAAGACACTCGTCATCTGACAATCACCGCGATGGGATATCATGGCAAGTCGGGTGTGAATGGTAAATCGAGCTCACACGTGTACGAGTTCTCTGAGCCGAACGACGAAGCACGATTCTACGCAACTTTCCAGACGTCGAAACACTGTAAAATGGTCCGAATCACCGTCAGGCGCGATGGCACCACGAGTGCGTGTCGAGCGATTGCTGATGATGCCCGCTACATCACGGGTACGTGCCCGACAAAAGCCAAGGAATATGGAATTAAATGGCTCACTTTCAATTCGGCGCGTTTGGCTGTGACCAGTTCGCACTGGGGATACGGCATGCGCACCATCGACGTCGTCGGAAAAAATGGCAGAATCATCAGTGACGTGTGTGAAAATTTTGTTCTCGTGTATCAAGGTACACGCAATGTCCCGACAAGCTCCGACGCATGGAACGCCTGGTACGCGCGACTCTCGGATCCCACAAATAGGACCATCGATCTACTCTCGGAACCGGACGTGTCAAAGTGCCCGGGCGAGCCCAGCGACGCCGTGTTTGGCGACGCACGAGCATGGTTCAAAAGCTCCATGGCCAGTCCCACGTGGAAGAGCGCCGTTGGCGATTTCAGAGCACAGGTTGTCGCTGGATCCGTCAAAGTTATCGCAGAAGCTGGGCACGGCGCGACGAAGTCCGTCAACGCGCTTAGTGGAGACACGATTTCAGGAATCAACTTCGGCCCCATCTTGGATGCGCCAACGTGGACGCTGTGCACGTTATCGAGGTACGCGGGTTCGAATCGCGGGAAAATACTCGTCGGTGGCCCGGGCAACTTTTTTCACGGACACAGAGCAAATAGTCGCGGCGTGGCTTATTACGATGAATGGGTCACGAGCGACCGGTCTAAGGGTACTATCGACGACTGGCTCGTCATGTGTGGCACCAACAGCGGTCGGCGAGCGTACGCCGACGGCGTCAACGTCGCCACGAATGATCTACGAGGAAATTCAGGTCATAAACACTTGGGTATCAATATTCCGCCAAACGGTGGATTACATGAAGATCCTTCCGATTGGCGCGTGGCTGAGGTTATCACGTGGAGTCGCTCGCTCACAGGTGCTGAGATGAAGCGCGTGACTGAGTATCTCGAGTCCGCAGTTCTCGGCAGGTCGGGCGAGCTTGTTGACGGTTTCAACGAGATAAAACCAGTGAAAGTGCACGCGGCACCCTTCATCGGAAAACCGCGTCATTTCATTCCCATGCTTGTGTCCAGACCCGGGACAAACTTACTCGCAATTCATCTGAGAGCGTCGGATATCCACACCCGGCGTGGCGAAGATGATTTGTTCAAGCGAGTCGCCAGACCTGAATTACAAGTTCGACTCGAAGCAACGCATCGATTGGCAGACGTTGTACACGTGTTTGACAAGGGTGAAAAACGAAAGAATCCACCAGGTTCTAACGTTACAGAACCGGAAAGTGACACTTTGGGAACTGAATTTTCTCAATACGCACCGATGAAGACAACTGAACTCATCGTTCGTCACCGCGGCATTGGTGAGAAAGACTTCACGGACGACACTTCAGTCGTTGTGAAGGGAGCGGTCTTGTTCCCCAAAGACTGGACCGCAGGATCGACGCGCTGCGGCTTGGAGAAGGCGACAATCTTGGTCGCAGAAAAAGGCATCAAAGGCGAGCCTGATGAATATCAAACCGACAGCCAAGGTTGGTTCGAGTTGGCCCTGACGCGAGGCAAATCTTTCCGCATCTCGGCAGTTTACCCGAAACACGAACTCTGTTACACAGGCAAGACGATAGGAGACGCCACGTTTGAGATCTCTTGCGACCAGAGGCCTACCTTCACAGACTTGGATCACATTACCGACGATGACTACGTCTTCTTCACGGACACGACGAAAGGGAATATCGATCTGGGCATGTATCAAGGTGAGTGTGACGCAATCTACACCGGAGTCACGTTCAAGATCACGCCTGTGAATGGATGTCATCCACCCGTGTTTCGTACGAGCGAACAAATTGATACGTGGATGACGAATTTCGTCGGTTTGCCAACGCCTTTTGCCAACGACGAAAGTCTATTGCCCAATAACGCGCGAGTTTGGCCATTCGCCGCGATGGATTACTCAATTATGCTTCACGAAGGACCGAGCGTTGGAGGCGTGGGAGACTTAATCGACGAGAACAATCGCAAGACGTCAGACTACATCGATAAAGACGCGTGCGATACTGAAATGGGCGACGTGGTCACCTTCTTCCGAAATCGCGCAGGCCTTGAACGCCTCGCACTCATGCAAAAAAATAACGACTGGTATCAAATCAGATATAAATATCATGGGTACATCTGTGTCGATGTCAAGACCTCAACGGGGACGTTTGGGGATAAACAATTACTCAAAGTTGAAGACCCTCATGAGATGTGTCTAGACTTGGGTGAACGCACGCCCGGTAGTCTACGCACCGAACACCTGATCGGTGAATCTGGGGTTGCCGCGATCGCCGATAAAGTTGACGAGACCAAAGATATCAAGCTCAGTGTCTTTGAGTTGCACAACAATAACGGAACCTTAGAGCGTTGTGAGAAGGCGTTTCCCAGTACCTCTTCTGGAAGTGGCAGCACCACAATCAAATTCCGTCAAGATGTCACAAGCACGGAAGGGGACTGTCACCTCAGTGGAAGCGGAGGACCCTTGTGCGACTTTCAAGTGGAAACGGTCGTCAACGATCGTGGACAAGTTGACATTGTTTTTCCAGGCAATGAGGCGTCGCGTACTTTGACCTGTGGCCCTCCAAATTTGAGTGGCAATTTCAGACGAGAGATAACGGTCGAAGTCACTCGCGTCGCTCTCTACAACTCACTCGGGAGAACTACAAGGGCTTCCATGACGAGAGAGCTGGTGCCGCTGAGTTCGAAAGGTCGTGGTGGAAGTGACGGTAGTGACTCCACTTTTTGGGCTACCGTACCTCTCGATGGTCTCGTGTACTCGGTCGTGCACGATCCCCCGGGAGGAAACTCGTTTGCTCAGCTGGAGAGCGGTTCAGAGATCGCGGTGGAGTATGAGTTGGTGTCTACCCGTGCTGCGCATACGACTGGCGGTTTCGATATGGGTATGGCTGCTGGATTCGAAAGTTCATTCGGAGTCGGTTTCAACGCGGGTTGGGTCGCCGAGGCATCTCTCAAATCAGAATTCAAACTCAAAGGCAAAGGCACGTTCAAGGTTGAGCAGGAGGGGCCCAAGTTTGCTTTCACGTCGAGGAGAACCGATAGTTGGGATATCTCATTCAAAACGGAACGAGTCATCACGAGTAGCACAGATCCTGCACTGCCTGGGAGAGTGGGAGATGCAATATTGGGCGGTGGCGTTGAACTTACGTACGTGTTGTCTGATGAAATCGATGCCACTGGAAAAGAAAAGCGCGACGGCGAAGATGTCCCGTGCCTAGCGATGAGAACGCTGATAACTTGGTTGCCACGTAAACCAACGACGTATATTATGACAGTGCATTCGATTCATAATCAAGTGCTTCCGAACTTGAAGTTCTTGCGTTCGCTCGTGAAGCGTGGATACGTCAAGAGAGATAACTCTGGGATGCCGATGGGTACCGATTGGACGGCGTATTTGAACAATAAGATTGTAGCTTGGGAACGCACCCTTCTCTGGTCTTCGCCCGAGGTGGAATCTGACGGTGGAACCTACGACTACAACAAAAATATAAAAGATAGTTCCATCGCAGGAGCGGGATCAATTTTCGACCAGACAACGGATATAAACATGCAAGGGTACAGAGAAAAGCGAGACGCCGATCTCACGAGTGTCGCTACAGATCTTGCAAATGAATGGGCCGCGGGAACCGCGATGGACTACACGCAAGTGGGCATCATGGGTGCGCCTATGATTGCGGCTGGGCCCGCAGGTATTGGAGCATTAGCGATCGCCGCAATTCCAGCAGCTCTACTGGGACCAACCGCTTACCTGAGCGAAGCGCGAATACTACCGTACATCAATAACGGGGGTGGCCAGTCAATATCTCTCTTCCACGAGAGATGGCCGAAAGATCCCTTCCATAGCTACGCTACTGAATACCTCCAATACGATGAAGATGGCGGCAGGTTGTACGACTTTGGGATGCCTGGGTTCGCATTTGATGATGTGGATAGAACTCTCAGCGTTAACGCTGGCAAGCTTTTCAGCGGAGCACACGGAGAAATGGGTGAGGATGAAAACCTGGACGCGTACTCACCGAAGCGCGTGTTTTCATCACTGACGGGCATCGCTGGACCAAGTGGCATGGTCGGTGGTAACAATTCAGAGGCCGTGCTTTTGACTTTCAGCGGCGGTGGCGCATCACTGGAGTTTTCATTCACTTCAAACGAGTTGATCTATGACTCCGTATGGGAGATTGGTTTCTCGCTGGATGGTAACTACAAGTACTCCGGTGAAGGTGAGTATGGCTCAGAAGAACCCTTTGTACTTCAAATTTTGGGAGGTGCAAACATGGAATTCGGTAGAGAGTATTCGAATGATCGATCCTTCCAGTGGAATAGACATGGCGTCTTAACCACGAAGTATAGTCTCGGCGATGAGCAAAACGGAGACAAATTTGTCGTCAGTGTCAGCGGGGACAAGCGATTTGGAACGCCTGTTTTTTCGGTGATGGGCGGGAGAAGTATGTGTCCCGGAGAAGTTGGCACCATTTGGCGTGAATCCGACGTTTCGCTCAGCGTCAAAAGTAAGGTTTACAAAGATCTTAATCCGAACCAACGCGCGATATACTCGCTCGTTATCAAGAACGAGTCCCCTTACAGAGAGGGTGGCTCGTTTGCAATTCGTCTCATGGATGGTAAATTCATGACAATCGACGCCATGCGAACGGCCGCATACAAAGCGGCCGAAGCTTCGCCGGTAGACGCCGCAAACGTGCTCGTTGCCGTTCAGGAAGCCGCCAAGGGCGCGATAGGCGAATTCTCTGACGACGTGCTGCGTATTCTTCTCAAGGCGAATGAGAGCGCCACGTCGTACCCAAATGACGCCTTTCAAACCGCTGACGCCGTGAACTTGGCTGCTCAGACATCCGCACCCGTGAATGATGAATTTGCCGATACGAGTTTCCGCATCAACGGACAATGGTTGGGATTCGGATCGAAATACAGCCTTTATTGGGTCGAGGGCGATTCCCTCGACAAGCAGTCTCGAGTCTCGGAGTACGCGTTGACTCTCGCCGTCGAACCGGGGTACGCGACGAAGAGCATACAATATCTGGCGTTGCGTTTGCAAAGCATTTGCGAGACAGATCTGTGGGAGAATGTGAACACGTACAGGGACCCCATCGCGTTTACGACGAGAATACCTGACGCCGCGAATTGGCTTTCAGCGTGTCCAAAGGTGCTGTTCACGGAAAGCACCATGGCCAACTACGCCTCTCACAGCGCTTCCCTGGCTGCTCCTGAACCGCTCGAGTTGAAGGTTTTCAACCCTGATCCGAACATTTTATGGCCCGTCGATGGTATCGACGATCCTTTGATGAACGGTAACCTCGTTAAGGTGTATTTGCAATATCGTCCGCTATCGGGCGGAGAGTGGATCACGGCGAAGGATTCCAGCTCCACCGTTAAAGAAAACTTCAAGTTCAACATCATGTGTCCAGACTCGCTGACGGAGGGCTGTTCTTTCGACTGGAACATGAATAACGACTACGAAAAGATGTTGAGCGGATTCAAGGATGGTTTGTACGAGGTTCGAGTGAAGAGTTTCTGCTCCGGAGGGGGCAAGTTTGCGTCCATGGACGTACACGAGTTCGTCTCCGATCAAAGACTCATCGTGAACGTCGACACGGGTGCGCCGATAGAAAAGACATCATTCTCTGCCTCCGAACGTGCGTTTGGCATGGAATATCTAGAAGAGATCGATTGCACCAGGCGAGACGCGAACGACAAAGATTTACACCAAGTCTCCATCACAAGGGTGAATACCAATTGCGCCGGCGCCGGTGAAGTCATCGACGAGCCGGTGTCCGCGACACAACTCCAAGCTGACTTTACCGTCAAGTGCGTGAACAACGCCGGCACCGGCAAGTGGGTCGTCGAATTCCCACCGCAAACCACCGGTCAATACAGAGTGGACGTCAAGGGTGTTTCTGACATCGCCGGAAACTTGGCGTTGCCCTTCTCAATCGACGCCGACGTGCGTTGCGCCCCGAGCGCGGGATCCGCATCCGCGACGACGCGGACGGCGAGCGCGCTCGGAGACGTACGACGCGCTCCGTCGACCGTCGCTCGCGCGCAGACACCGAAGACATCGACCGATATACGAGTCGTCGTCGCCCTCGCGCTCGCCTTCTCCGCCGTCGCGGTATTCGTACACCGACGCCGCGCCGCGCCGCGCGCCGACGACGTCGAGCCGCGCGTCCGTCGCGACGAGAAACGCCTCTCGCCGTACGACGCCCTCTTGAACGCGCGCGCCGACGTAGACGCCACGTACGGCGCGGCGCTCTGACGGTCGTCGTGGTATTTGAGTCGCATTTTTGTTTGTTTTAATAATCCCAACGACACGACAGTACGCGCGTCCCGCGCGTCGTAGGTTCTCGCACCCGCCCACGACGACGTACGACGTACTGTACTCCTCACTCCATTATCATTCGAAATCACGACTACACACACGGTACAGGAGTCTCCATACTCTTGTACGACGACACCCCCCCCCCGCGTCCGCGTCCGCGTCCACGCACGCGTCCGCGACCGTGAGAGATGAATCGTCATCACGTCGACTCGATCGCGTCGTACCACATCAGTACCGTGATCCGTGATCGGTCCAGACGTCTTCCAATATGTATAAAGACGACACGCATGCATACAATACTACCGGACGATCGGACACACGGACACACGGTCGATCGCGCGCGACGGGCGTTGACGCGACGCGACGACACATCGACGCGCGAGCGCGCGACGGTGGAGAGGCGTCGAGAGGCGAGAGGCGTCGAGAGAAGTCGATATGTCGTCGTCGTCGTTCGAACGCGTCGTGCGGCGATTCGTTCGACGCGTGCTCGTGGACGATGATGACGACGATGTAAACGACGATTCGTCACGTTTGGTCGTCTCGAAAACGACGACGACGACCGATGACGACGATGGACGCGCGAGTGGTGATGATGCGAGCGGTGTTCGCGCGCGCGTGGAGATGGAGATGGTGGGAGAGATCGAGATCGAGCTCGCGCGACGCGTGTCGAGGACGACGACGAGGCGAAGGACGAGACTTGGGACGAATGGGATGACGATTCCAAACGACGCGCGAAACGACGCCGACGTCGTCGCGGACGCGCTCGACGTCGTCGCGGAGGCGACGCGCGATGCGAGGAGACGCGTAAAGGGGCGACGATGGACGCGACGTGTGGACGACGCGCGTGAACGACGGGTGATCGAGCGCGTCTCGCGCGCGTGTGAGGACGTGGAGGCGCGCGCGCGGTGGTCGGAGACGACGACGCGGCGGATGGCGGAGACCGAAAGGCGTCGGGGGCGTCGCGGGACGACGACGACGACGGAGATGCGACGGAGTCGACGCGGATGCGCGCGAGAGGACGCAGACGATGCGGTGGTGGAATCGCGACGAAGAATGACGACGACGATGGTGCACGAATTGGACGTGGAGGAACGGTACAACGCGAGCGAAGCGAGGTGCGAACGCGCGGGACTCGGGGACGTGGATCAATCGATGATGATCGTGCGTCTGTTGGATGATTTCGAAGTGACGCGCGAAGACGAGACGACGAAGACGACGAGACGCGCGGCGTTTCGAGAATCGACGTTCGCGAACCCGGACGAACGCGCGTCCATCGTCGTGCGAGGACGATTAAAAGCGTTCGGCGACGACGATGAGAACGAGAGTGAACATGAACAGTCAACGACGGGTAAAGGATTGACCCCGCGCGTCTCGGCGGCGTGCGACGACGACGTAGAGATTGAATTGCGAGACGTGCTCGAGTGTCGATGTGCGTTTACGTGCGCCAACGTCGAGGCGCGAGGCTTTTACGTCGTCACGGCGACGGCGATGTATAAACTGTTGCGACCGAACGCGGCGTACGCCATGCTGTATGAGAGGAGTTTTCAGATGCGATACGATTTAGCGCGTCGGTTGGCGCGCGGGTTGCGACGAAGTCCGCGCGCGACGTATGATTCCGTCTTGGGCGAACTTCTCGTGCGACAACCCGCCGAGGCGACGGCGTTACAGCGAGGGACGACGGATCGAGACGAGGACGGGGAGACGTGGACGAGTTACACCGAGCGGGACGTGTTGTCGTGTAGGGAGACGCTGTGTAACGTGTGTCTGCGCGAGATGGTGCATCTGCGACGTCGATCGGCGCAATTCGTCGCGGCGTTGACTCGAAAACAGTGCGTCAACGACTCGATGCGAGACGCCAGGGATGAATTCGTCATGTGTCCGCACGCCGACGTCGTTCACGTCAGCGATGAGGAACTGATGCGAATATACGGCGCGCGCGAGCGCGCGACGTGCGCGGACGCGCCGACCCGTCGAACGATCGAGACGGAGCTCGAGGACGCCGACGGCGAGGAGTGGACGCGGCGCGTCTCGTCGGCGAGCGCGACGTACGCCGCGGATGCGAGTCTGATCGAAGAGGCGATCACGGCGTGGCAATTTTGTGCGACGCACGCGGATGTTTTGAACGCGCCCGTCGTCGCGTTCGACGCGTTCGTGCGAGCGCTGATGTCTCCGCCGTCCAAAATGTCGTGGGCGCTGTTTCGCGATGTGCACTGCGCGCTCACCGCACAAATCATTCCAACGGCGGAAATCATGCGAGACGTCGTCATCGAGGTGCGATCGAACGAGGAAGACGCGCGCGTGAAACGATTTTCGAGGTACGAGTCCCCGCTTCACGTGCACTCGTGGCCGGACATCACACGGAACTTGATCGAATCGGACGCGTACAAGATGGACGTCAAGCTCGCCGGCTTTCGAGCGAGCGCGTTGTTGGCGCGCGTGGATTATTTCCAACTCAATCCCAGAATGCGGCTGGCGACGATCACGGCGCTCATAGCCATCGTGTTGAGACAATCAGATTTTCGTAAACACGTCGCGGACGCGCGTCACGAGGAGGAGGAGCGTCGGTTTCCGCCGAGCGCCGACGGCAGCGAGACCCGCCTCGAGGCGCTTCGATGTCTCGAGACGCGTTGCGAGTCGTCCAATGGATACGCGCACTTGACCCACGACACGATCAGAGATCACCCGACGCTCATTCAGATTCGCTCGGAGATGTTGCGATTTTTGCAAATTTCCTCAGATCACTGGAGGCGACACGCGTGGATGGTCGACCTCGTCGGCGCGCTCATGCGACAGTGTCAGACGTGGACCTCGTTCGCGGAGTTGCGTCTGATGACTTGGAACTTTGAAATGACCGTCAACAGATTATATCTGTTCAGAAACAAGACGTGGGAAAACTTTCGGGAAAAGTGGAGAGCCTCGCTGTGCGCCGCGAGGACGCCGGCGCAATTCGCGTCGACGGTATCCGTGCTCTTCTCGCACCTTCCGCGAATGTAATGTAACGAACGTCCACTATGGTTCATACTATGTTCTACATGCTTTTCTATCGCTACGTCTTTTTCTTCGTCGCGCTCGTGCCGCCCTTCTTTTTCCCCGCCGTGGATTTTGACTTTTTCGACGACGCTCTCTTCTTCTCCTCTTGCAGCGCGCGTTCGCGCTCCTTCGCCTCGATCTCCTCCAACGTTCGTCGCAGTTCCTCGTTCTCGTCGAGCACGCGCTGATGTTCCTCCGCGTGCATTCGTTCGCGCTCCGCGCGTTTCTCTTCCTCCTCGCGTCGCTCGCGCGCGCGCTCTTCCTGCGCTCGCCGTTCCTCTTCTCGCGCCCTCGCGGCGTCGGCGGCGAGCCGCGCCGCCGCCTTTACTCGGAACCGTTCGCGCGCGCTCTCGCCCTCTCTCTCGATATCACTCACGAGTGTTTTTATCTCGCCGTTCGCCGAACACAGCGTGCTCGGCAGCGCGCCGTTCGCGTTTTGCGCGTTCAGGACGCATCCTCGAAGAACGAGCGTGGCAACGACGTCTTCGAAACCGCCCGCGCAGGCGAGATGAATCGGTCGATTCGCCTGCGCGCCTCGCGCCTCCATGTCCGCGCCGTGCGCGAGCAAGTCCTCGACCACCGTCGTCTGTCCCGTCAGACACGCCAGGTGGAGCGCCGTATCGCCGTGTGCGTTGACGAAGCGCGAATTCGCGCCTCGGCGCAGCAAGTGTTTGACCATCTCCTCGTCTCTTCGACGCGCGGCGAACATCAACAAGTCTTCGCCGTCGCGCGTCTCGTCGATTCGTCCCGCAACGAGCGCGGCGTCGAAATCATCGATCGATCGTCGCTCGACGGCGTCAAACAAAATCATGCGCGTTTTCCCGCGTCGCGGCTCCGAATGGCGTTCGCGCGTCTATTTTTGGCATCCTTCGTCACTCGCCTCGCCATTGCTTGAAATAGCCACCGCCTATCGCGATGGCGAGATTCATGTGAGGAAGTAGCTCATCACTCGCGGATCGTAGAGACAAGCGTCCTCGCGCCACGCCTTTCATCGCCCATCGCACGGACGCCTCCGTGTCGGCGTCGAGCGGAAGGTCGACGCGCGCGCTCAACGCGTGAAACCATCGAAGACGCGTGATGAGGTCGTTCGCGTCCATGTCGTCGAAATTGTACCGAAACAATCCTTTGGCGATGTGTCTGAGCAAATGTGCGCACATCACGGCGTCCATGGCGAGCACGGCGCCGAGCGAGGGTTCGGGTTCGTCCTCGCACGCGCGTTCCCACGCGCGCCTGTCGCCGTTGGACGGATACGCCCCGCGCGTGGTCGACGATCTCGCCGCGATCGCGCGCGACACGCGCACCCGCAGATCGCTAAAATCTCCGACCGTTCGACGCACCCACTCTCGATCCGGCCTCGCCCACGACGGCGGCGCGTACTCAATCTCCTCGTCCTCGCGCGTCGAAACCTCGTCCTCGCCCGCCTCAAACACACTCGGATCTAAATTCGTCGCTCGCATGATGTCCGGCGTCTGTTTCGCCTCGAACGCGACGCGACGAAGATACTCAAAACCATCCATGGGCGGTCCGGTGGAGTAATCCGGGTCACCATCCACCGCGAGCGCTTGCTTGCGCAACCCTTGGTCGTCGTCGCTCTCGCTCTCGTCGGCGGCCGACGACGCGGCGGCGTTCCGCATCGCGTCTCCGAGCCCCGAGCGAGCGAGCGGAGAGATCCCACGCCTGCATCGAACGAGAAACCATCGCGCGCGTCGCGCGACGCACCGCCTCAAACCGTCAATCATCGCGCATCCGTCGTCGTTTTGAAGAAACCCGCCGCCGCGGAGAAGAAGAGAAACGAAAAAGCGCGAAAACAAAGAAAGAAGAAATGTCCCGCGACCGCGTCGATCCGCGTCGGCGAGCGACCGAACGCGCGAATCGACGCGAAGGGTGATGATCATCACCCCGCGCGGCGCGGGGGCCTAATCCCGCGGTCGATGTCGGTGCGCTACAAGACGAACGGTCGGACGTGAGACAGCGTCCCCGTCGTTAGGATTATTGACACCTATGCGCGCGCGTCTCGCGCCGTCGAATCGTCGCCATCGTCTGACGAGCGACGCACCTCGTCACTCTCCGTTGATTCACCCGTTCGTCGCGCGCGGTCGCGCGGCGCGCGCGCGTGTGTGGGTCGAGACTCGCGCCGTCCCTCGAGGGCGCGTCAACCACCGAGACGAACGATCCATCGAGTTCGGCGACGTCACACGCGCGCGCGCGCATGGTAACGAGCGCGACGATACAACTCGCGACGACGAAAGCGTGCGCGTTCGCGAGATCGATCGCATCCAGAGGTGGACGCGTCGCGCGAGCGAGACGAGGGTGGGAATTCGCGCGCCGATCGAGAGGTGGCATGGCGACGAACGCGTCGACGAACGATGAGGCGCTCAAGGCGCAGGAGGCGCACCTGAAGGGATTGGACGATAAAGATGAGCGCACCATCTTCGATAAAATCATCTCTAAGGAGATTCCGGCGACGGTGATTTACGAGGATGAGTTGGCGTTGGCGTTTCGGGACATCGCGCCGCAGGCGAAGACGCACTTTTTGGTCATTCCGAAAATCAGGGCGGGATTGACGCGATTGTCCAGGGCGACGGAGGATCACAAGATGTTGTTGGGACATTTGATGTACACGGCGTCGGTGGTGGCGAAGCAGGAGAAACTCGACGCGGGGTATCGGTGCGTCATCAACGACGGCGTCGAGGGTTGTCAGAGCGTGTATCACCTTCACGTGCACGTTTTGGGCGGACAACAGTTATCGTGGCCGCCGGGAACGGATTAAGCGCGCGCGCGTTTCGGTTTTGTCGTCGCTCGCTCGTTCGCGCACTCGAGTCGCGTAGCGCGTGTAAAAAGATGATGGTTTACTGCTAAAATGTATCGGTTCGCGTTCGATCAATGTGATCATTCCTTCTTCTTTCCGAAAGAAAATTTGAGCTTTGGAAGCGTTTTCGGCGCTGCGGCGGGTTGCGCGGCCGCCACCGCGGCAGGTTGCGCGGCGGGTTGCGCGGGCGCGGGACCGCCGGGTCTCGCGACTCGCAACTCGTCCGCCGAAAAGTCGGAGAATCCAGATTTGATATCCGCCTCGTGTTTCTTCGTGAGATCAGCCATGTAGTTACACATGTCTGCCGCCATTCTCGGAACCCAATCGACGCGCATTTGCACGGCGCGATCGCTCATGTGATACGCCTTCGCGTTGGTGGCGATGAGCGAGACGTCAGAGGCCCAGTCGCTCGGGTTATCGTACAAGCCCTCGCGCAGACGCGCCATGATCGAGCTCAGATCCATCGGTTGGTCGACAAATTGCGAGTAATCCGCCAGCGTCACCGGCGGCGTGAACACCTGGCCGTACTCGCCGTGCTTCATCGCGCTCTCCGTGACTTTCATGAGCACCTTGTCCCACGGCATCTTGCGTCCGAGATTGGATTTCTTCTCCGGCGTCGCGCCAGAGCTGAAGACTCTCTTCATGGTGCGCTTGCTCACGCCGACCTTGATCTTGAGACCGCCCGGCATCGCGGGCACGGAAGAGGGAGATTTGATGGCGAGTCCGGGTGACTTTTCCGCGTCGGCGAGATTGGCGCCCTCGTCGGTGACCCCCATGGCTTGCAAGCGCTTCATCTTCTCCTCTGCGCGGCGAACGCGCTCCTTCGCACGCTTGCGTCGACGAAGCATCTCATACCGCGCCTTCGCTTCTGGCGTGAGACCCGTCTCTTCCTCGTCTAGTTCCTTCTTTTCGAGCGCTTCTTTTGGCGGCGGAGGCGGCTTGTCCTGACCGCACTCGACGAGCGCCGCCGTCGTCGCCGCGTTGGCGGCTTCGACGCCCTGCGCGCGCGCCGCGAGCCATGCGGCTCCAGCGTACTCGGTGATGTCGTCTTCAACCTTTGCGGATCGTCCATCGGGGAAGATGTGCGTCGTCACTCGCTTGAGCTTGAGCTTTTTACCGGGCACCAAAATACCCTGCGCCAACGCCTTCATCGGATCCACGGATGGCTCGATCGGTGCGCCATCCGTGAGCGCGGAACGCAAGGCCTCAAGCTCGGCGCGTTCGTTCTCTTCGTCGAGACCGTCACCCTCAGCCTTTTCCGCGAGCTGCTTCTCGAGCTCATCCGCCAGAGAATCGCTTTCGCTTTCGCTATCGCTAGATTCCTCGTCGTCATCGTCTTCGTCGCTTTCGTCGCTGGACGAATCCTTGTGCTTGACACGTCGCTGCGAGTACTCCTTCATCTGCCTCTTGAAGAGCAAGCTGGAGTTCTCTTTGATTTCCGTGAGCTGCTGGGCTTCGCTCACCCGCAGGCGACGCGCAAAACGAGCCATACCCGCGTGCTGGTTACTTCCGTCGGCGGTCGCGGCACCGGAAAGCTCACGAATCAAACCGATCCGCTTCCAACGTTCGAGTTGTAGGATGACTTCTTTTTCTACGCCGAAATTTTCGAGAATTCTTTGCGCTTGAGGCATCGTCAATTTACGAAGATCGGCATTCGTACCCGTCACCGTACCCGGCTCGCGTCTGGGACGTCGATCCTCGGGCGGATCCGGCACCGTCATGCGTCGAATGTAGTTGAAAAATTTACCAGTAAGTCTTTGAATTCTTCTCGACGTTTCCAGGTGCAAAATGCCCTTGTTACCCTGCGCAGCCTGAAGGAACTCGTGCGTCTGCGCCCACGGCTGAATTTGTAACCACAACTCCAAGTTTTCCAGCTGCCGTTTGCGCTTGCCTTCGCTGTGACGCACGAGGATGGTGACGGCGTTCTTCAACTGTTGAAGCGTCAGAGACGAGAGACGCAAGATGCGCTCTTGTTCGTCGCGATCGCGATCTTTGCACAAGAACGCAACCGAGTGACGGTAGGACTCGTACGCGCACACCTCCTCGGGCGTAGCCATGCGTTGAACCTCCTTTTCGTGCTCGAATCGGTACGAAGGATTCAAGATGAACTCGTCTTCGTTTGCGTTCACTCCACGACGAGGCGCACATATTTTTGAACGAATTTTTCGGCGAACATCTCGCACGGACATGACGTGCGAAAGCGTGGCGGCGATTTCGCTCGACTTGACCGTCGGCATCGTCCCCGGCTCCACCGCGCCGCGCGCTTGAAGGTTCAAAAAGTGCCTGAGCACCGTGGCGTTCACGAGACGTTCTTCAAAATCCTTCAGCATATCGCTTCCCGGACCCGGAACCTCGATGTGCGGCTCTTGCTGTCCGGCGAGGTGCAGCGGCGGCGCCTCGCGAAGCGTCAACCGTCCGTTCGGCGCTCGAATGAGTAAAAAGTCGACGTAATTCTCCGCTTTCGGTTGTTGGAACAACGGTGCTCTGAACAAGGACGTCTCTAACGCCGTGACACCTTGACCGGGCGGAAGTTCACCGAGGAACGGCGACGGTGCGTTCGGCTTGAGATCGACCACGGTGGTGGTCGCGTTGGCGTACGGACGAGCGCCTTGATCGCCCAACGTCTTTCTACGATAATAGACAACCTTCTTCGCGCCCATACCCGGTTTGGCGATGAGCGGCGGTCGAGCTTCCGTGTACTCGACGAGCATGAGCGTTCCACTTCTCGCGGACAAGTCGGAGGGCTTCTTGTACGCGCCCGGAGGCGCGAGCACGGCGTCCGACGCGAGAGGCGCCAACGCCTCTTGTTCGCTGATGAACGTAATCTTCGGTGCGACGAGGTACACGATGGGCAAACCAACCTGAGCCTGTAAACCGGCATCGGCGAGCGTCATCTCTTCGTGCAAAGGGTTGTTGGGATCGGGACTGCCCGGATAGTACAGATGAATCGGTCCCTCCAAATCCGTCCACCGCTTGCGAATACGCGGAGTCAGGCTCGCGACCGTGTCCGTGCCGCGCACCTTGAGATTGATGACGGCGCTGTGTAAGTTGAGTGATTTGATGCACACCTTGAACGTCTCGAGCTCCGCGCCCGCGAGCTTGATTTTCACCGAAGATGAGGCATTCTTCGGGAGCACGGTGGGCGGTCGCAACATCGCCTTCGGCGCGGGATAATCATTCACGGGATCGCGGACGAGATGCGGCACCGACGTGAGCAAAAACTCGGCGTGCTGGATACCGTCGAACCTCCCTTGTCTCGGCGCGCGTTCGCCCGTGTCGACCGTCTGTTCGACCTCTTCCTTGTACTTGTCGTCGATGCTAATGTTCAACGCGGCGTCGAAATCCTCGACGGGATCGAGATCCCAGCTCGGCACCATCATCGCGTTCGCCCATTTCCACACGGTCGCCTCTAAATCACCCTTGAACTGTAACACCAAGTTCGGATCGTTCGGGTTCACCATCACCTTGGGAAGGATGTACTGGCGATGCGG
>Ga0255777_10001141_pt1 | contig 25277 bp, 18 predicted proteins | sample 101ome_15_FD_179975 | JGI IMG/M metagenome (GOLD analysis project Ga0255777, IMG submission 179975) | Coastal salt marsh microbial communities from the Groves Creek Marsh, Skidaway Island, Georgia - 101402AT metaG (version 2) | ecosystem: Environmental > Aquatic > Marine > Intertidal zone >... | reverse complement strand
CCAAATGATAGAATAGTAAATGCGTTAGCAACCATTGATTTACCTTGTTCAGGTATAGCACCAACAACTGGATTCTCAGCCTCAATACCATATGTCGGAACGTTGGGAGATTCAACTTTTGAACCGTCGATCTTAGCACCGTTCATACCTAAGAACGAAATAATCGAAGCGTTCTGAACATATGGTGAAGTAACAATAGTTGGTCTAGTGTTTGGTAAGTTAGTGTAATCGTCTCTGTCTGTAATATTAGGATCAAACGGATCATCAAACGCCACAGCATAGTCAGCAGTAATAGTTGGAACAAAGTTGTCGTCTACGCCATCACGGAATGTAAATTCACCAAAGTAACAAGCGTTACGAACACGTAGCATATCCAAGTTAGCATTTGCAGGACGGATAATACAACCACGCAAACCGTCACCTTTGATAACTGTGTTGTCTGGAACAATAACTGGGTTGTCTTCTGTGTAGTCACCAACCGCAACTTTGATGTTAACACGTTTAAAGTTAATTGTACCATCACTGTTATAAACCAAACTTGAAGCAATCTGACAGGCTCTCTTAACAGTTTTAACCGGAGCACTTTGTCCATCGTTAGCGTCATCACCTTGTTCAGCACTAACGTAAACAACGTTACCACCAAACACGTCAGCATCAGTAAATTCTAAGTTACCAAAACCATCTGTTTTCAAAAGCTGACCCACTGTACCAACTGACGGAGGCAATGTCATTGTGTATCCTGAGTCTAGTGTATTTGGTGCCTTTAGTCCAACACCGTCATCACCTGAAGCTGTAAGTTCTTTGAAAGTTAAGGTATTAGCATTTTCAATATCAATGTCTGCTGTGTAGTTCCATCCAGCAGCAGTTACGTTTGCACTTGGCTGACCATTGATTCTAAAATTAATTTCAGCACTTGCGCTATCACTGAAATCATCAATATCAATTTCTGTATCATTAACAAAAATACGTTTTGTAATATCTTGAACTGTGTTATCATCACGTAGCAGAAATACTTTACCATCTGCTGTGTTAATTGCTAATTCACCTGATTCTAATTGAGAAACTATTGGTTGCTTACCCGCAACCGCACTACGTTTATGTTTAATTCTTGTTGCCATTAAGGCTGCCTCCTATTTAGGTACGGGTCAAGTCTATATAGACGCCCTAACTACACGATAGAAATCGCTGTAATGTTATTTATCATAGGAGTAAAAGTGGCAGCTTTATTAGAAGCTACCACCGTCGAGTGTATCAGTCCAAACTGGAGTTGTATCACTACCACTTGTTACTGTCAATACTTGGAAACTGTTGCTTGCATCACTTGTGCCTGCTGCGTCAGTTACTTTCACTGGATTAGAAGTATCACCATATAAGATACCATCTTCAGTAAATGTGCTTACACCTGTACCACCATACTGTACTTCTAAGTCATTGTTTGTAAGTATCAGTGTACCATCAACTGTCACGTCAATATCAAACGTTGTGCTACCGTTTACAGTGCCGCCTGTAAGTTTGTTTAAGTATCTGTTTTCAACATATGTTGCAACCGCTTTCTGTGTAGGTACAGTGTTAAAGTCTTGAGTACCAATACTAGATATCAAGTTTGCACTATCACTTACCTCTTTCAGTTCAACACCAACAGGAATACCGTCTCTAATAAACGGACCAACACTGGTTAAACCTGATAAGTCAATTTCGTTAGCGTTTAATGTAATTGCACCTGTTAGAGCGTTAACACCAAAGAAGTTACCAACTCTAAAGTTACCAATTTGGTCAACAGTACCACCGGCAAACACTTTACCTTGATTACGTTCAATGATTTCTTTTGTTGCATCTGCTGTACCTCCAAAGAACGGAAGTGCGTTGTATGTTACGCCTGCACCAACATATTCAAATGCGTGTCCTGATGTTGAAATTGTACTAACATTGTACAGTGCTGCTTTCTTATCTTGTGTAACACTTGTTAGTCCTGGGAACACAGTAATTTCAGCAGATCCACCAAATTCAGCATTCAATGCATCAATAGCATTAGTTACAACAGTTTCTTGTTGTCTCAACAATGCATTTCTTTCACTATGATATACAGCACTACCTAATTCGTGATTGTGTGGTACTTCGTGCCAACCTTCAGTGCTGTTTTCAAGAACTGCTAGTCCGATTCTATCTACAAGCAATTTAACATTATCACCTACAGTTGAACTTGCATCGTTGTTTGTCAAGAACGTTTGGTTGGTTAGGTTATTATAACTTTTGGTAACAGGATCATTTGCTGCAACCTTTTTCATAATTGTACCAAGATAGAAATATGTGTAAGCAGTGATATCACTTTGGTTTGCATAGTCGGTGTTTGTCAAATTGTTCAATATAGCACCACTATAGTATGCTTCACCTGCTCTACGTGATTGCTTATTACCACCATACATAACATCATACACTACTGCATCAATAATATATCCAGTGTCTCTCGCACACTTGTCTATGTTGTAATCAAATCCAAGTATTGTATTGTTGATATATGTAATAGTATCGTTTTGAATATTTGCTTTTTCTGATAATAATGCTGCACCTGCTGTTCTAATTGTAGAAGGCAACCAACTGTAATCATGTTCAACTTCGCTTGGAGTTCCTACAAGTGTTTGATTATCAACTGCACTTTTTACAATTTCAATCAAATCATTTGCTGTTGTACTTTCTACGCTAGTGCCATAGCTTCCGCTTAGTACTTGTGATTCACTGTTACCAACTTGTGGTGTTACAGCAATACCTTCGACACACTTCACTGCAATGTCTTGCAAGTGTGCATACGCTGCCACAGTTTGATCTTTTTGCTCATCTGGTAGATAATTGGCTGTTCCTAAGAAGTATGCTCTAGTTGCAATCAAGGTAGCAATGTTACCTGTGTATAACAAGTCATATACCACAGCATCAATGATTTGACCAGTGTCTTCTAAGCATTTTGCTTCGTTATAGTTAAACGCATTATAAGTTGTTTCTAGTAAGTTAATTGTACCATCGACGATTGTTTGTTTCTGTGATTGTAAATTATCAATTGCAGTTTGAGCACCTGCACTTGCCCAAGTTGTGTCTGGATAAGTTACAGTGCTTGGCAAGTTATCTGTGCCATTTTCGATAACATCTTGGATGATTTGCAACAATGTTTCTGCTCTTGTTACTTCTGTAGCACTTGCTGCACCAGCAGTTGTGTCTTGTGTTTCAACTGTTTGTTCTGGATCAGAGTACACAGTATCAAGTAAAACACTACCTAACAAGGTTTTCACCCAAGCAAGTGCATTAGCTGTCTCAGTTTGTTGTCCACTTACCTGACTTGCTGTACCAACATAGTAACTTTGTGCAGCAGAGTAGGTTGCAGCATTGCCACCATATAGTATATCGTATGTTAGTGCATCCACAATATACTTTGTATCTCTGTTACATTTTGTTGCGTTGAATTCAAATGTTCTTGTAAATCTAAAGTTAATGTAATCTATTACAAGATTTTGTAGTTCTTCTGTTTGAGTAGTTAACAAAGTAAAATCTTCTTGTAATTGTACACTTGTCCAGCTAAGATCTGTATCATTGTCTGCTGGTAGTACCGAAATACTTTCTGAGTTAATTACATCTTCAACATACTGAATCAAGTTATCTGCAATGCCTGCTACAACTGGACCAGCATCGCCGCCAGTAATATCTTGAGTTACTGTTGCTTGTTCTAATGTACCGTGTGGTATGTCTTGTACAACGTCAGATAGTAGATTTGCAAGTTCTTGGTATGCTGCAACAGTTGCAGCTTTTTGTCCTGCACCTAACTGACTTGTAGTACCTACATAGTAACTTTCTGCGGCTTGTTTTGTTGCCAAGTTACCTGTGTACATAATATCGTAACTAATAGCATCTACAATATACTTAACATCTCTTGCACACTTATCCGAATCAAAAACCAATGATGGGAAGTTATTTGTCACATATGCTGTGGTTTCAGCTGCTAAGAATTCTCTGTTGTTTTGTAGTTGAGTTACACCGATTGGATAGTTTGCATTAATACCACTATCTGGATATACTATTGCATCGGCTGCATCATCGGTGCTTACTGTGCCGTTCTCAATGATATCAATAATCTCGTTAAAACCTGCTTTTACTCTTGTTCTAAACAAACTAGACAGTCTAAAATATTCAGTATCAATATAATCTCTTAAATACTCGATCGCCTTAATAGTTTGTAAATTTTGATCGCTTAGAACATATCCACTGTTAGCTCTTTGATATGCAAGTCCTGCAGTTACACTATTATAGTTTGTACCAATAGCACCGTCATAAGCAACTGCTTCTACCATGATTCCTACATCTCTACGACATTTAGCTTCGTCGTAGTCAAATGATTGGAAGTTATTAGCAATAAAGATTACAATGTTTTCTGCTACAAGATCTTTGTTTGCTTTGATAGTATTGTAGCCTTGTTGTAATTCATCGCTTGCCCAAGTAATATTTGGCAGTTGTGTTGCTGGTACGCTATCAAGGTTGCCTTCACGTATTACAGTTTCAATAATATCTACTAAACCTTCGGCATCATCTGATTCTGTTGAACTTGCAGGAGTACCAGTTGTATCTTGGAATGCAGTGTTTCCTGTGCTTTTAACAATTGGCAATTCCATAACAATGTCGCCAATTATATCTTTTAGTCTTCCATATGCAGCGTGTGTTGCTGCTTCTTCACTTGGTGATCCTAATTGACTTACACCGTCAACAAAGTAACTATTTGCTACTGTTATAGTTGCACTGTTGCCACCGTATAAAATATCGTGACATACCGCATCAATAATGTATCCAACATCTCTTTCGCATTTCAATGTATCATAAACTAATGAAGGAAAGTTTACTGCAATCCAAGCATTAATTTCTGCAATAATGAAATTTTTGTTTGCAATTAATTGATCTTTTGCTTCTACTGCGTTTGTAGTAGGTAATGTTCCTGGTGTAGGAAATACTAGAGCATCTGCTGCTGTATCTGTGCTGATAACTCCATTTGTAAAAATATCAATTATTTCATCAATTGCAGCATTTGACAGAGGCTCAACTACATCTGTAAGCCCTAACGTTATCAATTGATCTTTTAATTCATTTAATGCTGCTAAAGTTTGTATATTTTGATTATCTTGTAAGTATGCATTACTTGCTCTTTGGTAAGCAAGTCCTGCTGTAACACTGTTGTAGTTTGTTCCTAAAGCAATGTCTAGTGCCACTGCATCCATAATTAATCCAGTATCGCGCTCACATTTAGATCTATTGTAAGTAAAGTCTTGATAGTTGTTTTGAATGTAAGATACTGCTTCTGCTGCTAAGAAATCTCTGTTTGCTATCAATTGATCTTTTGCTGCAATTTGTGCTGCTGTTGCACTAGTTGGGTTAGTGAATGTTAATGGATCAGCTGCTGTGTCTGTACTAACAACACCGTTCTGTAAAATATCAATTACTTCGTCAAAGTTTGCTTCAACTGCTGTTTGTGTTGCTGTATCACTTGCTGTAGCTGTGCTTGCTTCACCTTTTGCATAATTTAGTGCAGCAATAGTTTCAGTTAACTGATCCGAAATAACTTTTGCACTGTTTGCACGTTGGTATGCTAATCCATTTGTTACTGCATTATAGTTTGTTCCTAACAATGCATCATAACCTGCACCGTCAATGATAAGTCCTGTATCTCTTTCACATTTGGCTTGGTCATATGTAAAGTTGTTAGCATTGATATATGCAACAACGTCTGCTGCTAAAAAGGCTCTGTTGGCTACTAATTGGTCGTGGGCATTAATTAATGCATTACTTGCTGGCCCTGGTTCTGGATATAGGTTTCCTTCACTTGGTAATTGATCATATTCAATAATATTAAAAATATCATCAAACAAATTACCAACAGTTGTTTGGAATGCTGCATTTGTACTTGCTGCTTCAACTGCTTCTGTTTTTGCATATCTTAATGCAATCAAAGTTGCAGGCTTTTGTTCTGAATTCAAGTATGCAACATTTGCTCTACTGTAAGCCAAGCCTGCTGTTATGCTATGATGGTTTGTACCTAGTTGAGCATCTCTATAAACTGCATCAATCAAATATCCTACGTCACGTTTACATTTTTCAACATTGTATGTAAGTGTAGGATTGTTCAACAAGTTATATGCAATAGTATCAGTGATAATATTATCAATTTGTCCTTGGATGTCATTTGAAGCATCTACTTGCTCAGTTGGCTCATCATCAATAATTGGGTAAATTTTTGAAGAAAGATTTGTTAATGCCTGTTCATTAATAATTAATTCTACATTTTGAATTAAACCATCAATTCTGCTTGCTTCAACTTGAGTTGCATTGCCGCTTGAAAAATCTTGCGATTCAACGTTACCTGTTGATGCAGTAACAGTTAATCCTCTAATAACTCTTTGTATAACAAATCTTAATCTTGCAAATGTATCTTCTATGCTTGTTATCTCAGCAGTTGTAAAACTTGACCAGGTAACTTTGTTGAAGAAGAAAGTTGTTTCTTGAACAGTTGCAGAATTGCCGCCATACATAATATCATATGATAATGCATCAATAAAGTCACTTACATAACCTTCCCATTCTGCTTGATCATATGTAATTGTTGTGTTAATACTGTTAAGATATGCTACCCATTCTGCAAGCAAGTAAGTTTTATTTGCTTGTAAATGATCCTTTGCATCTATACCGTTTTGTGTTGACCCTGTGCTTGCAGGGAATATTGATACAATACCTGAGCTATCACCGTCATCAACAACATTTTTCAATGTATTGAATGTTTCTATTACAGCATTAGTTGCTACTGTACTATCTGCAACTTCTGTCAATGCTAAAAACTGTTGCTGCATATAATCAAAGCTAGACATAAACATTGCTTTGAAACGTGTTCTAAATGTAAACTCTTGTGCTTGTCTTACAATGTTATGAGTACTACCAGTAGGTATGTAATAAGACATTTCTGTAAACAGTTGTCTTAGCTCTGATTCATACACAGCTTGATTATAACTTAGTTCTGTGAATTGATCATTTATGTATGCAGTGATTTCTTCAATGATAAAATCTCTGTTTGCTAAAATATTATCTTTTGCTTCAATAACTTCATCATCAATGATTGATAAATCATTTAAACTTGCTGCAAAGTCACTGCCTAAATATTCAGTTACACTACTATCACCTGCATTAAGTGTTTCTGTTATAACTGCAAATCTTTGGTCTATTTCTTCTTTAAGTGCTAAGTTTGAAGTTAGAGCTTTTAATTCATCTCTTGCTGCTTCAATACCATAAACAGTAGGTGCTAACTGATCAATAATAACTTTAGCACTTGTGCTTCTTAAATAACTTGTTGCTGCTGCTGTACTTTGATAGTAAGTGCCAAAAACAATATCACTAGTTACAGCATCAATAATTCTTCTTACATCTCTCTTACAAGTTTCAACATTGTATGTAAAAGGATTTACTGTTACATCTGTGCCTGTAACGTAATAATATTGAGGATCATCTTCAAATTTAATAATACTACCTGTTGCAGGTTTTTCTCTTAAACTATCAAGTAATAATGTTCCGTTTGTTCTAAGATTTACATCTGCTGTTGCATCAACACTAGCGCCACCGCCAGTAAATCTTACTTGAGGAATTGTTGTATATCCATTTCCTGGATTGGTAATACTTACAGCAGAAACAGTTCCTGTTGTAAGGTCAACTTGTGCTGTACCTGTAGCAGTTACGCCGCCTGTGCCTAATGGAGGATCAAATGTAACTGTAGGTGTTCCTGTGTATCCTAATCCTGCAAAATCCATTGTAACACTGGCAACACTTGAAAAATAATCTTGTGCAGGAACAGCAGTTGTATAAGCAATTGGATAAAATCCATCTGCAACAACACCTTCTAAACCAAAGTCACTAACTGAGTTTGAAATTGATAGATAGCCACCTTTGGTAGTTAAGAATCCTGTTGAACAGAAAACCGAGAAGCAACTAACAATCTGTGTATAACCAAAGTTTGTAATGTGGAAGCCAATACCACCTTGCGAAATTTGTGTAAACGCATCTGCAACGAAACTGAAAACAAGTGATGCCGGATCGTATTCGTCACCATCAACAAGTATACCTCCGCCGCCGCCTGTTGGATTCACTTGTTTTTCTACAGGAAGTGTTGGATAATCTTCAACTTGTAAAGGTCTTGCACTTGGTTCAATTCCTGGAATTTGAACAGTTTCAAAAGGAATAAATTCTGTACCATCGTTCAACCAAGGTCCATTCATGTTAGTACAGTTTTGTACATAAGGTGATGTTGTTACAAGTGCGCCTGGACGTATTCTTGCACACCAACCTGGATAGCGTAGTCCTCTAAATGTCATTTGGAATAGGTAACAACCATTACCCATAAAGAACAAATCGTCTGTGTTATTTTTTGGAAATACTCTTGTGTTACGTAATTCACCTTGTCCAGAGACAGTCACAAAATCTCTTAGTGTAATAGGGTTATTTTCATAATAATCACCTGGTGCAACAATGATTGTAGAACCTTCAGGTGCTACTTCTGCTGCACGTTTAATACTAGCAAAGGCTCCATTTTTATCACTGCTTAAACCGTCATTGCTGTCATTGCCATCTTCAGTGACATAATACACATTTCGTGTTTTAGGTCCTGATTGATCGCCTGTAACAATTACGTTTGCATCTATGGAAAATGACTTTCCTTCATCGAGGTTCATCTCCATATTGCCGTCAGCTGTTAAGATAAAAGTATTATCTCCAACCTTTCTGCTATGTATTGACTGTCTCTTAATAAAACTCATTTATACTTCCAAAAAACTTAATGTAGCTGATAATACAGTAGGTGAAGCACCTACACATACAACTCTGTCACCTTCTTCTAAAATCAATCGTTCTGCTGAAAATGTAAATGTATCAGCACTATCAATTGGTAAGTCGTTTAAAATACGATTTGCATCTGATTTCGATTGACCATCTGGAATTACGTGAACATCTACACTTGTATCATTTGTGCCAGTTCCGTCGTTTACTCCGTTGTTACAAATAATCAAAGTAGTTAGTGCATACTTTTTTTCAGCAGGAACAGTGACTAGTGTTGTATCTGTTGTTAGTACATTTGCATTTACTATTGCCATCTCAATTCCTTAAAAAATTATACTATACAGCAGGGCTTTATTCCTGCTTACGAATTCGTCAGTTGTACCATCTTGGTTTTTGAAAAACAATCCAGTACCCCCGTCTCCTAATGTTTTACTATAAATTGTTACACCTTCTGCAGGAGGATCAGCTGGATCTGATTCTAGCATAAAGTTCTGCCAGCCATCAATTTGAACTTGTCCTAAGCCGTTTCCTCTTAATCTAATGTTAGTGTCAATACTGTTTGATGTAATAACACCAACATCGGCTGGGTCTTGTAAAAATCTCAGTGTGCCAAACTCAACTCTAGTATCATAAAATGTAGAAAATAAACTTTCATCAACAGCAATTTCTACTCTACTAGTTCCGCCATCAATGTCTGCATCAAAAATTTCTACTCTACTAGGTGTTCCGCTAGGATTATCTACTGTTACTGTATCTTTTTCAATCTTATATTGAAAGAAGTTATCATGATAACTATCAACATATTCAACTACACCTTGAGCATTTATCAACGTATCTGCTTTGCCTGAATTTATAGGTCCAGCAAGAAAGTTAATGTCTGTGGTTGCTCCATTATACAACCAAACTTGTCTCTGATAATCAGTACTATCAAATACAGAAACAACACCAGTTCCGTGACCAATTAAGTACAAATCCTGATTGTCTTCTGTAATAATACTACTTGTGTGTATACCTGAATATTCTCCGCTGCCTGTCTTGAAAACAAAAGCACCTTCTGTAGAAGTTTGTCTAGCACCTGCACGAATAGTGTCTAATTCTTCATCGTAAAATATTCTTGCATCAAATCTATCACTGCCGCGATAAACAATTATACCTGCCTGTCTGTCATAGCCATCACCTAAGTCTGTGATTCCGCCATCACCACCTGCATCATTTTTATTCAATGTAAATGTTTTATCAGCAATTGCTACTTCTGTTGATTCAACAGTGGTTGTAGCACCTAAAACTTCTAGATCGCCGGTAACTTTAACCTTACCGCCAGAACCAGTTTTAAGTAAAATTTCGCCTGAATCATTTACTTCTATGGTATACTTGTCAGCGCCTATGCGATTGATGCGTTCCATTCAGCCGCTCCTTAGATGGCTGTTAATACTAATACGTTTGCTGATGAATCGTCGTCTACAGTCCATGTATATCTATTGTTATTAAAATCAATCATTGTACGGTTATGTACTTTTCTGATGTTAACTGCACTAGCACCTGAAACAAAGCCTTGAAGAATCATTTCATCAGCACCTAAAGCACCAATTGCTTTATCTACAAGTGTGCATACACCTGTGTTACCTGATGTTCCATCTGGATCATCGTGGCAATTAAATTTTGTTTCTGATCTTTGTGATAAAATCACACCGTTGCCAACTGCTGCGTTAGCGCCAATTTTACACATTACTGTAAGATTATTTCCTTCAGTACCAACTGAACCTTCAGTAGCACCAAAGTACCTTTTGTTAAGTGGACGTCCCATTGTTTTTCTCCTTATGTTGACGTTCTAGGTCTACGCGGTGGGTCCGCATAAGTCCTCATCTAGAGGTTCTCTCTATGACATAAGTATTTATCCTTTTAATTAAAATGGGTTATAATGTCGTAAAAAAAGGCCTGCAATTATGTTGCAGACCTTTCTCTATATTATTGATAGGCTGGACTACTGATTACCAACAACCGCACTATGCCCCATCAGGCTCAAAACAGCACGGAACCTCACAATAGAATGGTTAGTTCTACTTTTACTGCAATGCTTTGTCTCCAAAGTCTTACAGCGCCACCACAGCGTGTGAGTCAAGTTAATGCCTGGGTAAGCATCGTTTCCTTGCACTATCTAACTCGGACCGTCGTCTTTGTTATGTACTTAATATAGCATATACAAAATAAAAATCAACCTCTTTATTCAACTTTTTTTAAATTTTCTGCGTGTTTTCTTCCATTGTGATCTATAGCTTCGTATTGTACTCTATCACCTATTACAAGTTTATGTTCTTTCTTTTTAAATAAAACATCAGTTCTGTTTTGTCCCCATTCGTCAGGACGTATCAATCCGTGAATTCCTATAAATTTATAAACTTGTCCTGTTACTATCATTACATCATCTCCAATTGCAATAGTGTTTGATCTAACTTACCAAAGTTGTAAAGATGAATAGGATTGTCTCTTAAATCTTTTACAAATTTAACTGTGTTAAATCCTTTTGTGTTAACATAAGTCAAACCACGTATGTTTCCTACAGCGTAAGAAACACTATCAGTAAGTCCGCATAATTTTGCATATTTCCATAATCCATTCAGTGTGCAATTTGTTGCAACACCAAATCTTGTTTTCTTTTCCCAAGTATTTAATAATCTTGGATTAAAACACAATTGACTTATTCCTCCTGCAAAATGCATATATTTTGTAAAAGCCATATTAGCATATGTTTCGCTTTGCGGATATACTCCGCAATACATTTTAAATCCATAGTCTTCGATAGCATTTCGTACTTCATAAAAAGTTTGATATACTTTACCTTGGTATGTGCTACCACCTATAAGCAACACTTTATCTACACCTGCTTTGCGCATTGCAATACAGTTTTTATGTAGTTCACTTTCACTTTGTAAATTACGTGCTGCAATGTGTGCAACTGCTTTTGCACTACCTGATTGTTCGTTAAGTTCTATTGCTGCATCTTTTACACGTGATAAATCTGTTTTAGGTAAATGTGTAATGCTCACACTACTTGCTGTGTCAACTGCGTACTGACTTAATTTTTGTTTTGGGGTTTTTTCTACACTTATGTCCATAATGTAGTTATCATAAAAATAGGCCCCGTAGGGCCTATTTTGTAAATCTTAAAATTAAAACTTATGAGAAGCTTAGGTTACTTGCGTTAACTTCAACTGTCTCTAAGTAGTCTGCTGCGTTACCAAGTGATGACGCAGTGTTTGACAACTCAACATAACCATAACGTGTCATGAATGATACGGTTGGTTCAAATGTTGATGGATCAAGTACAACACCTGAAGACATTAGTGGGATGTATGGGCAGTAGAACGCTGCTGCGTCTGACTCTGAAGTACCCTTATAACCTACTAGCACGTCATCATCTGCTGCGTATGTGTTCACGTAAATTTTCATTGCGCCATTTAGTGTACCAACCATTTTTGTGTTAGTTGGTGCTTCAAATGTGCCTTCTGTTGTACGTGCAAACGCTGATGTTGTTGCTGACTGTAGTACAGTTAGGATTGCTGGAGAAACAACAGCCCAGTTACCTGCGCCTCTACGTGTTCTCTGTGCAATTCTGTTTGCTGCACGGTTTACCAACACTGCCAATGCTGCGTGTTCGTCACCTACGAATGTAGCTGTACCTGAAACTGCTGCTTGGTTGTATGTGTCTGTACCTGTGCCTGCTAGTGTTTTCAAAGATGCCAAGACTTCTTGGTCGATCTCTGCTGTAATTTCTTGAGCTAAAGCAGCCATAATTTCTGCTTCAACGTCAATACCGTGCTGTGACTGAGCGTCTTGAGCAGCTTCGAAGGTCCAACGTGCGCTTAGTTTGCGTGTTTTTGCTTCTACAGTCTGTTTCAAGATCTGAATGCTTAGTCTGTTGCCAGCTTCACCTTCAAGAGATGCTGTTGGCGCAGGTGCGTTTGTACCGTCACCTGAATATGCTTCAGCAATTTTGAATGGTGATAGTGCTTCTTCACCAGCTACTGCGCCTGAAGCGCCTGAGCCCACTGTGTCGCTGTAGCGTACACGTAGTGTGTGAATTTGACCAACTGGACCAGTCATTGGTTGTACACCAACTAGTTCGTTTGCAATAACTGTTGGCATAACACGTCTGATCACTGGAAGGATCACACGGTTAAGTGTTGCGATGTTACCGGCAGATGTAGCACCTGCAGTCGCGGTTTCAGCCAAATACTTACGTGTATTTTCTAATGTTGAAGCCATTACTGCTTTCTTATTGCCTGATAGGCCTTCAAGAAGTGCGCTTTTTGTATCGTGCCAGCGACTTTCTAATAGTTCTGACATTGGTTTCTCCTCTTATAATCCAGCTAAACGCTTTAAGTCAACAACATTGTTGTCTGCGTCTGCTTTGATGTCATTTGATTGTTCTCTGTTGCCTGTTACTTCTTTGCCTTCTGCTAATACTGCCTTCTTCTTTGCTGGACCTTTACCGTCGATAACTGCCGGTAGGTATTTGTCAAACGCAGAACGTAGTCTGTCAGTCTGAACTGATTCCAGTAAGTCTACCATAATTTCACGCTGGTCTTTGCTTAATGGCGCAACCATATCGTTAATTGTGTCTTTGCGTTTAGCACTTTCAGTGATCATTTTGTTTTGATTTGCTTGTGCTTCTGCAAGTTTAATTGCTTTAGCCGCTGCTTCTCTTGCTTCTGCAAGTTGTTTGTCTTTTGTACCAACAACTTTTAGAAGTTTTGAAGTTTCACTCTTTTCGTTTAGATATGAGTGTTGATATTCGTTAGCAAATGCTTCGAATAACTTACGACCAAAATCATTTTCACGTGCTGCATCAATATCTTCTTTAAGTGCTGAAATTTCTTTTTTAAGACCTTTAGCAACTGTTTCCGATACCAATTTTGCACTTTTTTCAATAAAGTCTTTTTTAACTTTATTAACGTGAGCTTTGCCTTCACGTACAAGACGTACTTTTGTTTCGGCAAGATCTTTTTTATCTTCGTAAAACTCTGCAATTTCTTTTGCAAGTGACTCTACTACAAACTCTTCTAGGGCAACAAACTTGTCAGCCATTGCTTTTTGATCTGAGTGTAGTTCTTTGATTTCTTTTGCTAGTGTTTCACTAACAAATGATTTCATTAGATTAGCATTTTTACGCTGTGCAATAGCAAATTTTGCTTTTGCTTCTGCTAATTGCTTGCGATCTTCAGCAAACTCTGCAATTTCTTCACTAAGTTTTTCTGTCATCATAGCATCAATGGCTTCAACCATTGTTGTTTTATCATGTTCATACTTTTTAGCAAATTCTTCACGTAGTTCTGCTGTCGCTTGTAAACGGTTTTCTTTTACTTTAGCGTTCCATGCTTCTTCTAGTTCTGAGCGCACTTCTTCCGATAGTGCTGAATTTTCAAAGAGTGATTTTAGTGCATCTAACATTGTCTATCCTCTCCTTGTTAGCGGAGTTTGTCTATTATATCTAATAGACTCTCTTTTAAGTATTTCTGTGCCTTTTCGTCGCCTTGAACTTCCCTTGATGTTTGGAACGCCCTATAACCGCCTCGGCTATTCATAAGATGTTCGTAAATCGGTGTTGGATATGCGCCTGGCGCAGAAGGTTGCGCCACAACGTCTACTGTGATGATTTCAAAGTCTGATACTTCTCCACCGCCACTTTCGCTTACATTACCAGACCCTCTAGATGAGACACCTAATTTAACGTTGCTTTCTAGCATTGTTCTAACTAGTTGTCCCATCGGAGTTGGTAGAATTTTTAACTTACCATAACCGTTTGGTCCATCCATCCACATTTCTGTAATCATATGGCTTACACGGTCTAAGTTTATATTAAGTCCGTCAGGATGATCAACTTCGCCTAACACTGAATAGCCACCACTAATTTGTTCGTTGAGTGTGGTGACAGCCCTGCCAATTTCATTAACGGGATATACACGCTGATTTGCGTTGCGTACTCCGCCTTGAATGCAAATACCTTTCATAAAAAGATCTTTACCTTCGTTAGCAGACTCAACAACAATTCTAGCCTGGTCGAAATTCAGATGTTCGCTTAGTACCTTCATCAATCAGTCCTTATTTTGCTCTTTTAGGAGCACCATTTAAAGGTGAGCCTGCGCTTTTGTCAGCACCTTCTGGCTTGCCTTTTTTCTCGGCACCATGGCCGGGTTGTGACTTCATTGATTTTGAAGCCTTACCGCCTGGAACGTTTACATTCCCTGCGTTATCTTCTTTCGTTGATGGTGCTGCTAAGCCGCCGGTTGTGCCGCCTGTGTCAGCGTCTCCACCTTTTGCGATATTTGCAGATGTTCCGCCCATATCGTTTTTACCTGCAACTACTGATTTTGCATTCGCACCATTGTCTCCGCCAATTTTAGAAGCATCTAAGCCGCCGCCGGTGACTTTATCTGTGTATTCACGCATAATTTCTGTTTGTGACTTTGGTGCTTTTGACTCTTCTACTTCTTCGTCAGCTGCTTCTTCTACTTCTTCGTCTTCGAAAGCAATTGCTTCTTCTTCAGCTTCTTCGTCGTCACCTTCTTCTGAATCCATATCCATTGGCATATCATCAGCTGGCTCTTCATCACCTGGCTCTTCGTCGCCCATCATAGCTTCAAATTCTGCTTTTAGAGCTTCTAGTTCGTCTTCTAGGTCTGCAACACGATCTTCTACATCGCCTTCTTCGTCGCCCATACCCATATCGTCGTCACCCATTTCTGGTTCCATTGCCATATCTGGATCTTCTACGTCACCCATCATATCGTCTACTGGGTCACCTTCTACTGCGACTTCGTCACCAAAAAAGTTTTCGTCAACTTCTTCGTCTGCTTCATCTAGATCTTCATCAGCAGCTTCGTCAACTTCTTCGTCAGTTGCTTCGTCTACTTCTTCATCTGTTGCTTCGTCTAGATCTTCTTCTGATTCATCTACTTCTTCATCTGTAGCTTCATCAACTTCTTCATCAGTTGTTTCTTCTACTTCTTCTTCATCTTCAAGTAGTGATTCGTAAATATCTCTTGATTTTTCTACCACGATTTCGTGGAACAATGCTTCTGCACCTTCTCTGTCTTCGTTGACGAGGCGCTCAAGCATTTCTTCAAACTTGTTGCGATCAGTCATGTCATTCTCCTTTATTGTCAAGGCTGTCTATTATATTTACACTTTTTTGAAAATATACGTGTAAAATGGGGTCAAAACGGCCCATTTTATAGTTTACTGGAACTTTTTCGCAAAATCTTCTACTGTGATATGCGATAAATTAGATAAATCTTTAAGATGGTCTGGAACGTAATCGTTCTTTGACTTTTGTATTCGATAGTATTTAGTCCTTGGAAACTGATTTATACACATCATAGTTTGTCTTTGCCAGTTTCCATAATATGTTGCTCTGTCTTTGGTTCCTTTGTAATTTTTACTACCTGCATATATGTTGTTTACAAATTCTTTATTTTCACCAATGCCTACATAATCAAATCCTAAAATATAAATTGTCTTATAACCGTGCTGACTAGCAAGTAATAATGCAGTAGGTCCACTACTCCAACCTTTGTTTGGATCCATTAATTTAACATTAGGTGTACGTTCTGTAAGTTTATTTCTATTGCTCCATACATTATGTTTGTGTTGATACTGTACATCATTTATTTCGGTAATCATTTTTGTATCTACACAAACTAAATGATCAGGTGCAAACTCTCTGTACAAAGCATTGCAGCCATATACTACACCATAATTTTTTAATTTTTGATTATTGATTTCTTTGCGACTAGTACCATTACCTAGTACAAACGCTGTTCTGTTTGCCATTAAACTCCGCCAAGTGCTGCCTGTGCTGCTAATCCGTACATTTGTCTAATATAATTCAAATCTTTGGCTTTTTGGTCTCTATGGGCATCGCTTGCTTTGCGGGCTCTGTTGATATCTTTAAGAGTCAAACGACTTTTACGTTCATCATCAACTTTAATCACATCGGTATCGTTTTCAGGATCGTATGTTTTATCCTCTTCCGGTTCCATTGTTTCTTTGTTAAAGTAATATAGTTCTCTTAGTATCATATTATTATTTATATAGTTTGTGCTGTTTCTTCTCCACCGCCGCCGAGGTCGCCGAGGTCGTCTTCTGTGTTTGTATCTACACCTTCGCCTGTGCCGCCATCAATGCCGCCAGCATCGCCACCTAGATCAGTTTCAATACCACCTAAGTCGCCTGCAAGGTCAGCACCACTAAGTCCTGCGCCTCGCATTTCTCCTGCCATATCGTCTGTAACTAGATCTGTTAAGTTTTCATCATTTTCTTCTTGCCATAAACGTTCATTCTCTGCAATCTCTTCTTCGCTAAGTCCTAAGAACCTCTGTAATGCAAATCTATTTGAAATATAAGGCACTGCTGCCATACTTGTAAATGTACTAATACGATTGTTATCAAGTTCTGCTTGTCTGTATGCTGCAAAGTTTTGTGGAGGTGTTAGCCTCAAATCAAACATACTAAAGTCTATGTTTGCGCCTTTGCTTTGTAAGAATAGTTTGAACTCTTTGTTGAAGTCTTCTTCAACCATGGATTGCAAACGTTCGCAATATTTGTTGAAGCGTAGTTCTTGTATATAGGCAGTACCCACACGTCCATCATTATACTGTGAAGCGCCGTCATCTGCTCCAGTTGGTAAGTACGAACTTGGGATACGTAAGCCGCGTACCAACTTATTAGTAAAGTATCTAAGGTCATCAATCTCTCCTAGGTTAGTACCGCCTGGTAGAGTCTCAACTTTTGATCCACGCCCTTCAGCAGTTTGTGGAAAGAAGTAATCTTCGTTGATTGACAGTGGATTATATGAACTGTCTATAACATTTGTGCCACCACCTGTCTTGGATGGGATTCGTCTTTGATGTATTTCCGTTTTTACACGCTCCACAAACTGCATAGCAAGGTGTGAAGGCATATTGCCCACATCAACGTAGAATACTCTGCGCTCTGGCGCACGTTGGACACGATAGATAATAATCGCATCTTCTAATAATTCTTTTTGCTTGTATACTTTAAAAATACTTTCTAGTAGGCTGTTACCAAATGGATAGTTTTGATCAAGTCCTTCACTCATGCTCAAATGCAATACGTGATTAGCATCTACATAAGTTTCGTCGTGTTCTTGTGCAAATCTACTGGTGTTACCACTTGGTGTATGATTGCCACCAGTCATACCTTGTTGTTTAACTTGCTGATAACCGTTGGTGCCACCTGGACCGTAACTGTTTTGTGTGTTAAGCGGTGTTGCTTCTAATGCTTCAAATGCAAAGTTTAGATTTTTAACAACATACTGCTCAGGCTTTTTGCCTTCGCTTTCGTTTACAATAATTTTTGTAACTTGGCTAGGATCTACATGGAACAATTTTTGTGTTTCTGGATCACGGATAAAGAATTGATCGCCATATTTGAATGCATTGCGGATAGTTCTAAACATACGTGTTTCAAACTTGTTTAGTTTGCACCACTGCTGCAAATATTGTCCAATAACCTGTATTTCACTGTTAGTAGGATTGCCTTTAAAATCTAATTTAAAATGTGTATCGTTTGATTTATTTTTTTGTGTGCAAAATTCTGCAAGTATATCTAGTGCAGCATTAACTTCTGAATCACTGTCCATTGTGTTGTATTGATTGTAACGTTCAATACGATTAGGTGATCCAACATATACGTCTGGAAGGTGTGAGGAATAGTTAGCAGCAGCAGGGCCAACGCCGTTGTTACCTTTTAAACTAAATGGTGAATATCCACCATTTCTATTATCCGCAGTTGGAACTGGAGTAAAATATTTCTTCCAACTCATTTATACACCTCTCAACATATTCCCAGTTAATCCTTTAGTGGCTTTCATTGTTTGTCGTTGTGTTCCGACTGCCATGTTTTCAACTTGTATTAGTTGACCTAAAAGACTAATCATTGTGTCTAATTTTTTATTGCTTTCCATATTATACATATTAGGTTCGCTACTAGTACTTATGTTATTTTCCATATTAGAACTTACTTCTTGAACATTTGTATCTAATGTTCTTATGCTTTTCATAAGTGTTTGCATTGCACCCATACTATTTTTTGCACTCATTATATTTGCAGGACCTGTGACAAATTCTGGACCTGCTTCTCCTACCATTCCAAAACCTCCAGCAGGAATATTACCACCATCTGCAAATCCACCACTGAATGTACCCATGCCTGCTCTTGCTCTATTGTACGCATCAATTTTGGTCATAGTAAATTCTTGAGCTTCGGCTAATCTTTCAACTGCTAAAGCAGCTTTTTCTGCTGCTTCTTTTGCTGCTCGCATTGGAGGATCCATGTCGTCAAAGCCTTGACTTGTAAGTTCTGCTACCTTAGCATTTGCTTTAGCTAATCTGTCTTCTGCTGTTGATATAGAGCTAACAGTTTTTTCTGTTGATTTTTTTAATTCTTCTTCTGTTTTTTCTTGTGTTTCTTCAGCACTTTCTCGTATTCCACTTTCCACTTTTGGACCTAGTTGGTCTATACTACGAGTAGTTTCAGTTTGTGCTTCTGCAAGTGCATCAGTGCGATCAGCTGCATTAAATAAATTATTCACACCAGTAGTAATACCATCTGCAATTTCTTTAGCAGAAGGCATTGCAGCTTGCATTTTTTCCAAACCTGCAATAGCAACATTTTCAATGTGTGGAATAGTTTCTTCCATAACCTGCGATGTTAATTTACGCAGATTTTCTTGCACTTTCATTGTTTCATCAAACACACCAGTTACTTGCTCCATTTGAGTAAGTTGTTGTTCTTGAATTTGAGCACGTATTTCTTTTTCTGCTTGTTGAGCAGTCATTGTGTCGTCTTTAGTAGAATCAATTGAATTTTTGTAATCGATTGCTGCGCCACTGGCTTTAGCAAAAGCATCAGAAACACCAGTCACACTTCCTAAAATAGCAGTGTTCCTAAATTCTTCAGTGTCTTGAAAGTCTACTGCTAATCCAGTTGCAGTGCGTAAACTCTCTTGGAATGCTGTAATATCGCCTCTGTTGAATTGAGCAGCCGCATTGTATAATTCATCAGCGCCGTCTCCCATAGCGAGCATAGCATTGCGAGCACCTTCTGTGGTAGGAGCACCTCTTAATGCAATATCAACAAATGCATCAGCAGCATCTTGTCCTAGTTTTGCTTGTAGTTCTGTAAGTTGTGCAGTAAATGCAGCTTGTTCATCAGCGTTCTTGCCCATTAAGAATGCATTAATATCACCTTGACGTCTTCTTGCTCTCATTTCATCAGCAAGTTCTTGTCTTTGTTTTCCAGTTAATTTAGATAATCCATCTAATTCTACCATTAGAGCTTTTGCACTGACTGCTTGCTGTGCTAATGTTTGTCTTTCTTCGTTAGCATTGGCTCGTGTAATTTCGCCAAACAAAGCAAGTCCTTCGTTGATATCTTTAGTAGTGTATCCTAATCTACGTAGTTCCATTCCAAGTTCAGCACTGTCTAATACAGTGTTACTTAGAGCTTTGAAACGTGCCATAGCTTCGTCAGTAGTACCACCAAATGCTCTTAAACCTTTTGCATTTTCTCTTAGGAAGCCAGTCATATCTTCAACTGTCATTCCTAATTCAGCAGCAGCTACTTTGATATCTTTTATTTCTTTGCCAAACGTAGCACCGATGCCTGTGAGAGCTTGATATTCTGCTAGGCTTGCTTCAGCAAATTGTGTTAAACCATTTACAACTTTACCAAGTGCTCCGCCTAGTTTGCCAAAAGCATCAGTGTTTTCTGCTAATGCACCACTGTATGCACTAAGTTGTTGTTGTCCAGTAAGTAGGGCTCCACCTAAACCTATAGCGGTTTTTGCGGTTCCACCTAAGGCTTTGGTTAATGTATCTAGACTTGAGCCGAATAAACTTGCTGCTCTACTTTCTTCTGCCAAAAATAAAACTCCTACTTAATGATTAAATAAATATGCTATAGTATTTACCTAATAGGAAAACCTCATGGAAAACAAAAAAAGTCCTTTGCAGAAATTTCAGCGACAACCTAAGTTGTACATTGATTTACCTAGTAATGGAAAATGGTACAATGAAAATATAATTGCAGATGGTACATCAACGTCTTTGGCAGTTTTTAGTATGACAGCCAATGATGAAATAGCTTTTAAAACACCTGATGCGTTAGTCAATGGCGAAGCCACTGCTAATAACATGAAAAGTTGTATTCCTAGTATTCTTGATCCTTGGAATATTAGGACAGTTGATATTGATAGCATTTTGATTGCTATAAGAATAGCTACATATGGACAACAAATGACTGTAAACACTGTTTGTAAAAAATGCAGTGAAGATAATGCATATGAAATTGATTTGCAAAAATATTTAGATTATTATGTTACAAAAACCTATAATGATACTGTTGAATATGAAAATTTTATTGTAAAACTGCAACCTTTGACTTATAGACAATGGACAGAAGTACAAAAGAAACAAACTAGTTTTCAAAGGGCATTAAACTTACAAATTCCTTTGATTGAAGATGAAGCAAAAAAAGAAGAAGCTATTGAAAGTATTATTGCACAAATAAATGAATTGACAATTATGAGTATTATTAATCAAGTCAAGAGCATAGAAGTTGACGGTGAAATTGAAACAGATCCTCAAGAAATTGTAAACTTTTTAGCATCTGGTCAAGACGTAAAGTTTTTTCATCATGTAAAAAGTGTTATCGAAAGCAACATTACAAACTGGAGTTTACCAACAGAAGACATTGAATGCGATAAATGCAATCACAAAGACAAACTTAGAGTAAGTTTAGATACATCGGATTTTTTCGTTACAGGCTAGCGAAGTTAGATGATACAGCGATTATTTCGCTAGCCGATGAAATGGAAAATGAAATTAAAAGTATCAAAGAAGGTTGTTATCGTTTGTCTTGGTATATGCGTGGTGGCGTAACCATTGAGCAACTACTTTATGATACAGATTTAGAAGATCATGAAATTATGAGTAAAATCATAAAGGATAATATAGAAAATACTAAAAACAGTAAATTACCACTGCTTTAATTATTGTCCTGGTCTAAATCCCGGGGCGCCACTGTTCACACTTGGCTCGGGTTCTTGTGAATTTGGCATTTCGGGAACATCTTCTATACTTAGAGCAGCTTTTAATAAATCTTCTCTTTTTTGTTCACTGATATACGGAACCAGTCTAGTGTCTTCACCTTCCGGAAACAACAATGCACCAAAAACATTTTTTGCCCATTCACTGTTTCCATAATACTCTCCAGATACACCGCCGATAGTTTTCTTTTCAGTAGTGAGTGCATCTTTCAAAAATCCTGTGCCAAACTTTCCATCAAACTGCTGATCTAAATCTCCCAATACATCGTTTACAAATGCACCTACGTTACCAAGATATTCACCTAACACAGTGCCTGCTATCACTTGAGCTATAGCTCTATGTGTTTGAGGCATTGACAATACTAAAATTGCTGCCCAAGATATTGCTTCAGTGATTATAAAAGTTAAGCCAATGCCTGCTCCTGCTACGGGTGCTGCTGCTCCTCCAGTTACAACTGTTGCTGTTCCTGCTACTGTAACTGCGCCTAATCGTATTGCAGTTTTTAGTATGTTTAGAATAATTGATACATATCGTGCAACTCTTAAATAAGGAATAATACCTGCAACCAATAAAATTAATAATTGTCCACGAATTATATCAGCTTCTGTATTAAGTTCTTTCTCATTACCTTGTCCACTTGCAATTTCAGCTTCAATTTCTCCAATAGCCATCATTGCACCAAAGAATAATCCAAACGGAGCCGACAACGGTCCAAGTTTTTGTATCGCTCCTATAAAAAATCTCATAATCTTGCTTTTATTAACAAAGTTTGCAATCTTTGTATTAGTAGCATTGCCTTTTTCAAAAAAGTTTTTAAATTCTTGTATAGTTTTACCTGTAAACGATCTAGTTTTTATTTCAACCCGTGATGGAATTTTGTCTAGAGATAAATCTTTTGCAGCTAGTGTATTACTAATATTAGTTGCATTGGTTAATTTTGTAATTTGAGCAGGTGTTTTTCCTTCATCTACTAATTCATCAACAAGTGCTTGAAATATTTTTGCATCTTTCTTGGTTTTAAGTATTACAGCATTTTTTTCATCAGGCAAATAATAGTAAAACTTATCACCTACCATTGATAAACCAGACTTAAATTTTATATTTTTTGTATCTGGAGTAGCAGGTGCTTTGGTTTTAGATTTTGTTTCGCTTTTTTTTGTAGTGTTGGTATCTTTAGGCTTAGGCGGAGTTGGATTTCTTAATTTTTCAGCTGCTCTTTCAGCAGCACCTTCTGATTTATGACTGCTCACATATACACTAGTACCAGATGTAGTATTGTAAACACCCCATTTCTTTCCATTAGGTGTTTTTCTTACTACAAATGTTTCTTCTTCCAATAATATTTGCGTTTCAAAGATTAAGTCAGATAATTTCATTCACAAGTGTTCCAGCTGTATAATGTATTTAGTTATTAAAAGTTGAACTACGTTCAACTGTGTTTTCGTTACACTCAACACGAACTATTTGTTCTTGATAACAATATTAATAAGGCATATGCAAAGCATATGCTTTTAGTATTATTCAGATTGTGAAGTCATAATTCGCCCGTTGCCGGGCGAAGGTAGCTTTTGAGCATTATTCGAGTCGCTTCAGCCATCTTGTCAAAAGAGATTCAATTTACATTGTCGGAGGCGGTTGACCTGTATCCTCCTACTCTAGCTTCGTCATATCAACGGAAGGCAGTCGTTCCCTAACAAGCGAAAACACTTACCCTGTGGTTGCTTTTTCTCAGAGCCACAATCCTTTAAAACCTATCGTATGTTTCTTCACGCGAGCATACCACACCACCGGCTACGAGCATTACCTCGGCTGGATCTTGGATTTTTTTCAGAGCTCGTTATATAGCCTATTTGTGTTCTAGTAGTGCCTGGCGTAGTTTGTTTGAACCACCAACTCTTACATTGATGATGCCGTTGTAGTATTCGTCTGTTTCTAATACTCGCCTATCAAACTGTTCTCGTGCTTCAATGTAACTCATCTCTGCTCTGCTTTTGCAGTAGTAAAGTATTTCACGAGTAAAGTTTTTTTCGCCTAGTGTTTTTACATCTTCGTTCAGTCTATCTGAACTTCCCCAGTATTCACGCCAATCGCTTTCTTTGTAGCCTCGACGCTTGTTCTTTTTGCCTTTTAATGGTGGCTTGGTTGTTTTAAATTTTGCTAACTTCTTGCCTACGTATTTTTGTTTTGTCTTTTTGTTTGTGATCAGATATACAAAGCCTTCGTATTCGTCAGGTATTGATTCTACAGTTTTGCCTTTGTACATCCAACTCATAATATGTTTACCGTTGGATTAAATTTGAGATTCCGTTTTTGGTTTGCCTACGTGTGATTGCCAACCCTCACGACTAAACATTTTACTGAAGTAGTCCAAGGGCCATTTGTTTAAGCCTTTGTCGTGTTCTTGTACATTGTTATACATCTGCATGAACTTGTCAATCGATTTTTTATTTTTATTTGCTTGACTTTCGTGTGTAGATTTTTCACTACGCATCTTTGCAATGTATTCTTGTTGTTGTTCTGGTGTTGACTTTACTGGCCAACTGCTCAAGTCTTCTTTGCTCATCCAGTTGTTTGCAATATCAATCCAGTTTACATCTGGAAACGCTGTACGGTATCCTATTACACCGTCCATGCAGTTTGCCTTGTCATAATATTTTTGTTTCACAAGTTCTTTGTGATTAAGTTCTTCACCTAGTCGTCTCATGTCATTCCAAAAATGATTGTCGCCCTTAGGTGACAGTGTGTAATGCACAGCAAGATAATCTGCTATGTCTTGGAAGTAATGATTCATTTTTTCGTTGTAATAGTTTTTATCATATCCACGTTGCAACATCCACGCAATGTTTTTAATGCTGGCAATGATACTAACCACTGCGTTTGCTTCTAATGGATCAACAAAACTTGCAGACATACCAATAGCAAAACAGTTTCCAACATTTGGTTTTGCCAATCTACCTGGCTTCCATTTTAGTTGTTTAGGTGGACGCAGATTTCTGCCTTCAACTTGTTCCAACAACCAATCTCTTGCTTCGTCATCACTGAAGTATTCGTCACTGTAGATAATGCCTGTGCCTATTCTTGCATCTAAACATATTTGGAACTGCCAACCCATGTCTTGTCTAATGCTTCTTGTGTAGTTTACATATTCTGCATCTTTGTCTTTGTAACTGATAGGACACACCCAAGCACTGTTCATTTTGTTAGCAGGTGTTTGGATAAACTCATCTGTTAGTTTGCCAATCAGCAACCTGCCCAAGCCTGTACAGTCCATCCACAAGTCACTAGTAACTTCTCGACCATCTTCTAACA
>Ga0255777_10001140_pt1 | contig 25291 bp, 22 predicted proteins | sample 101ome_15_FD_179975 | JGI IMG/M metagenome (GOLD analysis project Ga0255777, IMG submission 179975) | Coastal salt marsh microbial communities from the Groves Creek Marsh, Skidaway Island, Georgia - 101402AT metaG (version 2) | ecosystem: Environmental > Aquatic > Marine > Intertidal zone >... | reverse complement strand
TTTTAGTCATCGGTGGACTGACGTGGGCCAATGCCCGTCAGCATCGTCAGGCTATTCGGATGGTTCAACGAAATTTGGAACGTGAGGAAACGCATGAATCCTAAACGCAAACAACGTTTATTCATTATCTTGGGGTTGGTCTCAGGATTAGGAGTTGCAGTTGGTTTGGTGATGTACGCGCTGAGCCAAAATATCAACTTGTTTTTTACGCCAACCCAAATTGCAAAGGGTGAAGCACCCTCTGCACAAATGATACGTGTTGGTGGGATGGTCGCTGACGGAACAGTCGATCGCGACCCTCAGAGCCTTAAAGTCGCGTTTGATGTCACGGATTTTGACCACAACGTCCGTGTCACTTATGAAGGCATCCTTCCTGACTTATTCCGTGAAGGCCAAGGTGTCGTTGTTCAGGGACGGATTAATCAAGGGCAGTTTTTCGCAAGCGAAGTCCTCGCAAAACATGACGAGAACTATATGCCGCCTGAAGTCACTGAAGCTTTACGACAGTCTGGCAAGCTCGATCAGATGATGGGAGGTCAAAAGTAATGATCCCTGAGATTGGACACTTTGCACTGGTCCTTGCGTTTGGTGTTTCGATTTGTTTGGCGGTATTCCCGCTGTACGGCTATCTCACCAATCAGAACGGCTTTTGCGCGACTGCCAAGCCTTTGGCGCTATTACAAGGGTTTGCCCTTGCGGTCTCGTTTGGTGTCTTGATGTATGGCTTTTTAGCACATGACTTCAGCGTCAAGTACGTCGCAGATAACTCAAATCTTGACCTTCCATGGTACTTCCGGATGAGTGCTGTGTGGGGTGCACACGAGGGTTCGTTACTTTTGTGGGCGTTGATTCTCGCATTCTGGGGAGTCGCAGTTGCGCTCTTCAGTCGCGGTATTCCAGATCACATGTCAGCACTCGTACTGTCAGTGATGGGAATGATCAGCGTTGGCTTCCTCGCATTTATGTTGTTCACGAGTAACCCGTTTGTTCGCATTTTGCCATTTGCGCCGGGTAATGGTGCTGATCTGAATCCGCTGCTTCAAGATCCTGGACTAATCTTCCACCCCCCAATGCTGTATATGGGATACGTTGGTTTGTCGGTGGCTTTTGCTTTTGCCATGGCGTCACTGATTTCGGGGAAGCTAGATTCCACATGGGCACGTTGGTCACGTCCTTGGACGACGGTGGCTTGGGCATTTTTAACCTTGGGAATCGCACTTGGAAGTTGGTGGGCATATTACGAGCTTGGCTGGGGCGGATGGTGGTTCTGGGATCCAGTTGAAAATGCCTCGTTAATCCCATGGTTGGTCGCGACGGCCTTGATGCATTCGTTGGCAGTGACAGAAAAAAGAGGTTTGTTCCGTAGCTGGACTCTGCTCTTGGCGATTGCTGCATTTTCTCTATCGCTACTCGGCACATTCCTCGTACGTTCAGGCGTCTTGACCTCTGTGCATGCGTTTGCGAACGACCCAGAGCGCGGTGTCTTTATTCTCGGGTTTTTGATTGTAGTGATCGGTGGGTCGTTGACGCTGTATGCGATTCGCGCGTCAAAAGTGTCGGAACCAGGAGAGTTCGGCTGGATTTCTCGAGAGTCTTTTCTCCTCTTTAACAATCTGATGTTGACTGTGATGGCTGTGAGCGTCTTGTTAGGTACGCTGTATCCGCTATTGGTTGATGCTGTTGGCGGCGGCAAAGTCTCTGTCGGCCCTCCGTTTTTTAACGCAGTGTTTGTTCCGCTGACCGCAATTTTGGTGAGTGGTATGGCGTTTGGGCCACTTGCGAAGTGGCGACAGTCCGATGATCCGAAATTGTATCGCCCACTGATTGTGACATTGATTGTGAGCGTACTCGTTGGCTTGGTCTGGCCAAGTGTTTTGGATGGAAATTATTCGATCGGTACAGCTCTTGGGGTGACTCTTGCGCTGTGGCTTGCGATTGCAACCGGTGTTGATTTTGTCAAAAAAGTCGGCTTATACGGTGGTCTCGGAGCCACCTTCGCCCGAGTGGAGCGGGGCATGATTGGCATGTGGCTGGCGCACTTTGGCTTGGCTGTCATGATCTTCGGGGTGGTGATGGTGGAGAACCACACCGAACACCGCGACTTGAGAATGGGTGTTGGTGATACCCAGCAATTGGGTAATTACGATGTTCGGATGACTGATCTTGCGGTGATTAATGGTCCAAACTATGTTGCAGATCAGGCGACCTTTGAGATCTACCAAGGTGAGACACTGTATAAAACAGTGACACCGCAAAAGCGTCGCTATAACGCTTCGGGAATGGTCATGACTGAAGCAGCGATTGATTCTGGCTTTACTCGTGATTTGTACATCGCGATGGGTGAGCCACTTGGTGAAGGTGATTGGGCTGTTCGCTTATCTGTGAAGCCTTTTGTTGATTGGATCTGGGCGGGTGCATTCTTGATGGGGCTTGGTGGATTTGTATCCATCACGGATAAACGCTATCGCAAGCGAATCAAGGAAGAGAAAGCCGAGGCGGCGGTCGAAGGGGCTACTGCATGAACCGTTTGATGGTCTGGTTACCACTGGGTGTTTTTGCAATTCTCGTGGGTTTCTTTTTCAAAGGCCTCACACTCGACCCAACAGAGCAACCGTCAGCGTTAATTGGGCAGCCTGTTCCTGCGTTTGAATTAACTGATCTGAACACAGGTCAGTTGCTGTCGCGTGACATGCTCCCAAAAGAGCCGTTTTTGCTTAATGTTTGGGCAAGTTGGTGTATTACCTGCCAGGTTGAGCATCCCTACCTGACCAAGCTGTCAGAGCAGATGCCTGTGGTCGGCTTGAACTACAAGGATACCGAAACAGCAGCCAAGAATTGGCTGCAGAAACTCGGTGATCCGTATGCTCTTCAGATTTTTGATCCTACGGGTCGGCTTGGGTTGGATCTTGGTGTTGCTGGTGCGCCAGAAACATTTTTGGTTGATGCAAATGGTGTGATCCAGTTGCGGATACAGGGTGAGGTGAATGACCGCGTTTTCGCCCAAAAAATCCAGCCGATGCTTGAGACAATTCAATGATGAGAAAATTACTTGGTGCTTGCGTGCTCGGCCTTTCATTGAGCGTTCAGGCAGCCATCGAGACATATCAGTTTGATTCGCCAGAGCAAGAGGCTCGGTTTCGCCAACTGGGTTACGAATTGCGATGTCCAAAATGCCAGAATCAAGCGATTGGCGATTCTGATGCGGAAATCTCTGGAGATCTGAGGGCAGAGGTCTATCGGATGCTGAAAGAAGGAGCAACCGACGCGGAAATCAAAGATTTTATGGTGGCGCGCTACGGACGTTATGTGCTCTATAACCCTCCTTTAGATCAGCAAACATTAGTTTTGTGGTTTGGGCCGGCTGGATTATTGGTATTGGGTGGAATTTTGGTGGTATTGCGAATTCGCCAATCGAAAAAAGCGCTTGAAGAAGGAGAGTCTCAAGCATGATTTGGATGGGCTTACTTGCGGCCACAGTGTTATTGGGACTCCTTTGGGCGTTACGCGGATTTGGTCGCCAGGGTATCTTGATTGCTCTACTTGTCACCGTTGTCGCCTTGGGCGGGTCGACATATGTGTATTGGCGTCTTGGCGCCTATGAAATGTCGTTATCGACCGAAGCACTGAATGCGTTACCTGAAGATGAGCGTGCCTATGTCATCGCTCAGGCAGCACAGGATGAATTTTTGGCGAGAAACCGTGTCGCTGATCAAGAGATCGTGAATCTCTTTCAGTTAGCGCTCGAACTCGACCCGAATCAGGTGACGGCCCTTGGATCGCTCGGAATCATCGCGTTTGAGGCCTCAGACTATCCGCAAGCTGTACAGTTCTGGACTCGAATGCTCGGACAATTACCTCCCGGCTCTGAACAGGCGAAGGCAATTGAAATGGGAATCGCCAGAGCAACAGAGCGTGCAAATCAGCAGTCAGCTCAAAAAGCGGAGCTTGGTGAGGCAGTGATCGAACTGTCTGTGTCATTAAGCCAAGCAGTCCCTGAAAGCCTCAAAGATGCCACGGTTTTCCTTTTTGCTCGTGAAGTAAATGGATCGCCACGACCATTGGTTGCGAGACGACTGTCTGTGAGCGAACTGCCAGTGACTGTCCGACTATCAAACCAAGATGCGTTGATGGGTGGACAGCTCCATCCAGGGCTAACAGTTGAAGTCGCAGCACGACTGACCGTTGGCGATGCGACTGGAAGTCAGGGTGATTGGATGGGTGGCCCTGTTGTTTTAACGTTGGAGCGTGAAAATAAAGCCGAATTACAACTAAAGCCTTGATCGCTTTGCGTGTCTTGCGTTTTATTGAAAGCGGTTCATACTAATTAGCGTACTGATGGATCAGTCGCGAGTTAATAGTCATGGCAGACGGATTAAGTTATGTGCCTTTTAAACCAGGTCCTGGTTTGGTGGAGCACATCGCATTACATATTGAACATCAAATTGTCGCGGGAATTTTGCGTTCGGGTGATCGTATCCAAGAAACGCGAGTTGTGAGTCAATTGGATGTTTCTAGAGGCTCTGTTCGAGAGTCTTTCCGAGTTCTTGAAAGACGTCGTTTAATTGATGTTATCCCGAGGCGTGGTGCTATCGTCACCAGTTTAAGCCCGAGTCGGGTTCAAGACCTCACATCGGCACTCCCAATCTTGTTAACGCATGTGATATCTGAATTAGTGCCAGTATGGTCGCCCAAACATTCGAGGTCGCTTGAAGAGGCAATGCAGGCGTCTGAGAGTAAATTTGGCTGTATCAATCCGATCAGCGTTTTGGAAGCGATCTGTCGATTGCATCCAAACACTGTCTATCGCGAACTCATCGATGATTTGATTCCGACATTTGATCGTGTTTTTTCGAAACTGGTTCGATTGAACTTATCCGGTGTTGAATCCCTTGATCGGATGCTGAAAACAAAGCTAATACCTGCGATTGAGGCCGGTCAGATTGATGAGTCTGCGCATCAGGTATCTGAACTTTGTCGATCTCTTGAACGTAAATATCTTGAAACTCTGGAGCGCACTGGATAGCTTCCTATATAGATCAAGTGGAAGTTCAAACCGTTGCGCTTAAAAAGTATCAAACTAGCTGGGTTTAAATCGTTTGTAGACCCAACGACAGTTCCTTTTCAATCGAATATGACAGCGATTGTCGGGCCTAATGGCTGTGGCAAATCCAATGTCATTGATGCGGTGCGCTGGGTGATGGGCGAATCAAGTGCGAAGCATCTTCGCGGCGAATCAATGACCGATGTTATTTTCAATGGATCGGTGAGTCGTAAGCCAGTCTCTCGCGCCTCAATCGAACTGGTGTTTGATAATACGGAGGGTCGTGCAGCTGGGGAATATGCAAAGTTTGCCGAAATCGCGGTGAAACGCGAAGTCACTCGTGAAGGACAGTCTAAGTATTTTCTCAATGGGACAAGTTGTCGCCGTCGCGATGTGACGGACCTGTTCTTGGGAACAGGCCTAGGGCCGCGTTCGTATGCCATTATCGAACAGGGCATGATCGCGCGAATCATCGAAGCAAAACCTGAAGAGTTGCGGACCTACGTTGAAGAGGCTGCTGGTGTTTCCAAATACAAAGAGCGTCGACGGGAAACTGAAAACCGTATTTCACGAACACGTGAAAATCTGGATCGTTTGAATGATCTCTCCGATGAACTCGGCCGCCAGTTAGATCGATTAAAGCGTCAGGCTGATGCTGCAGAACGCTATAAAATATTGAAGGCGGAATCGAGAGATCTCGAGTCGCTGTTATTTTGGTATCAGTTGCAAGAACATAAAGATAAACAACAAGCCGAAATAGCGTCGAAAGATGCGTGTCAAAAGCAGCTCGATCAGCTGGCGTCCGCGTTATCGACCAACGAACGTGCACGCATCGATGCGCAAGTCGCACGGGAAGATGCCAACCAGGCATTAGATACGGCGAATACTGCGTATTACACCCATGCTGCGACCCTGTCCCGCTTGGAGGCGAACAAAGAAGCTTATGAACAACAAGTGCGTCAACTCTCAGCAAATCAAGAGCGTATTGCCAAAGAAATCACTGATCTCAAAGGTCTGATCGACCGGGACCGCGAAGAAGGTGTCGTTGCTGATCAGAAAAAATCGCAGATCGAACCACAACTCGAAAAAATCGAAGCCGATCTTGGAAGGCTTGACTTATCGATCGCAGAGTTCGAAGAGAAGCTGACGGCGAAAGAATCCGAACGCGGTCAACTGGCAAGCGAATTGGGTCGTGTGAAATCAGAAATCACCCGCTTAGAAACAGAAAAACAGGGGTTGGAGCGGCAACAACGACAAGATACGACACGGCTTGAAGCGATCGAACAGGCACTGGTGCAGCTCTCAGATACGGATCCACAGTTAATCACTGAATTAGACAATGCATTGGTCGCGCTGAATGAGCGGGTGAGTGCGCAGCAAGCTGAGCTTTCGGAATTGCGAATTGCGCAAGATGAGGCTGATGCTGCTGTTACGCGACAAGAAGAGCAACTTCGAGAGCAGCAAGGCACTCTACAAAGTGCGGAAGCCGAGCTTGAAAAAGTGAGTCGAATTATTGCTGCCGAATCGCGAATTGATGATCGAGAGACCAGCGCTTGGGTTGAGAGACACGCTGAAATTTCAGGTCGAGTGTTAGAGCATATTGAATTGCCTGAAGACGATCGAGCGGCGTTTGAGGCTGCCTATCCAGAACTTTTAAGTGCATTTGTTGCAGATGACTTGAGTGCTCTTGATATTGATGCGTTGCCAGCCGGGGTTCGCGTTGTGTCATCTGCCTACGTTACGAGTCTCCCATCACAACTGTTAAAATCAGAGGCGCCGCATGCCACTGATGGCGAAGGGTATACAGAGACAGGTCTTCGATTTGGGCCTGGTTGGATTGAGCGAGTCGCCGGTCGATCCACGGGTATTCTCGATTTGAAGGCCCGAGTTCCTGAACTAGAGCAAGCAAAGCAGACAGCTTCTGATGCGGTTGGTGTAATGCAACATCAGCTCGATCAACTCCGTGATGCGGGTCAGCTTGCCGCCACAGCAGTGAAGGAAAAAACTGCGGCGGTGCAGGAGCTCGAAAAAGAATCGGTCCAATTATCAAATCGTGTTGCTGGCCTCCAAGCAAAGAATCAAGAAATTGAGACAAGTCGTGAACGTTTGACTCATGAAAAAGAGTCGCTGATTCGAGCGCAGGCAACAATTGAGCAAGAAGTCATGCAGCTCACCCAACAGCTTAAGGAAGTGACGCAATTACGAAGTTCGCTTCAAGACAACCTAACACCGCTGCATCAGTCGCTCGATGGAGACAAAGGATCATTGAGTCGCTTGCGTGATGAGCGTCACAAGCTCGTGAATGTGCGCTCAGATCTTCGAGTCGAAGTCGAACGGTTGTCTGGGATTAAGTCACGCTCCGAGACACAAATTGAGCGATTACAGGATCAGCTTGCGAGTCTTGAGAGCGAACTCGAGACGTTGGACTCAAACAGTCAATCGTTGGCGAATCAGCCGGCGGTAACTGAAGAGGATCTAAAGCATGCGGTGAGTGAAAGCCAGCGGCTTGAAGAGCAATTGACCAAAGCGCGTCAAACACTCAGTGAGAAAGACGAATTGCTGCGCTTACTTGAGTCTGAGCGTTCTGGCATCGAGCGCGATCGAGAGGCGCAGTCGCAAGCCCTTGGAGAGATTCGATTGAAGGCGCAGGCAATTGAGATTGAAGTCAATCGATTACAGGGTGAATTGAGGACTCGAGATGCGACTGAGGCGCACCTTGTTGAATTTGAATTGCGCTTTGGAAATCGAGACGTGGCTGAAACGGAACTCGCTCGCATCGAAACACGCATCGAGCGGTTGGGTCCCATTAATCTTGTTGCGCTCGATGAATACCAGAAAGAGCTTGAGCGGAAAGCGGAATTTGATCATCAGCATGCAGAACTGACCGAAGCACTTGAAACACTCGAAGATGCGATTCGAAAAATTGATCGTGAAACACGGTCGTTATTCCGAAATACCTTCGATGCGATTAATCAATCATTTGGTGAAATTTTCCCGCAACTGTTCGGTGGTGGTGAAGCGTGGTTAATGTTGACTGATGAAGATCTCCTATCGACCGGTGTTACGATCATGGCGCGCCCACCAGGTAAGAGAAACTCGAGTATTTATTTGTTAAGTGGTGGAGAAAAAGCACTTACAGCATTGTCGTTAGTATTTGCGATTTTCCAACTGAATCCAGCACCCTTTTGTTTACTTGATGAGGTGGATGCGCCATTAGATGATGCGAACGTCGGGCGTTATGCTGACGCAGTTGCTAAAATGTCGCAGTCAGTCCAATTTATCTATATCACTCACAATAAAATTGCGATGGAGCGTGCCGAGCAATTGATGGGCGTGACGATGTCGGAACCAGGTGTTTCACGTTTGGTTTCCGTCGATATCGAACGGGCTGTTGAATTGGCCACCACTGAGTAGGGGACACATGGAATTCGGGTTACGTGAATATTTGCTGTTTTTAGGTGCAATCCTCATTGTGGGTTTGCTAGCCGATGGCATTCGTCGCACCCTGAAGCATAAACGCGAAGGTTTAAAGCTCGACTTAATGGCAGCACCCCCTGAATCACCAGAACGGTCTGATGTGAGTAAACCACGCCCAGTAAAGAAGGCCACCCCAGAAGAACTCGAGCCACAAGTTAATGCGGATCCGTTATTTGATTCGACTGATGCCAGTCAGCTGAATTTGTGGGCTGGTGAGATCAAAGCGGAGGCAATGAAGCCCGCAGATACTGATACGCTGACCGCACCCATTGAAACGGATACGCAGACTGAATCGCTATTTGAGGGTTATGAGCCTCAAGCGCAAACAGTCGTGGTTGAAGAGTCAGTGGATATTGATGAGCCGATGGACGAACGTGTCGAACCTGTGTGGGATGAGCCATCGATCACGGAGTCAACTGACCCGTTGATTGATGAGCAGTCGATTGATGATCACGAAGCCGATCATGATGAAGATATGCGGATTCTGGCAGATGGCCCCGTTTCGAGGCCAATCGCCGAGCCCGAGGAATCTGGCATATTTGGAACTGCCTTGGGTCGTATTTTTGGGCGTTTCGGAAAGAAATCCGCCGATACCAATCCGCAACCAGAACCGGCAGAGGCTGCATCAGATTCAATCGAGATTTCCGATGATGTTTCTGAACCAACGAGAGAAGCTGAGCCAACCGATTCCATGGATGATCTGGTGGTGGTTAGTATTCAGTCCGCGCGCACTCCACGCTTTGAAGGAATCAATCTGCACAAGGCGTGCTTGCGAGCGGGTCTCCGTCGTACTGAATCACAGATGTATCAGCGTTTCCCATTAGATGAGAGTGAGCATCCACTGTTCTCGCTGGTTAATGGCGTTGAGCCCGGTACGTTTGAAGAGGATGCAAAATCTATCGATACCCCTGTGGTCTTTCTATTCACTGAATTGCCGAAACAGGCAGATCCAGTGTTTGCTGTCAATGAACTGATTTCTGGTGCCCGTTCAATCGCGCGGGACATCGGTGGCGATGTGTTTGATCAGCAGGGTACGCCGATTTCCAAGGAATGGATCGACCTGGCAAGAGCCCAAGCGGGTCATCAAACCTTATTGCGCTCATGACTGAAAGAGTCGCGCAACGCATCCGTGAGCTCGTCACGGAGATTCGCCAACACGATTACAACTATCACGTACTAGACCAGCCAACGATTGGCGATAGTCAATACGACCTGCTGTTGTCTGAATTAAAACAGCTTGAAACAGAATATCCTGAATTACTCGATCCCAACTCTCCAACGCAACGCGTTGGGGCAAAGCCCGATTCAGGATTTGAAGAGGTGGTGCATCGAATGCCGATGCTCTCACTAGATAACGTGTTTGATTTGGATGATTTCAGGCAGTTTGTCGAGCGAATGAAAGATCGTCTAGACCAGTCTGAAGCACCGCATTTGACTGCTGAACCAAAACTCGATGGATTAGCACTTTCAATTCGCTATGAACAGGGTCGCATGGTTCTGGCCGCAACTCGAGGTGATGGTCAGACCGGTGAAAATGTGACGCAGAACGTTCGCACGATTCGATCAATTCCATTAACCCTCAAAGGATCGAATTATCCGGAGGTGCTCGAGGTGCGTGGTGAAGTCATTATGAAAAAAGCTGACTTTGCATCCATGAACCAGAGGCTGGCTGCGGCATCTGAAAAAACCTTTGTGAATCCGAGAAATGCTGCTGCTGGAAGTCTCCGGCAGTTGGATCCATCAATCGTTGCATCTCGTCCACTCTCGTTTTATGCCTACGGTCTGGGGGAAGTATCAGAACCTCTGGGCGATACTCATTCTGAGGTGATGGACGCGCTGAAGAATCTGGGTATCCCTGTGAATCCAGGTCTTGTCAGCGGTGGACCTCAAGTGATCGAGAATGCGTATGAGGCGCTGCTTGCGGAGCGTGATGAGCTGCCATATGAAATCGATGGCATGGTCGTCAAAGTTGATGCGCTGTCGCTTCAAAATACGCTTGGATTTGTCGCGCGTGCACCACGGTTTGCCACTGCCTGGAAATTTCCAGCGCAAGAGGCTGCAACACGATTACTGGCAATTGATGTGCAAGTGGGTCGGACAGGAGCGATCACACCAGTGGCTCGGCTTGAACCTGTATTTGTTGGTGGGGTCACTGTCTCAAACGCAACATTACATAATTTTGATGAAGTCGCTCGCCTCGATGCACGTCCAGGCGATCAGGTCATGGTTCGCCGAGCCGGTGATGTGATTCCGCAGATCGTCCGTGTGATGACGGACCAACGATCTGAAGTATCACAGCCAATTTCGATGCCATCGGAGTGCCCGGTTTGCTGTTCGCCAGTTGAGCGTGCTGAGGGTGAGGCAGTAATTCGGTGCTCGGGTGGGCTAATTTGTCGTGCGCAGCGGCTTGAGCATTTGAAGCATTTTGTGTCGCGCAAAGCGATGGATATTGATGGTGTTGGTGAGCGTTTGCTGGAGATTCTGATTGAGAAAGAATGGGTGACGACACCGGCTGATCTGTATCGGTTGTCTGCAGAGTCCATTGAAGGCCTTGATCGGATGGGTGAGAAATCAGCCAACAATGTGGTTCAAGCAATCATGCAATCGAAAGAAACAACGTTTGCTCGATTTTTGTATGCGCTTGGTATTCGTGATGTGGGAGAAGCAACTGCCCGTACCTTGGCTGCCACATTTGGAGAATTAGACCGTCTGATCAATGCGACGCATGACGAACTTATGGAAGTTGAAGATGTTGGTCCAGTCGTCGCTGCTCATATCCGAGCTTTTTTCGAAGTCGATCGCAATCGTGCAGTGATTGAGGATTTGCTGGACTTAGGAGTTCATTGGCAAGCTCCTTCTGTCGAGGTATCTCAAGATGGACCGGATCTCACCGGACAGACTTGGGTGTTAACTGGTACATTAGAGTCCATGACTCGAGATGAAGCATCGGACAAACTAAGAGCACTGGGAGCGAAAGTTTCTGGATCAGTCAGCGCGAAGACGACCATGTTGGTTGCAGGTCCTGGAGCCGGCAGTAAATTGACTAAAGCGGAGAGCTTGGGTGTTGATGTGATCGATGAAGCCGCGCTGATTGCGTTGTTGGGTGGCTCATGAAGAATCTATTGGTCTTCTTTGTGATACTGACCCTTGGTGGTTGCGCAGTCTCGCCTCCAAGGAATACCGACAATGCCTGTAACATGTTGGCTGAAAAGCCAGGTTGGTACGATGCTGTGAATGACGCGGCCGATTCGTGGGATGTCCCTGAAGGTTTGATCTTGTCGTTTATCCGCCAAGAATCGTCGTTTGTAGCAGATGCAAAACCGCCTCGTACAAAGATCCTTTGGGTACTTCCTGGACCACGCGCGAGCTCAGCCTATGGGTATCCGCAAGCCAAAGATGGAACTTGGGATGATTACCGTCGTGATACCAACTCTTACCTCGCCGAGCGCGATAATTTTCGAGATGCTGTAGATTTTGTGGGTTGGTATGTCGACCGAGCGTATCGTATTGCTGGAATTCCGAAATCAGATGCCTATCGTCACTATTTGGCATATCACGAGGGCGTCGGTGGATTTCAGCGTGGCACCTTTAAGTCCAAGCGTTGGTTGATTGGTGTAGCAAAGCGCGTTGATCAAGTTGCGAAGACTTACGACAGTCAACTGAATGGATGCCGTGACAAGCTCGATAGCGGATCCTGGTGGAACCCCTTTAGCTAAGATTTCGAATCAAATCTCGTCTTAAAAAACGATCAGGAGCGAGCGCGTGCCGAACCTGCTCGCTGACGGGGAGCACTTCTCCTAACACCTGACTAACAAGAATTTCAGCAGCCATAGGCGCTGTGAGGGTGCCTCGTGATCCAAGGCCTGCAAGCACGTATTGGCCTGAAATAAACGGAAGCTCATATTCCGGTTGAAAGCTTGCGTCATGGCGTAGTCGCTCAAGTGAATCGAACCACGCGCTACTCGCTGCGATCTGTCCAATCACTGGGGCATAGTCGGGCGTTGCTGTTCTGATGCTCACGCGATTGTGAATAATGTCATCTAAAGACCAGGCGGGTTGATCCATTAAGCGATTGATTGCATCGATATTGCTCTGGTCATCTGCGTGGTTTGCGGTCAGATCATCCGAATTCGGTGTGTAGGTTGCGCCACATGTCATAACGCCATTCCATGCGGGAGCGACATAGGCGTCACCGCAGATTGGCATGTTGAGATTGACCGCTTCCTTAATCGTTGTGACCTGTCCGCGGACGGGTTTCAACGGTATAGGTAGTCGAATGAATTGATTGGCTTCTCGCGCATTTGCCCAGACCACAAGATCGCTCGGATAGGGTATGACCTGTCCGTTTTGGTTCCTGATCTCAATCGTCGAACCGTGTCCAGTTGATTCAACGGATTGAATGGCATGATACGGCTTGACCTCAATCAGTGGGTGATCCAATAAAGTTTCGACACAGTGTTTTGGGTTTAACCAGCCACCGGCTGGTATGTGTAAACCGCCAAATCGAAGTTTTTGACCACATAACTCTGTGGCTTCAATTTGTGATACAGGAACCAAAAGCGGATGAGTGCTTGGGAGTACCTCGATGAGCTTGTCTTGATGACTTTGTTCTTTTGGGCTTTGTGCGAGAAGTAATACGCCGGTGTGTTGCCACACAGTATCTGGAAACATCTGAAACCAGGTCTCTAAGTGCGCAAGCGCTTGTAGCTGAATCAAGCTATTCGGAGTGGCCTCGATACTGAGTTTGGCATAGGTGATTCCTTGCGGATTACCTGAGGCGCCAGATGCAGGCGAGTGCTTTTCGAACACGGTGACCGAGAAGCCTCGTATGGCAAATGCATGTGCAGTCCATGCGCCTGCGAGACCACCGCCGATGATCGCAATGGAATCAGTTGGTCCGTGATGTTGTTTTGGAGCCCAAATCTGTGGCTTTTGTGACCCATTAAATCGCGCTAAGAGTCGCTCTCGTTTTCCGGCAAAACCCGGTACTTTGCTGATCGTAAAACCGACTGAACTGAGCCCATCGCGTACAACTCTCGCTGCACTAAAGGTGCTGAGCGTTGTTTCATGATGGGAGTGATCAGCGATCGCTTGAAAGAGTTCTGGAGTCCATGATTCAGGGTTTCGATCAGGCGAAAAACCATCAAGGCACCAAGCGTCAATCACTCCGGATAGATCGGACAACACCTCTGTTGAATCTCCAAAGTGGAGATCAAGAGTGATACCCCCATGACGAAACAACCGTCGGTGGCAGGTTGGAATGAGTTCCGGCCAGCAATGACAGAGTTCGTCAGCGAGTTGTCTTAATTCAGCGGTCAGAGGTAGTGCGTCGAGAGCCTTGGTAATATCGGGCTTCACCATTGGGTAGCGTTCAGTTGAAACCCATTGTAGGCGCGTATTGCGCGGCGCATGTTTTAAAAAGTGTTCACAAGCCAGTAAGAAGGTCAGGCCTGTGCCAAACCCGGTTTCACCAATGCGGATTGTTTGATTGGGCTTCAGTGATTGAAAGCGTTCGGTGAGATGATTGCCTTCAATAAAAATCGTTTGACGCTCACCAATTGGATCGGTGATCGAGAAATAGTAGTCATTAAATGCAGATGATCGGTGCGCGTCACTCGCATCGATCTCTGCGGCAGAAATCCTCGAGTAGCGTCTCACAAATTCGTGTCAACTCGCGATCGCCTGACGCGAGGCATGAGAAGACCAACAAACCAGCCGGCCGCTAATGTCAGCGCACCTAATGCAAACCAACTTTTCGATGAGTCATCGCCAGCGGCCAGTTTCTCAGCGCGCAGTGTTTCATTGTCAGCGAGTAGTACCTGACGCTCAGTTTCGAGCGCGACCAATCGATTTCTCAAGGTAATCGAATCACCGGCTGTGGCTAAGAATTCATTGAGCTCAGCTTCCTTTTTGGCGAGCTGCTCTTTGATTGCTTTGACAGATTCACCAGATGATTCATTTTGCGAGGTTAGGGCTTTGATATCTTGTTGTAATCGTTTGATGGTTTCTTTTTGTTTAGCGACTTCTGCTTCCAGTCGGCCAGCAATAACGAATGATGGTGCGCGATCCACAAGGTAGCGGCCGAGGACAAACCCTTCCCGTCCGCGTTCATCTTTGATTTTTGTATAACCGGATTCGTAGGTTTCGAGGATCTCAACCTGCGCGCCGGCTTGTAGGTAGCGGATGATCCGGTAATCCCGAGATTCACCAGATCGTACTGGAATTTCGAGTTTCTCGGTAATGTATGCGGTTTCGGCAAATGCAACTAAAGGCAGGCTCAACATGACCGCGAGAAGCCATTTTAATGCATTATGCATGGTGATCGTCCTCTGATTGAGCTTGAGCCTCTGAGCCGTGCTTACTGATCCATACGCCTTGGATGATCAAGAAAACAAAGGTCAGGCCTAAAAGGCCAAAGAGTTTGAAATTGACCCATACATCTTCGGAAAATTGGTAAGCCACGATCAAATTGAGGATGCCTGAGAAAACAAAGAACGCGATCCAGGCAAATGACAGCGTGATCCATTGTTTAGATTCAAGCGCAATCGCATGACCAAGCAAGCGTTCAATAATGGGTTTGCTGCCAATGAAATGACTACCAAAAAATGCTGCTGCAAACAGCCAATTCACCACTGTCGGTTTCCACATGATGAACCAACCGTCATTCAGAAGAACAGTCAGTCCGCCAAGTACGATGACTAGCGCGAGCGTTACGAGCGCCATTTTTTCAAGCTTTTTGGTTAGCCAATACACAACAGCGACTTGGACGATGGTGACTGGAATGAGCACAGCTGTCGCTGTGATTAAGTCCCCTGTTGTCTTGTAGACACCGAAAAAAATCAGGATTGGTAGAAAATCGAGTAGTAGTTTCATCGAGCGCTTCCGTTAATTTCTGGCATCATACCGTTTTTACAGCAAAGGGTTAGGCCATCAGTGGCACAGTTTTTCGCAATTCACCCCGAGAATCCGCAGGCGCGTTTAATTCAACAGTCGGCCGATACCATCCGCCAAGGTGGCGTTGTGGTGCTTCCGACCGACTCGGGTTATGCGCTTGGGTGCGCATTAGAAAATAAGCGCGGTGTGGATGTCATTCGGCAGATACGACGGCTCGATGACAAACACAATTTCACGTTATTGTGCCGAGATTTGTCTGAAATTTCAGTGTATGCGCGAGTGGAAAACCAGGAATATCGTTTGCTGAAATCACACACGCCAGGTGCGTATACGTTTATTCTTGAAGCCACACGGGAAGTGCCGCGGCGTCTTTTGCACCCGAAGCGTAAGCAAATCGGGATTCGAATCCCTGATAATCGAATTGCCCTCGATCTTTTGGAGAATGTGGGTGAGCCTTTGATGACATCAACGCTGATGCTACCTGGAGAAGATCTCCCGATGACCGATCCCTATGAAATTAATGAGGTCTTAGGCCATCAATTGGATTTGATTATTGATGGTGGGTTCTGTGGCTTTGAAGGAACGACAGTCATCGATTTAACACAAGACATTCCATTGGTTACGCGTCAAGGGGCGGGAGATGCTTCGGCTTTTTCCGAACTGGCATAACCTTGGTATCATCTATCTTTAATCACAATCTGAGGAGTGACATTTGAGCGGGGTCGATCCGTCCCATCGCGTGCTATCAGGCATGCGTCCTACCGGCCGGTTACATTTGGGCCATTATCATGGCGTTTTGAAAAATTGGGTTCAGTTGCAGCACGAATACGAGTGCTTTTTCTTCGTTGCTGACTGGCACGCATTAACGACTCACTACCAAGATACACGAGGTATTGATCAAGCCATCACCGACATGGTGATCGATTGGTTGGCGGCAGGAGTGAATCCTGGTTCTGCAACCTTGTTTGTTCAGTCACAGGTCGTTGCCCATGCGGAACTTCATCTCCTGTTATCGATGATCACACCGCTTGGATGGCTCGAGCGAGTTCCGACATACAAAGACCAACAAGAAAAGCTTGCCGATAAGGATTTGACGACTTACGGATTCCTTGGCTATCCACTCCTGCAGAGCGCGGATATTTTGCTTTATCGCGCAGGTCATGTTCCTGTTGGTGCAGATCAGGTCGCTCACGTCGAAATCACGCGAGAAATTGCGCGTCGTTTTAATCATATCTACGGCCGCGAGCCCGATTTTGAAGAATTGGCTGAATCAGCTTGCGACAAGATGGGCAAGAAAGGCGCCAAGCTCTATCGCTCGCTTCGGAAGGCATACCTCGAAAGTGGCGATCAAGAGGGCTTGCAGCGTGCCCAAGCGCTTGTCAAAGAGCAGCAGAACATCACCTTAGCTGATCGCGAGCGTTTGATTGGATACCTTGAAGGTACAGGCAAGGTTATCCTTCCTGAGCCGCAAGCGCTGTTGACTGAAGCCGCGAAAATGCCAGGCCTTGATGGTCAGAAAATGTCAAAGTCATATGGTAATACGATTGGATTGCGTGAAGATCCTGATTCTGTCTCAACAAAAATGAAGCGGATGCCAACAGATCCAGCACGGGTTCGATTGTCCGATCCAGGAACGCCTGAAAAATGTCCGGTGTGGCAGTTCCACGAAGTGTATTCAGATCAACAGACCAAAGATTGGGCGCGACAAGGTTGTACATCTGCAGGCATTGGCTGTCTTGAATGCAAGCAGCCGGTGATCGATGCAGTGATTGCAGAGCAAGATCAGATTATTGCCCGCGCGGCACCCTATGAAGAGAACCCTGATATGGTCCGCTCAATCCTCATTGAGGGCGCGGAAAAGGCTGAAGATGATGCGCGACAAACACTGAACGAAGTGCGTCAGGCGATGGGGCTCAGTTACCGGTGATCACGCATGTGCAGGGTGAACTTCCATTAGCAGTGGTTGAAGGCTCGCCATTAACCCAGCTTCCTGAAGACCTGTACATTCCGCCAGATGCCCTTGAAGTCATTTTGGATGCATTTGAGGGTCCTCTCGATCTGCTTTTGTATCTGATTCGCCGCCAAAACCTCGACATTATCCAGATCAATGTTGCCGAGATTACGCGCCAATACATGGGATATATCAGCCTCTTAGAAGCGATGCGCTTTGAACTGGCTGCAGAGTATTTGGTGATGGCGGCGATGCTTGCTGAAATTAAGTCTCGCGCGCTTCTGCCAAGGCCTGTGGGTGCTGATGAGGATGAGGAAGAAGATCCAAGAGCTGAACTCATCCGACGACTTTTGGAGTACGAAAAAGTCAAAATGTCTGCTGAGATATTGGATGAGTTGCCTCGTATTGATCGAGACTTTCGGGTGGCTGAAGCACAAAAGCCTGAGATTGATGAGCGCACAGCGCCACCGGTGGTTGATTTGTCTGAACTGGTGCTCGCTTTTGGTGAGCTGTTAGCTAGAGCGCGTTTGTCGTCAGCGCATCAGATTGAATGGGAGCCTCTGTCGACGCGGCAACGGATGAGTGAAGTGTTGATGAAACTGAGAGATCGCGCTGAATTGACGTTGTCCGATTTGTTTTCAGCAGACGAGGGTAAAGCTGGCGTGGTCGTCTCATTTCTCGCAATCCTCGAGCTCGTTCGTGAGGGCTTGTGCGCTTTGATTCAGGCGGCTCCGGGGAGTCAAATTTATATCCGAAGAGCGAGTCAAGATGTCTGATATTGATTTGAAGCGGATTCTGGAAGGTGCATTGTTCGCGAGTCGAGAGCCGATGAGTATCTATCAGATGAAAAAGCTCTTTGGGGATCAAAAAGCACCGACCGAGGGGATGTTGCGTGAAGCACTTATGAGTCTCGCTGAAGAGTACCAAGACCGTGCAGTGACGCTCGTTGAAGTTGCTGGCGGATTCCGTTTTCAAGTGATTGACGCGCTTGCCCCATACTTACTGAATTTGACTGACGAAAAGCCTGGAAAGTACTCACGAGCGACGCTCGAGACGCTTGCGATGATTGCTTACCGTCAGCCGGTGACGCGTGGCGAAATCGAAGCGGTACGAGGTGTTGCTGTCAACACACAAATTATTCGTACGCTTGAAGAGCGCGGATGGATTACAGTGGTTGGGCACAAAGAGGTACCAGGGCGCCCAGCATTGCTTGCAACCACTACCCAGTTTTTGAATGATTTCGGATTGAAATCCCTAGAAGAATTACCGAACGCAGAAGATCTTGTTGCTGCTCCAGCAGACGATCTTCTCGACCAATTGGACAATCAGAGTGAGTGAACGACTTCAAAAAGCGCTAGCCAGAGCAGGCTATGGGTCTCGTAGGATGCTTGAGACAGCCATCACCGAAGGACGGGTTTCGGTTAATGGGTCGATTGCTGTGCTTGGAACCAAAATCGAGAAAGACGACAAAGTAATCTTCGATGGTAAACCGGTACCAACTGAAAAACTGTTTGAACACGCACGATTGGTGATTGCCTATCACAAACCTGAGGGCGAAGTGTGTACTCGGAGTGATCCAGAAGGGCGTCCGACGATCTTTGATCGACTTCCTAAAATTGCCCAAGGTCGGTGGATCGCAGTCGGTCGTTTGGATATCAATACCTCGGGTTTGATTCTTCTGACCACAGATGGTGAGTTAGCGAATCGGTTGATGCACCCCTCAAGCGGCGTTGATCGTGAATATCTGGTTCGCGTGCACGGTGATGTGAAAGAAGAGCAGCTTGAACGGTTGGTTGAAGGTGTGATTTTGGACGATGGTCCTGCGCGATTTACAGATGTTGTTAGGCACCCAGAGGCTGATCCAGATCGACGTAATCATTGGTTCTATGTGGCGTTGATGGAAGGCCGGAACCGTGAGGTCCGCAGGCTTTGGGAAAGCCAGGGTTTGCAAGTGAACCGACTTAAACGCGTACGCTATGGATGTATCTTTCTGCCTTCATTTTTGAAGCAAGGCCACTTCGTAGAGCTGGGGCAAAAAGAAGTCGACGATTTGAGTAAGCTGGTTGAGTTGCCAAGCGTACCTGTCCCTAAGATGACTCCGCAGGAATTGAAAGACGTCCGTCGTCGGTTATCGAAAAAAGCATCGACTCGAAAGTCGACGCAGGCGACTAAGAAGTCGGCCACGTCCCCAAGGCATCCATCAGGTCGCGGGCGTTAACACGTTCGCCATGGAAGGCGCCGGCGTCTTCGGTTAACCCATACAAGAAAGCATCGGCAACAAACTCAGGGCTTGGGAGAGTTGCTGGGTTTTCGCCAGGCATCGCTTCGGCCCGCATTTTGGTTCGTGTACCACCTGGGTTGACTGTAAAAACGCGAGTGTTCGATGTGTTCTCAAGCTCCTGACTCAAAATGCCAGCAAACATTTCAAGACCTGCTTTTGAAACCGCGTATGCCCCCCAATACGCTTCAACTCGAATTCCGACGCTTGATGTCGCAAATACAATTCGACCCGATGGCGATTCGTCCAGTAATGGGAGAAGTGCTTGTGTCAGTTGGAAGACTGCGGTCAAGTTGATTTGGATTGCTAGATCCCATTGTTTTGGGCGGTGAGATTGGATCGGTTCGCGCCCACCAAGTACTCCGGCGATATGAGCTAATCCATCGAGTCGCCCGAAGTTCTCACGGATATGTTCAACGAGCGCCTCGGCGTGTTCGCTAGTCAGTGTTGTGAGATCGCAAGGAACAATCGCAGGCGTTGGGCCGCCTGATTCGACGATTGCGTCATACACAGCGTCTAATTCGGATTCATTGCGACCAAGTAAGATCACGATCGCTCCACGTTTGCCCAGTTCGAGTGCAAGCGCCCGACCGATGCCTGCAGTGGCACCTGTGACCAAGATCACACGATCCTTGAATTGTGGATGTGACTTGAGTGTCGAAACCATTGAATCAATGAGAGTGCTCATGAACGTTTCCTTGCAGCAAGTTGATAGTTCATGTCGAGATCTTTAGTCGAGCGAGTGAACTGTTGATAGAGAGGTTGGTAAACCACTCCTTCGATGGACTCAATATCAAGACCCTGTGGTCTGAGTCCGCTCGCAAGTTCTGATGGTTTCAAGAAGCGCGCGTAGTCATGAGTCCCCTTCGGCACCCAGTTGAGAATATATTCGGCAGCAACAACAGCTCCAAGGTAGGCTTTTGGAGTTCGATTAATCGTTGACAAAATCAACCATCCGCCCGGCCGGACAAGTGCTGACAATGCTTTCAATGTTTCCATCGGTTCGGGGACGTGTTCGATCATCTCAAAGCACGTCACGATGTCGAAGGTGCCAGTATGAGATGTTGCCAGTGCTTCGGCGTGTGATTCGATGTAGTCGATAGTGAGGCTGCTTTCGAGGGCATGTAACTTTGCGGTTTTCAACATTTCAGGAGATGCATCAATTGCTGTGACAGATGCACCGCGTTTCGCCATCGCTTCAGACGCAAGTCCACCACCACAGCCGACATCTAAAACTTTGGCATCCTGCAGAGGGTAAAAGGACTCTGTGAAGTCGATCCGTAATGGATTGATTTGATGCACAGCGCGCATCGGTCCTTCTGGGTCCCAATAGCTTCTAGCTATCTGATTAAATTTTGTTACTTCTTTTGGGTCAACCACTGTTGTCATGCGGGTTCCAAGCGTTCCTTATCGGGTTTCGTATGCGTCTCACCTTAGATGATACAGGCCGTATCTGAATCCGCACAGAAGAAGACCGTTTTTGGGCGGTTCATGGTATCATCGGGCGTTTAAGAACATTCTAGGGATAGCCCACCATCCATGTCAGATTCGGCACGCGAAATTTTACCAATCAATATTGAAGACGAACTCAAAACCAGTTACCTCGACTATGCGATGAGTGTCATCGTTGGCCGGGCATTACCGGATGTGCGCGACGGCCTCAAACCCGTTCACCGTCGAGTACTTTACGCGCAAAGCGAGTTAAGTAATAACTGGAATGCAGCGTACAAAAAGTCAGCACGTGTTGTTGGTGATGTGATTGGTAAATATCACCCGCATGGTGATTCGGCGGTCTATGATACGATCGTTCGATTGGCGCAGCCCTTTTCGATGCGCTATCCACTGATTGATGGTCAGGGTAACTTCGGTTCAGTCGATGGTGACCGCGCAGCTGCGATGCGTTACACCGAAATCCGGATGGAGCGGATTGCGCATGAATTGCTCGCGGATCTGGATAAAGAGACCGTTGATTACGTTCCAAACTATGACGGAACGGAAAAAATTCCCGATGTACTTCCAACAAAGATCCCGAACCTATTAGTGAATGGTTCCGCGGGTATTGCCGTCGGTATGGCGACTAATATCCCTCCTCATAACCTGACTGAAGTCATTAACGGTTGTCTGGCGTTTCTTGACGATTCGACCCTTTCAGTGACCGATTTGATGGAGTTTATTCCGGCGCCTGACTTCCCGACTGGGGCTTTGATCAATGGTTTGGAAGGTGTGCGCGAAGCATACGCAACTGGTCGTGGTCGCGTGATCATGCGGTCGAAGTTCCATATCGAAGGCGAAGACAAGAAATCCATCGTCTTTACTGAAATCCCGTATCAAGTGAATAAAGCGCGTGTGATCGAAAAAATCGCCGAGCTGGTTAAAGACAAGAAGATCGAAGGTATCACTGAACTCCGTGATGAGTCTGATAAAGACGGCATGCGAATTGTTGTTGATCTGCGTCGAGGTGAAACCCCTGAAGTGATCGTCAACAATCTGTTTAGCCAGACGCAATTGCAGTCAAGCTTCGGCATCAACATGGTTGCACTCGTTGATGGTCAGCCGAAGACGTTGAATCTCAAAGAGATGATCTCGTGCTTTATCCGCCATCGTCGCGAAGTCGTGACTCGCCGGACGATCTACGAGTTGAGAAAAGCACGCGAGCGTGGCCATATCTTGGAAGGCCAAGCGGTTGCCTTGGCGAATATCGATCCAGTCATTGAGCTGATTAAGAATTCAGAAAACGCGCAAGTTGCAAAAGAGCGTTTGATTGCAACGTCGTGGGCACCAGGCTCAGTCACTGAGATGCTCGAGCGTGCTGGAACAGGTGGTATTCGTCCCGACGATCTTCCCGAAGGTTTTGGTCTGATTGATGGTAAATATCATTTGAGCCCGCAGCAGGCGCAGGCAATCTTGGATTTGCGCCTGCATCGTTTGACGGGTCTTGAAATTGAGAAGCTGCTCGAAGAGTACGGTGCAATCCTTGAGGATATCGCTGAGCGCGAGGCGATTTTGGCCGACCCGGCAAAACTAACCGAAGTCATTCGTGAAGAGCTTGAGGCGGTCCGGAACCAGTTTGGCGATGACCGACGGTCTGAAATTATTGAGTCTCATCTCTCATTGTCGACAGAAGATCTGATTCCTCGTGAAGACATGGTGGTGACCTTCTCAAAGACTGGTTATGCGAAGACGCAGCCTCTGGCCTCGTATCAGTCGCAACGCCGTGGTGGTCGCGGTAAGAGTGCCACGAATTTGAAGGATGAGGATGTCGTTGATTTGCTGCTTGTTGCAAACTCCCACGATACCTTACTTCTCTTTACAGACACCGGTCGTTTGCATTGGTTGAAGGTGTATGAAATTCCACAGGCAAGCCGCAATGCACGTGGTAAGCCAATTGTGAATATGATCGACGCGCTGGAAAGCGGCGGTCGAGTAACAGCAGTGTTGCCACTGGGTGAAGACGACCAGGGTGAAGGCCGTTATGTGTTCATGGCGACAGCTCGAGGCACTGTGAAGAAAGTTCCTCTTGAGCGATTTGCGCGACCAAGGGCTTCAGGAATCCGAGCAATTGAATTCAATGAAGACGATACCTTAATTGGTGCGTCAATCACGGATGGTACCCGTGACATCATTCTGGTGAACTCAAACGGTAAGGTCACTCGCTTTGACGAAACCGAAGTACGTCCGATGGGCCGTGAGGCACGCGGTGTCAGAGGTATTCGCCTGAAAGAAACAGGTGAGAGTGTTGTTGCTATGATCGTGGCTGACGATGAAGCGACGCTACTGCTTGCGTGTGAGAATGGTTACGGTAAGCGGACGCTAGTCAGTGAATTCCCTTGTAAAGGTCGGGGTGCGATGGGTGTGATTGGTATTCAGACATCCGAGCGGAACGGTCAGGTTGTAGGTGCTGCACAAGTGATTGATGACGATGACCTGCTTCTCATTACAAATGGCGGAACGATGGTTCGTACGCCATGCCAGGATATCTCTGTTCTTGGCCGAAATACCCAGGGCGTTACGTTGATTCGTTTGACTGAGGGTGAGCAATTGGTTCGCGTTGATGCGGTCTCTGAACCACCAGTTGATCCGTTGTCGGAAAGCGAAATCGAATCCGAAGATGAAGTTGTGATTGATGAGTCTGATGTGGAGACGGGCGATGAGTCGGCCGATTAATTTCTGCTCTGGGCCTGCGGCTCTGCCGCTCCCAGTATTGGATCGAATCAGCGCTGAGCTTCATGATTTTCAGGGCTCTAAAATATCTGTGATGGAGCATTCGCATCGCGATAAGTTAATCGTGCGTCTGTTTGAAGAAACTGAGGCGCGGTTAAAGTCTCTGCTTGGTATTGGCGATGCCTATCGCGTTTTGTTTTTGCCAGGCGGCGCGACGCTCCAGTTTTCGCAAGTCCCAATGAATCTTCTTGCTCCCAACGAGTCAGCAGCCTATCTCACAACGGGTGCATGGTCTCAGAAGGCAATTAAAGAGGCGTCTAAATACGGGAATGCTGTTGAAGTCGCATCATCGAAAGACTCAAACTTCACGACCATGCCAGCGCGTCAGACGTGGCAGTTACCGTCTGAAGCAAAGTATTTTCATATCTGTACGAATGAAACAATTCATGGGGTCGAGTGGTTTGGATCGCTAGCAGATCTCGGTATGCCGGTGGTTGCCGACATGTCGTCGCATCTGTTGTCTCGTTCGATGCCGATTCACGAATTTGATTTAATCTATGCAGGCGCTCAAAAGAATCTGGGAACAGCCGGTGTGACAATCGTTGTTGTGAAACAGGATCTGCTGAAAGAATGTCAGCCATCAACGCCTGGGCTGATGGATTACCAAAGCCAGATCGCGAACGATTCGATGGTGAATACACCACCTGTTTATCCTGTGTGGGTTCTGTCGCTAGTGATGGAATGGTTGGAATCACTCGGTGGCGTATCTGCTGTTGAGAAGATCAATCGCCAGAAGGCCGAGACTCTATATCAAGCCATTGATACAAGTTCCCTGTACCGAAATCCTGTCGCGCACGATTGCAGAAGTTTGATGAATATTCCGTTTGTGCTGGCCGATGAGTCACTCGACTCGAAGTTTATCGACGCATCTCAAAGTGCAGGTCTTCTCAACTTGAAAGGGCACCGCAGTGTCGGTGGTATGCGCGCATCGATTTATAACGCAATTACTCAGAGTGAAGTCGATACCTTGATTGAGTTCATGCGTGAATTTGAGAGGGTGGCCGCATGAGTGTGAATCCAGAACTCTTGAAGATACGTGAAGAGATCGATGCGATTGATCAGCAGATTCAGAAGTTGATTAATGCGCGTGCTGACTGTGCAATGCGTGTTGCTGAAGTCAAGCAGGCTGAAATGGCGACGTCCGGTGAAGCACCTGTGTATTACCGACCAGAGCGTGAGGCTCAAATCCTTGCTCGAGTCATGGAGCGCAATGAAGGCCCATTGCCGAAAGAAGAAGTTGCCCGGATTTTTCGCGAGATTATGTCGGGATGTCTGGCGCTTGAGCGGCCGTTAGCTGTTGGTTACCTAGGACCGATTGGAACCTTTACTGAGGTGGCTGCACTGAAGCACTTCGGCCATGCTGTGGATACGCGTCCGCTGACGACAATTTCCGAGGTGTTTCGAGACGTCGATGCCGGTAATTTAGATT
>Ga0255777_10001131_pt1 | contig 25414 bp, 6 predicted proteins | sample 101ome_15_FD_179975 | JGI IMG/M metagenome (GOLD analysis project Ga0255777, IMG submission 179975) | Coastal salt marsh microbial communities from the Groves Creek Marsh, Skidaway Island, Georgia - 101402AT metaG (version 2) | ecosystem: Environmental > Aquatic > Marine > Intertidal zone > Salt... | reverse complement strand
ATCTCATCAATCATCAAGTTTGTGGTTGTTAGCCAATTACCAAATGTTTGGCCTGTGATTATTTTTCCAATTGCCATAATAGCTATTCCTCAATATTTTGATTAGTAGAATTTGAAAGAATAAGTTCTTTGAGTTCAAGAATATCTTTTTTTAGAGAATTGATCTCTCTAGCTTGCGTTTCTAACTGCTCTTTTAATTGCTTTTTTTGACGAAGTGTGGTTCTATGACTATTTATATTTTCTCTATTCACTGCAACAATTGCTGAGGTTATTTTATCTCTTTTATAATTCTCAGTATACATCGGTGAGGTCCACACTTGTAGCAAACATAAAAGATGAAGTGTTGACGGCATCTCTTAATTTGCATTCGTAAATTATATTACGAACATCATTCTTATCATATTCAAATTTCTTTAAATAATTACCTGTTTGTATTATATTTATATTTTCAAAGTTATCAGGATTACCAGTTTCAACTAAACTTATTGCTGAAACTCCAACACCAAGATCAGTAATTTCTGCATTGACCCAAACTGATTTAATATCATTGCGATATTCAGTTTTTAAAATGCTTAGTACAGCATATGGTTTTTCAGGAGTTGGTTCACTAATAAATGTTTGTTGTTGACTGTAATTCTCATGAGTATTCTTATCTCTTAACCAAACATATAATTTATGTTCACCTTTTGAAATTGATGTTACATTCAAATCAAAATCAAATGTGTAATTTCCTAAAGTTGTTCGCACCAAGGTCGCTGGTGAATTCCAAACATTTGGTTTATATGTTGTATCAATCTGATAACCAAATTCAACATCGGTCGGTTGACCATTTGTATTAAATTCAATAATAACTTTTTCAGTTCCTGTAATATATTTATTCAATTTAATTTCAAATGGGTCAATTCTAAAATCAACTAATCGAACTGACATTCGATAATTGTTTGAAAGATTTCCATCAACATCTCTTAATTGTAAATAAAATATTTGAGAACCTGCAATGTCGTCTTCTGCAATTTTTAAAGAATGTGTGAGTGTGCTGTTATTTGTTCGATAAATTGATTTGAAATTTGTTGGATTTGAATGTGTTCCAACTGCATATGCTTCAATAGCATTATTTGGATCATCAATATCAAAAGTAATTTGACCAACATAATACTTGCCCATTCTTTGCAATACAACTGTTGGTGTCATACTTGATATTATCGGTGAAGTATCTGTCAGGTCAATATATACATTTGCTGTATCTGTATTTCCACAATCATCCATAATATGAAGGTATACAGTATTTGCACCAGTGTGTGTACTTATTGCGAATTCAGATAAATCAATATTTTCTGAATAATAAATTGTTGTTGCTGGTGTTACAAATGATTTCCAAAATGCAGAATCTAAATCAATTGTTGATTGTGTGGTTACTGCATACTTTGTAATTGATACATCACTTGCAACATTTCCGCTAAATGTTTCAGAAGTAATTACGGTTGAAACAAACGAAGCGGCTCCATTAACTTTGAAATCAATTACTTGTGTGTTTGTGCCATCATGTAAAACTTTTGTTGCTGTTGCACTTGACATATTATTTGCATAATCATAAACTCTCAATTCATAAGTATGCAATTCGGTATTTGCGGAAGAAATAACTGATGTAACCGAAAGTGATTCATCAAGAATTTTATTGTCAACATCAACAGATGAAATCAACGATCCGTTATCATAGAGTTCATAGTTTCGAATACCTTCATCATCTTGTGCAGTGAGTTCAAGTGCCACATCATAATTCTGTACAAGACCATTAAATGCTGGACGAGTTTCTAATACATTGAATGTATTGATTTGTGGTGGCGTTGTATCAAGAATAAATTCATAAGGAACACGGATACGATTCTCAAATTGATCTTCAGCATACAAATATATGTTATGTTTACCATCTGAGAGACCTGAGAAATCTGCACCAAAAGTTCCTGATGCCGATTGAATAAGGCTTGAATATGCAAAGTTTGAAATGCTTGTTTTTGGTCCTGCGTTTAATTGATAGAAAATATTAACTAACGCATGGTCATCAGAAACAATATAATCAAAATTATTTGCAGTTGCGTTTAGATAATATTTTTCAGAACTTGACGGTTGGAATAATGTAGCAATAGGATTAATGTTATCTATATAAACATCAACATCAAGTTTTTGTGCTAAATTTCCAGCAGCATCTTTACCAGCAAAATATATTTTCTTTTGTCCCGCATCTTTGATCGGCAAAGACATTGTTTCACGAATTTCAGTAAATGTTGTATTCGTAACTGGACCTCCAGGAACATTTTCAAATTGAAGTTCATTTGGGCTGAAAGACATGTAGTATTTGTCCCAGCCAGAAATAGTATCTCTTCCTCTACCGATTAATTCAATTTCAAATGTGTCAATTGTTCGAGTGATTGTATTGACAAAAAACGTTGAAAGTTCTGGTGGATCAGTGTCATACATAATTGTATTTGAAAAACGGGTAACGTTTTGACAAAAATCCTTTGCATACATATGAACATTACAACTACCATTGGTAAACCCTAATGCATCAAGGTCTACTGTAAATGCAGTGTTTGCTTGTTTTCTTGGTGCATATGGAATTTCAAACCATTCTGTTGATGAATTCCATGTTTCAGTATTTGACTTTGAAAATAAGACTTCTGTTACACCTTCTGCATCAGTAAAATCCATTTTTATGAATACATCTTTTGATGCCGTATAGGCATCACCATCATTAATTAAACCATTCCAAATGACAGGTGCTGTATTTTCAAGATATACATTGAAGTCTTTGTATTCTGTTTCATTTTGAAGTCTATCACTGATTTTTGCAAAGAAATCTACAGGTCCCCAATGTTTAACATCCAAATAAAAATGTTGTAGAGAATTTCCTGTTATTGAAGATGGTAATATCGAAATAGGTTTTGGATGATCTTTGTTTCCAAAATGCTCATAGTATTGTATACCATTTGATACTTCACAATAATTATCATCATACTTTATATAATATGGTATCTTAAATGTATCAACACCAGATATCATCACTCTTTCAATTCTATCTGCAAAGTCAAGTCTAAACATTGGAGGTATTGTATCAAACTCAAATGAAATACCCGCTGTTCCAATATTTCCAAACTTATCAACTGCATGTACATATAAAGTGTTTACTGCACCTTGAATGAATCCCATTCTTGCTAGGTCAACTTCCGTATCAATGACGATATTTTTCATTAGACCAGGAACGTCTGTCCATGTATGGTCAAAAACAACGTTTGCTTCTCTTGAAAACTTATAGTGTGTGATATAAGAAAAGTCAGATGCTTCGAAATGAAACGGCACAACAGGCTTATTCACACCAATCATTGATGAACCAAAAGTTGTACCGTTATTCAATTGTAAATTTGTAATTGCTGGTCGGAAACGATCAAGATAAACATTTGGTATTAAAAGTGGTGTCGAAGCATTCATCGCCATATCATAAGCAATTACTTCAATATCAGCAAAATTTGCAACATGTGTTTGATCAATTCGAATATTCACTATTTCATCAACATGAGTTTTAAATGGATATTCAAATGTCAATGTTTTTGGAACAGGATATGACTTAATGTTGAAATTACATTTTCTCAAACCACTACCAGCATCATCAAGAATCATTCGAAATTGTAAGATATAATCATAATTATCTTCAAACGCACCCAAGAAAACTACATTTGCAACTGGTTTTGAATTCTCAAATAAACGAGAAGTTGTAGTATATGGTCCTGTAAATCCATAATCAGATACACCCGCTACTTTAAATGTAGCAGAAGTTTCAGACAAAGGCAAGTTATATTTAAATTGACCAACTGCATTTAGCTGATTAGGTATACGAATTTTTAAACGTTCAAGTTCTGTGAAACCCACTGGATTTACGAACACATCAAGTAAATTAATTGTCGTATTTGCGGCAGCAGTAACATTATAATCAACAGTCACTTCCGTATCAAACATTCGATGATAGACATTTGAAATTGAAAGAACTGGTGCTGCTGGTGGTGTTGTAACTAATTGCTTTACTTCTGCACCAGAAACTTCATTTTCAAAAAAATCTTGTACACGGTATTTAATTACTGGTGTCAAATCCGTTTTTGGTATTGTAAATGTTTTTGTTTCCTTAAAGTTTTTAACTCCTCTAGGCGTTTCTGTCCATCCGGGTTCACCATGTGGATTATACCAAAACTTATATTTCAACAACTCTTGATTATCATGCATATCTAAATCAAGAGTCAAATTGTATGTTGTTGATGTTGATGTTACTCCATTTGCATAGATATTTGCTGTTGGATCAGTTGCATCAACATTAAGAGTTACAAAATATTCTTTTGTTTCGTTGAAGAAAGTATCACGATATTGTACTGTAATTCTTCTTGGTCCTTCTGTAAGTCCCTGTGGCAGTAAGTGATACTCATTAAATCTTTTCTGTGGTGGATCAATTTTTACCCAACCTCCATTATTGATCTTATATGCATCTACATTTCGATTATCAATTGCATATAGCTCGACATTAGCATAGTAAGTTATGGGATCTTTTATAATGTTTCTCAACTCAATTCCGCCAGATACATTAACAGAATCTAGGTCATATGTGTACTTATATACCGCACTTTCATTTTTGTTCATATCTGCCACACGAAGATAGAAATCGTGTTCGCCATCATTCACTAAAGGAAACTTAAACGGAACTGTTTCTGAAACTACTGGTGCTGAATTAGGAATTGGCTTCCAATCTTTTGTTGTAGAATCATTTGCTGTAATTGAATACCAATATACATTACCAATACCTGTATCATGCGCATCAATTTTAAAGTTTAAAACATAATTTAATAGATCAATTGTTGCGCTCTCAAATTTAAAATCATCAACTTCTGGTACAGAATCATTGATTGTAAAATTAAATTCTTTGACAGGAGTTTCATTACCAAAAATATCTCTTAATTGAAATCTAAAACTTTGAGGAATATTAATTCTTTGTATAGGTATATCTTCTGATAATGTTAAATTAAATGTCTTTGTAGTTTCAACAGGAATCCAATCTTTAGCGTACACATCATTTAATCCAAAACGATAATGTGTTATACCTTTATTATCATGGGCATCTGTCTCAAGAAATACACGATAATAGTCAGTTGTTTTTGTTGCATCTGCATATGCAAATTTATTAATTGTTGGACCTGACCTATCAAAGATTACATTAGCTGTTCGTAAAGGACTTTCATTTCCAAACTTGTCTTTTGCTTGAAAATAAAATGTTAATTCATCTTCATATTCTGTTTTTGAAATTATGATATCTTGTGGGGCATCGAGTAATTTTGTTTCTGAAATTGAAAACCAATTATTTGTATGACCACTTACAGCATTACCTGTATTTGCATTGTAGCCATAAATTTTGATATGTGAAATACCTTTATTGTCAGCAGCAACAGTTTGGAATCTTGCCGAATAATCACCGCTTGGCATTTTTTTGCCACCTAAAAAACGAAACTCAGCATCAGGTCTTCGATTATCAATATCTAATGGTAATGTATATACAGGTGATAAATTACCTGAAGAATCTACAAACTGCCCATATATTGTTCTTGTACCAATTTCACCAAGAGTATATTCTTGAGTTTGCCGATAGTTAATAGCGGGAGATGTTGCACCGTAATTCCAAATTAAATTATTTGGGTTATCAATGTTATGACCATATGCAATAATTTTACCAGCATCAACTCCAGTAAATGCAACATTTGCAACATAGTTTACACCAACTTTTTTACCTTCAATTAATTCAATTCTTCCTTCAGGTATGGTTTTATCAAGAGTAAATGGTATTTTATCTGAATAAACATTACCAAATTCATCTTCAATTTCATATTCAATTTCAAGAGGACCTTCATCAACTGTGATCGGAATGCGTCCTGATATTTGACCAGAGAATGTTGGTCCCATTGCAATCAAAGATCCGCCTGTGGCAGAACCAGATACTCGATCTACTTTTGTTCGATAGGAATCAATATACACACCGCTTCGGCATGAACCTACTATATCATATGTTGGTATATAAGCATGACTTGTTTTTTTAGTGTTATTCAATGTAACACTAAAAACATTTGGAGCAGTTAAATTTAAATAAACATTGATAGCCGAACTTGTTATTTTATTACCGGAGAAGTCTACACACTCAACTCTAAATCCAAAATTTCGGCCACCTCTTGATAATGGAACCTCAAGCCTTATTCTACCTGTATAACGCTTTGTTGCTTGATCTAAAAATACTTGTTTTTCCTCTGCGGCTCCAAAAACTCTAACATATGATAATCCAGTATCATCACTGGCTTCAACATCAAACTCAAGAAAGAAATTTGAACCAGACCTACCATTTCTTACTTTTTCAAAACGGTGTATGATTGGTGTATTACGATCAAGATAAACTGTCTCACTAAAATATTCACTGTTTCCTGCAGTGTCTGTAAATAAAACACCAAAGGTATGAAATCCTATATTCGTAGCAAATACAACCACTTCAACATTACCAAGTGTTGGTGCGGGAACACCAATAAAAGTTTCACCTTGGCTAACATCATCCATAAAGATTTCATACTTAGCCATTCTTCCAGTATCTGTTTTAGCTGAAAGGTTGAAATATAATTTAAAGTTACCGGTGATTTGTTCAACACGGTTGAGAGAAGTGTTTCCTGTAATTGCCATAAAATTAGTGTGTCAGTAATTGTTTAAAATCTTTTTATTATTTAGATTATCACTTTAGAATACTACAATTTGAATTTGCTTTCTTGCAATTGGTAATCCAACTGAATTTTTAATTGTAATCATTGTGTCAACATAGTTTGAACCAAGTGCATATAATTGGTCATGACTTATGGTAACTCTGAATACAGCCCACTCACCATTAAATAAATCATTGTACTTTATTGGAACAGTAGCAGTTGGATGACATCCTGTATGAGCCTTAACATTTGTAAAAATTGACGGTGTTGAAATATCTGGTTCAAGGCTAAAAGTTAGACCATCTTTGTATTTTTGAAATACAGTATTTACGGCACTCGCAATTGCTGCAGATGAAGAATTTAAACCTAAGGTTGAAACAAGACTACCAAGATGTTTTGTTCTTCTCATGCACTCTTGGACATAATTTTTATTTGCTGCTCCTGCACCCGCATCATACAGAACAAGTGCAATTTCATTTGCAAGTAATTGATTAATATAAAAATTAGAATGTGTTGGTTGTGTCACATATTGACCACCTGAAGAGCCACCTTGATCTGGTGTGTCTGGCTCATCGGAATATAATAGAATCATTTTAAGAGCAGTTTGTCTCCATGCACCAAGCGCACCGTTTGCCACTCTTGATGTGATTTCAAATTTAGGTTCGGAACCACCGGAAGCACTATCTTTATACTTAGCAAGTGCTGTTTTAACAGCAGCACGATTACTATTCATTGAAGCAGGGGTGACTGCAGAGTTGATATTTGGCATTGCCTGTGTCATTTCAATACCACTACCTGGATTCCAATACCATCCTAAACCAAATCTTGCGTTTACATCACCACTGGCATCTTTTGAAAAGTTTGCAATATTGTCCAATGTTTGATCAAGTGAACTATAAACTTTGTTTGAGAATCCAGAGACATAACTTCCAGAACGGTCAATCAATAGACATGCATCAACTGCAAGACAAATTTGTTTGATGCTGAATGATATGAAAAAGTCTGTTGTACCTCCTGTTGTTGGTAGTCCTGTATTAGGATCTATTCCTGGCCAATAAGGACTTTGTGGTGGTACACCAACTGGATCTCTTGGGAATGTTCTTGTTCCTGTTCCACCACCTGAAATTGGTCCAGTTTGAGCTACGACAGGACCATCAGGAGGCACTCCTGCAGGAGGTGTAATCGGTGTTGGAGTACCAATAGGTAATGGTGTTAATCCTGGAGGTGCTATTGGCGGTTGCAATGGCGGTAATATTGCTGTAGGTGGATAGATTCTGTATGTTGTTTGTATTGAATTGCCAAATGAATCATATACAGTAATATAATAAACACCTTCAAGATTAAATGTGTAAGTTAAAATACCACCGGGTGGCATTAGTCCAGTAACTCTTGGTGTTAATACACCTGTTGGTAAATCAAGATGTGTGATGAACCATTTTGCTTCAATTTCAACCACTTTTTGATTACCTAATGGTGTATAAGCAGTTGGTACATCACCAGTATCAATATCAAGAACCAAAGCAAGTTTTCGATTATCACCCTCATAAGTTGGTGCATCAAATGCATTTACAGAACTTACATGAGGAGTTATTCTTAGATTAAAGAACCTAGGTGTTTGATTAATAAAGTCAGAGAATTTGAGAGGATTGCTTGCTTCAGGTAAATTACCATACAATTTAGTATCTGCTGTAGCAACTCTCATGCCACGATACTCACTTAATTTATGTACACGATGTCCTTGTACATCTGATGTTTGTCTTGAGATATATCCATCATGTTGCACACCATCACCAAACATTGATGCAATTGATTTGCGTCGAGAATGGTCTGTTGAATTACCTTCAAACTTCAATGGATTACCTGCTGATTGTCCTACAGGTGTAATTGCAAATGCAGGATCATCAAGTTTCAGCATAATTTGATTTGTTGCAATATTAAAACAACTATCAACAGAGTGTACAAAGAATTGTTTATATCCATTTGGTGGCATTGCTGTAACAGTCTTTGAAAAAGTTGCTGTACTTTGTCTTGGGTTTGGTTGTACCCATGCCAATGAATATGGAGATGTTGTTGAAAATTCTACAAATGGTGGTGGTGTTGATGAGTTTGTAACAATATAGCGAATGATATTTGTTTGATCATCTTTAAGCGTACCTTCAATTGTGATTCCTGTTCCCGATGTTACATCAGTTGGTTTAGACCATGATGTATTTGAAGTGGCTGGATTACCAGAACAAACTTCACTAAGTACTTTCAAACTAGTTAATCTGGGTCCTTCTTGATCATCAATCCATGTAATTTGCGCAGAACGTTTAAATGTTTGTATACCTGAACCACCTTTGTATTGATCACGAAACCATTTGCAGAAAGCAAATGTAGCAACATGAACATAAACTGTTTTTAATACACCACCATATGTTGGACTTGCGGGAGATAGAAAATCATGTTCAATTGTACCTTGATAATCACTTGTACCTTCTGATATTGCAATCCAATCGGTACCTGTTGCTACAAATTCTCTTGTTGCAGGATCCCAATCAGGTGCGCCACTTGGTGGAGATGAACTTTCTGTTACTGCTACACCTATGATTAAATCACCTGCGGTCCAAGTTCCAATTGCACCTGGAGTAATATTAATGTTCCAACCATTTCTTTTTGTTTTCGTATATTGTCTTCTGTACTGTTCTTCAAATAATGAAATATTTGGACCAGCACAAGAGATTGTTGTATAGTCAACTGAAGGAATCGGTCCATATTTTGCAACCATACAATTCGGATCTGTAGAAGCAAGATAGACTAATACATTTTTACAATCAGTTTGATCTATAATACATTGAAAATTTTGACCTGTGTCAGTTTGTTCTCCAATTGATAAGTCAAACGGTGTTGTTAGTGATGCGGGATTTGCACCAGGCTTTAAAGGATAGTGAGGATCAACAGTTGGATGTGGTAATGGTTGATTCACAAAATCAGTTGTTGCAAAGAAGCCACAAATAAATGTTCCTGTTGCAGTTGCTTTCCATTCACCAACAGCCAAAAAAGGTGATACACTTGATCGATCAGAATCAAGCATTGTCCATTCAATTTTGTTTGCATTGATATTGATTGCTTTAAATATATCTGATTTATTACCTGCACGGTCAAAGACTGATACTCTTACTGTATGTGTACCTGTAGTGTTTGGTGGGACTTGAAAGTTAAGTTGTTCATATGCAAAATCAGTTGGACCAACCAAAGGATCAGGATAGATATGTGTTGAAATATGATCACTGTCCATCCATATTTCATAACGATCAATTCCGGATGTGTTGTCTTGTGCCATAAAAGATACGGTACATGTTTCACTCATCCAACAAGTATATTCGCCATTGAATACACCATCTGTAATTGTTGGTAAATCACTGTCTAAAGCAAACGTTGCACCGGACGCAATTTTAGCTTTTGATACCGCACCATTTACATCCAATACATAGACATAAAGGTCTGATCCAAACACTTCACTTGTTGGTACATAAACATACGTTCCTTTAGGACCAGTTAGTAAAGAAGTTGGTTTTGGTGTTGTTGTTGAAATTACTGCAGGCGCTCTATCTGTATGAACTCCACCTGGTGATGGACTTGCCAAATCATTAAGAGTGACACGTTTCTGTTCACTATTTAAAAGAAGTTGTATCTCTGAATTTGTGGCCATCTATATGTTAAATTTGAAGTGTAAAATCGTGTACGCCAGAATGATAATGGTCATAAATTTTACCCGTGTAAGTACCCGCAGTCAATGTTCCGGTCTCCGGGCGGGCTCTTTCAGTAGTACTTGATGATGAAATCCAACAATGCAATATTGCAGTGTCTTTGTTTAACATAGTAGACAAAGCACGGAATGCACCAACCTGTTCATCTTCACTTGATGCACGATTAAAGAATGATCCAATTGAAGATAGGTGTGGATCATTTGCAATACTTTTCATTCCAGTATCTGCCGCACCTCCTGTTGCAAACATGAACATCACAACATCTTTAGCTTTTGCTGCAGTGATGCAACTAGGTGCTGTACCAGAATCTCCTGCAGCACCATCACTCTGAGAAATTACCCACTTAATGGATCTTGCTTCAGAAACTGATGTATTAATACCAGTAAGTGTTCTTGCATATAAAGGTGTACCTCCACCTGCTGGAGCAGGTACTGTTTTTGATCGAGTGCTACTTGAGACAACTTCATTCAAAAAGTTGCCTGTATGATAATAAGTAATATCTAATTTTACTCCATCTGGTATCTCACCAAGAAATGCTTGTGTTGCAGTTTGAACCCACCAGCGATATGTTCCACTCATTGATCCACTATCATCAATTACCATGTAGATTCCAACATCACTTGGAGCCGGTTGTTTATAATATGTCATGCCAAATGGTATCAATTTTTTAGTTCCTATTCCTGGTCCTGTAATTTCACTACCTTCAAAAATGGACATGAGTTTTTCCATTGTCGAATTGGCAGCAGTAATAGTATTAGCATTTGTTCCATCAAAATTAATATAGCTTGGATCAAAAGATAATTCAGCATCAGTATAGGGAGAGCCAGTATAATATATTTGTGAACCTGTTGCACCTGGCGGACACAACCGAATATTAACAACAGAATTAGGAGTTGTTGTATCTGTTACATCTGCAGGATTTGTCCAAGTATCGGTTCCAGGACTTGTAACGGATGTTCCGGGAATAAACTGTGGCCCGGCTGGTGCATTTTGAACACGAAAACTAAAAACCGCTGAATGATCTGCTTCTCTAGTATCTCTTCGATCCGCAGGAAATCCATTGGGCCATTCTGGTAAACAATTTGCAACTACTGTATACCAACCAGCAGTTGGAAAACTATAGTTGAATGTTGCTCCTGTTATTGGACCTGTTTCGACTCCTGTAATAACTCCAGGAACACAATTCTCTCCTTGCACACAGAGCCATTGTGTAGTTCCTATTGGCCTACCATCATCATTCAAATTAAAGTTAAATGTTTGTCCAGTAACCACCAGATTTGGATCTGGTATATCATGTGTGATAGCATATCTACCTTCAGGTATGAGATTTGGATCCGATGTGACCCACAATTGTTCAATACCATTCATGTCTGCTACATTGAGATTTAATCTCAACCTATAAACACCAAGATTGTGATACAGTGTATCACCTGTTGTAAACTGCCCCTCTTCAAATACGTTTATATAACCATTTGGTGGAACTTGATCTATTACATTTGTTAAATGTAAATGTTTTCTACCGTCTTTGTTAAGATTAGCCATTGATACTTAGATGTTGCATTATTCTTGATAATTTAGTTTCGAGCATTTCCAATCTACTATCCTGATCTTTGATGATTTCAATTAACAGTGGTGTTATTTTTTCATAGTTTACTTGATAGTGACCATCTGCATTTTTACGAACTGCTTCAGGTAGAATTGTTTCAAGTTCTTGTGCAATCACACCAACATCATGACCAGAATATCCATGAGGATTATCTTCTGTCCAATTGAAACGGACACCACGCAATTTTTTGATTTTATTTTGTGTAGTAATCGTTTCTACATCTTTCTTAAATCTACCATCAGAAGTTACAAAGCTGATAATATCACCATCAGCAATTACATCACCTTTTGCACGAATTGTTCCTGTATCTAAATCAACTGCCGCTTTTGCTGTTCCTCCAGCAGCAAACACAATTTGATTTTGGATGTCTTCGGGATTTGTTGATTCACCATAACTTTGTAATGAATATGATGGTGAACCGGTTTTATTCCAATAGATACCTTCTGGCGTTGTCCGTGATTTTAACAGCCATTTATTTTCATCATTACGATATTCGATTACATTACCAGTATGTGATTGTTTAACTGGTTTATTCACTAAAATTTCATTTGTATTAATGAGCATGTTTTGCTCATCTTTATATGAGAAATCAATTTGATCAGCATTAATGAACAACTTGCTATTTGGCAATGCATCATTCTGACCCCAAGTATTTGTACCACCCCCAACTTTTGCGCCATAATAAATGTAAGCATCTTTCGTATGTGTGTGAATACCATGCCAAACAATATACTTTGTGTTTGGTGTTGGGTATGGTGTTGTTGTTGGATCAGGATATTCCCAGTTGTCAAGTAGTTCAGCATCAGTTAAATGGAATGTCAAGTCACTCTTGATTCCAGGAGGGAAATACATCGGTGTGTAGACTGTTGTATTACCACGGAATTCTGTATTTGATCCTGGTTCAAATATGATTGTACCTTTTTCAACTGTATGTGAGCCTTCACCATAAACAGTAGTTCCCTCAATAACAGTATTAGAACCCGGACCATAAACTGTATCACCCTCAATTGTTGTTACTGAGCCGGGACCATAAACAGTTTCACCTTCAATCACAGTATTTGAACTTGGTCCATAAACTGTATCGCCTTCAATTGTTGTCGTAGACCCAGGACCATAAACAGTTTCACCTTCAATCACAGTATTTGAACTTGGTCCGTAAACTGTATCACCTTCTATCGTTGTTGATGATCCAGGACCGTATGTTGTTGTGCCTTCAATGGTTGTGTTTGATCCGGGACCATAAACAGTTTCGCCTTCAATTGTTGTCGTAGACCCAGGACCATACGTTGTCGTACCTTCTACTGTTGTATTTGACCCAGGACCATAAACTGTCTCACCATGGATCTCAGTTGTTGAGCCAGGACCATACGTTGTAGTACCTTCTACTGTTGTATTTGATCCGGGACCGTATGTTGTCTCACCATGAATCTCAGTTGTTGAATCTGAAGTATAAGTAGTGGTGCCTGCAATAGTTGTGTTTGAGCCGGGTCCATAAACAGTCTCGCCATGAATTTCTGTTGTTGAACTAGCACTATAGGTTGTTGCACCATGTACAGTTGTGTTTGATCCTGGACCATAAACTGTCTCACCATCAATCAATGTGTTTGAAGTCGGTGAGAACCAAACTTCATCATGCATTGAAAGCGGACCATGGAAGTTTGTATTTGATGTAGGTGAGAATACTACTTCAGAATTGAATGTTGTATAAGGTCCGTTGAATGTAGCATTTGCATCAAAGAAGATGTCCACCCAAATGTCAATATGATCTCTCCATGCAGTGTACAGATAATTATCTGTAGGATCAATATGCTTCAGTGTGTATGATGTACCATTGAAACCAAGAGATGTGTTGCTAGTTGTTGAATCATTTACATGCTGTAGAACATTTGTGCCTGCAGTCATTGTTGTTGAAACTATACTTTGATCAAGATACAAGTCATAAACAAAATTGTTTGTATTGTTGAATACATAATTTGTTGTAGGTATACCACTATCTGACAGAGACAACTCAGCAGTTTGGCCACCTCTTTTAAATTTTTGTTCAACTTTTTGATTTGTGTTGTCAAGTTCAACTTCATACTCTTCAACATCAACAAACATTCTTTGATTTGATATTCGTGAAGGTATGCTGACATAATAATTCTTACCAAAAACATCGGCACCTAAAGCAACACCCAAATATTCTGAAGCCAAATCTTCAGCACGAATACTCAATGTATGTCTGTTGTTGTAAGATTTAACAACAGATGAATGCATGAGATTTACATCATTAAATATCTCATTGTGCCAGCGGTTCATATTTGAACCAGCAGTTAATCTTAATGTACTTGAGGTTCCAGTTTCATCAAGTTTAAGTTGGTAATCATATTGATTACCTTGGTCTAATGTATATTCTGTTTGATTTCTTGATACTGAATCAAATTCAAGTTTTTGTTGACGAATACTTCCTGCTTTGAAATGAGAATGTGCTTCATCTGTTGCTTGATTCCATTGATTCTCTAACAAGTAACTATTTGCAGAATCACCAGTCATATGTCTTGTAAATGGTATTGTATCTCGCAATTCATTTACAACCATTTGACTTCCACTTTCCATCTTTTGGAAAGCAGTTTGATTTGCTTTATCAAGAATTATATCATATGCAAAATCATTTGGTGATGCAGTATTTTCTTTTAGACTGTAACTACTTAATTGATTTTGTTCATCAAGAAGTGTTTCACTTAGTTGTTGTGTTGTTGAGAATTCACTAATTGAAAACTGGTTTGCAACATCAAGCTTCGTTTGAAATACATAATTACTTGTTGACCTTACTTTAAGAAGTGCATATTCATTTATATCATCCATGTACAATGTACCTGCTTGATCTGGTGTCGTAAGTTCAAGCACTGAATACTTTAATGGATTATTAATATCAACTTGGAAATATTCGATATCATTTTGTAGTTTTATTCGACTTGTGTTTGCAGCTCGATTTGATTCAACAGTATAGAAATAATTATCTGCTCGAGTTTCTTGTACTGCTTTATTATTATCAATTGATAAATTTGTATAATAACCTGGCTTGAAGAAAATACGGTCAAGAATTTGACTTGTTGAAATAGTACGTTGTGCTTCTTGACCACTTGCCATAGTTGCTTTGTGATCAATCATATATTGTTTCAACAAAAATTCTGTCCAAGAATCTGATTGATTCGTCATCTTTTGTGTAACAGTATTTCCTACTCGATCAATTTTTTGAAGAACACTTGAATCAATTACTCTTTGATTCAATTCAAATGTTTGCTCAGTGATGTCAAGATTTGAATAAGTATCAACATGATTTTGTAGATAGATGCCAACACGATGATTGACATTATCCATATTCAATCGGTAAATCTTGTCAGGTCTTGCAATTTCAAATCCAGAAATACCATTCAAGTTATCATTGACAAATGACATTGTGTTACCATCACTATCAAGAACAAGTGATGTTACCAATCCTGTTGGACTATGGTCTGCTTTTGTCTCAACTTTATAATCCTTTGAGCGCAATCTTGAAATTGCTGGGTTCATTGCAAGCAATTCAAAAGATGACCAACCAGGAACATTTTCACCAATTAGGTGAATATCATTTGTGTTTGTTGTAACTGAGAAATATTGTTGTGATGATTCTGTCTCTTGTAGAATTTGTGACGAATCTTTTTGAATATGAAGTTCTGCTGTTGGTGCTGTATTTGAAACTGCAATCTTATCATGTGCATATAGTTGTTCAACACCAACCTTTGCTGTAGGATGTCCTGTATTAACACCACCAGCTTTTCTTGAGAAGCGGAAAGAACCATATTCATGGTCATCATTGCCATTTGGAAAATAAGTTAGCTCACCACGGCTTGATGTTACACCATGCCACTGTATGACAGAACTATAATCATTTGGCCCATAAGTGATTGTTGATCTTTCACCAGTCTGAACTGTTGTTTGCTCTCCAAGATATAGATGAACACCGTTTGTTCTTGTGTTCAATGTCATTGCAGGATTGTTTGTATCGGCACTCAAGTACCAGAATGCTCTGTCCGATGCTCCATTCAAGCGTAGTAAGGTTTCTCCATGATATTCGTCTAGACCATGCTCTGGAGTATTAAATGTGGAATTAAACGATTTTCCAATATCAAGAACATCACCATTGTTAACTGTACCAAGAGACCATCTTCTCTGATGTGCATCGTCATTCATGTACAGAATTGTTCCATGTCGATACATCGGATCAGTTGTTGATAATTGAATCAACGGACTTTCTTCTTCAACAATCAATCCACTTCTACCTGATGGCTCAAGTGTAGTAATTGTACCCATGCGAATGAATGGTTCAATACCATCAAGTAGTAGGTCGCTATCACTACGAATATTTCCAGAAACATCAAGTTCTTCGGAAGGATTGTTTACATTGATACCAACTCTACCTGGACGAACATATAAAGAATTTCCAACAATTAACTCATTTGAAACTTCTGCATTACCTATCACTGACATGTTTGTATCGATTGTTACGAGAGATGAAAGTATCGTAACTTCAGGTGCAGATCCATATCCATTTACCGATAGCTCAAGGGCACTTGTTAGGCTTTGTGTAGTAACTTCAAGTCTACCGAAACTAGTATTTGGATTATATGATAATTCTAAACCAGAACTTGTAATGTCATCTGTAAAATCTGTTAACCGAATGGCCGAAGGTTTTAAATAATTATCAGAAGTGATTGCAAGAACTGGCTCATCTTGATATAATTGAAATTGTGCAGTAGGTGCAGTTGTACCAAGACCGACAAGACCTTTATCATTAATAAAGATACTTTCAATACCTTGATTCACCAATGCAGTTTCATGGCGATTTGTCCAGAAGGTTGTTCCCATGAACAAACCGGTTGTCTTATCAGTGTAAAGGTCGCTGAAAGATTCAACAACATTTGTATACACCCAAGGTGAAGTTAACCATCCACGATTGTTTGCAATTAAATCAAGATTTGTTTGAACATATCCCGGTACACCACCATGTCTTGGATAATTATCATCAAGAACTAAACTTCGAAAAACAACATTTGATGTTTTCAACAATTCTTGGTCAACGCTAAAGTCATCCTCAAGTCTTAATGTAACATCTTTGATTGGAAGATCAAGTGTAAGTTCTTTACTTGTTGGTGCTTTAAATTGAAGTAAACTATCTGTAAGTTCTGCTACACGAAAATATCCTGCTTCAACATCGGTGCCCTTTTGAATGAAGACACCAGAATTCATTGGTGTATATAAATCATTCTTATTGATGAGAATGTTTTTATCTTCAACAACTAATTCACTTACTTCTAATTGTGTTCTTACACCAAGAACAGAAAGATTACCACGAACAATTAGATCTTCTTCAATATCAAGATTACCATCAAGTTTTACATCACCTTCAAAGTCAACAGGACCAACAAAATATGATGTGCCAGTAACATCAAGACCATCCTTTGCAAATAATTGATTGTTGAAAACTGCTTGACCATTTGCTACAAGTTGACTACCTGGCCCAAAAGATACAATACTACTGAAAGATGCTAAGTCCTGAAAGCTTGATGGCCCAGTTGATGTGATTCCACCACCCGTTTTAATGTCATTGTTGAAAACTGCAGTCCCACCAAATGTCGATGGCCCAGCAAACTCAACTTCAATTTGAGGACCAAGCTTAAATGATTTTTCATTCAGCACAAAGTTTGATTTAACTTTTGCTGGATCAGCATATGGATCAGAAGAGCCAAGTGTCATTTCTTTCATGGCAATTCTGTTCACACCAATATCACCTCTTTCATTACGATAAACTAATGTACGAGGTGTTGCTAGTGCTGAAGCGGCATTGATTTCATGTCGAACTTCATTATAATTTGCTAACCATGCTTGATAATGATCATTAAGTTCAACTTTTCTCCGTTGAGGAGGTTGCCATCCAGCACCAGGATGGCTTTGAGGTTTTACATTTAAAACTGCCAAGTTAGTTCTCCTTAATTATCCAATGCGAGGATTCTTACATTTTCTGCAATAGGAACATCTACAAAATTTGTACTTGTGAAACAAATCTTTATTTGAAAGTATTTGAATCTTGGATCAGGGCTGACCCTATTTGTTTCAAATTCAATTGTTTTTGCTTGATTGTTATTTGAATATTTATCAGCAATACCTGTTATACAATCTATTCTTTTAAAAGGTTGTGTGACAAAATTATTAAATGGTGCAGTGTTTTCTAATACACGATAGTATACAAAAATATCATTGTTATTTTTAAGAATTGCATCCATTTGGACATATAATTGCATAGCTTCGAAATCATCAGCAAGAGTAACTACTGGTGAAAAATATCGATAGTATGCACTACCATTATATTGTGGATCAAATTCTGATTTAACATCAAGGCTCACCATTAATTCATTTGCTAAAATTGTATTTGTCGGTGGATCAATATAAACACCAGGAATACTTTCAAATACACCAGTTGATGAATTTGCTTTTTGCACTGTAATATCATAATCAGGTGAATACATCAAGAAATTTGGATCACTATAATAACTTACGATTTGACCAGTTGAGTTAACATCAAGTTTACATATTCCACCAGAATAAACATTTGGTATCGGATCCTGTTCAAGTGTAATTTGCACAAGATTTGCATCGAGACCACTTCGTGTACTGCTAACGGTTGCTGCTGATAATTTTCCAGCATTGATATTATGCTGTACTGTTGTAAGTGAAAGTCTTTCAAGGTCAACAACAGGACTGTATCGTGAATCATTTGAACGAATTTTACATACAAGTTCATAATCATTTGGTGAGAAAATTTTTCTCTTTTCAAGTAATGTAGTTTGATTTGGTTTTGCAGTTTTGTATAAAACATCAGGAACGGATGTATCATGATTTCTTGCTTTCCATTCAAACTCAGTATAAGTATCCGTAAGTTTTAAAGAATTATAATTTAAACGATAGCGATCAACAAAGTGATTGAAGTTGTTGTCACCAATATAAAGTTTTATAATTTTTTCACTTGTATCAAATTGTGCGCAATAAATTCGGCATTGAATAACTTCTGAACCATTTCCTGTTTGCTGTAGAGCAGGTATGCAACTGTCAACTAAAATATTATTTGTACCATTGTTTGTGTACACTTCAATATTTGCTTCACTTCGAAGTACTAATGAATATTCTGTATTTGATGGTATAAAGATTGGTACAGGAAACTCAATAAAATATTCATTATCAAATCCAGCAGCCAGTGTAATGACTTGTTCTGTAAATGGTAATACAAGAGATGGTGATAAGTTATCATTTACCATTGGTTGAATTGTAAAGATTAACTTCTCGGCATTTGGACTATTATTTTTTAATCGCAAAGAAATTCTTGAAATAAAACAAGATTCATCAAAGATGAATGGTTGATGAATTGGATTCTTTACTCTTGTTGTGCTGTTAATAATAAATGTTTTATCATCAATATAAACATTCTCATCATTTGAAAATAGTTTTCTTTGTACCGGTCTTACTGATTGAGAAAAGCTTGTTTTTGTTTCGAGTAATCCAGCAATTGGAAAACGGTTTGATGCAACAGTATATTTTGCTCCAGCCTTTCTTCTTATTTGAACTTCAAGTGAAGTGTTTGTCGCATAGTCACCATCATTGATCGTGATGTCACCACACATGTTTGACCGGTCATCAAGATACAAAGAAGAGAAGGTATGTTCTTGTGTTATTTTACCAACAAAATTTGAAATTGGTCTGTTTACTTGAAATAGTTCTTCTGTAATATTCGTAATGTATAGCCAGTAATAATCTTTACCAAGAACTGTTTGATCAAATTGAATATCACGAATTGTACCATATGCAGTACCTAAAGCACCAAGTGGTTGAACTAATTCATAGTTCAAATACTTATGTACAAAATCATGCTTTGGTGTTGTACCAGATGATTCAAAGTATAATCTTTGTCCTTGATTGAAGCCAACAACAGAACCATTGATGTAGATCTCATACTCTTCAATATCATACTTGAGCATCTTCAAAACAAAGCCAATGCGCATTTCTCGGTTCTTCAATGACAAAGTAGTATTGATTTTTTTATCACCTATAATTTTTTCAATATTGTTTTTATTATTGACCATCTGTCCGGTTTTTTGAGACAGAGTAGCATTTTGAATTGCATATGGATTCTCATCAATATCGACACCTGACCAATATTGTTCCCACATATTCCATTGTGTATTAAATCCTTGTGTGCCGATTTGAGTCCAATTTTTATATTGATTATCTTCGTTTAATAAAACACTTGGTAATGTTGACTGACTGTACCAGGTGTCACTAAATGGATGCAATGACAATTGACCATTGACTAAATTGATTTGCGTCGACTTGCGAGTATTTTGTCCTGATAAGACTGTATTTGTTTTTTGAATATGACCAGTAATCGGCAACGTGATGATGTTGTTTCTTACTCTTGGATAATCTGAATTGATGATTGCAGAGGCTGATGGCTCAAGTAAAGTATTATGTGCATAGAAAGAAGGATACATCTTCATATTTTTCATATCAACAGATGCACTAAATCCTGGTTGATCAACATCAGCAATAGCAAACCCTGCAAACATATCAACAATCAATCCATTCATATGCCTTTCATCACCTGCCGAATCAGTAATATTTGTTTGTAATGCTTGTAATTCAAGAGCATTCAATTGAACAATGTCTTCAAGATTTTCAATTCTCTTTTGTAGCTTTGAGATATCTTTCATTGTATAATTACGATTATCAATCATCTTATAAGTGACATCATCAAATCTGAATGTATATGCTGGCATTGTTAGATTGTACAACTTGATATTAAAATCAGATGCTTCATAATCTTTTTCATTTTCAAAGGCAAGTTGAATATCAGATGAGCCATTACCATCAATTGAAATTACTTTTTCTTCATTGTTATAATGAGTGAAGTCGTAATAAACAGTACTTACAACCACCTGTTCTTGTTGAAATGCATAGAGTTCACCTTTTGGTTTTCTTGATGGACGAAAGTCAATTACATTTCGAAGTGGAAATTTCTTACGAATAGGATCCGCATACGTTGGTATTGACCGATAATGAATATCAACATAACTATCAACTGTTGCATAATGACCTGTTGATGATTTGAAATAATCGTATTCAACTTCAAAATAATAAAAGGCGTTTGTAGTGTTAATACCTACAATATCAGGCATTGTCAAATATGGTTTTAATATAATTTTACCGTAATCATAATGCGTTTCTTTTTGACCATTATCAAGATTAAAGTAATCAGTTAAGTCAACAAGCGGGGCTGTCTTTCCAATACCAACACTAATTTTACGAATTCGGTACAAGTCACTATGCTTCAATTCAAATTCTGGAACCAATGAACCATGATAGCGATTGTTATCCACAATCATCATCTTCGAAGCAACATCAACATTTACAGTAAATGTATCAGTAAAGGTTGTTAAATCTTTTGTTTTAGGGGCAGGAATATTAACGGGTATATTTGCATGAACAATGAATGCATCGTTTACAACAAATGTATCCATGAAATTAATTGTCATAATATGACCAGAAATATTCACAGAAGAAATAGGTATTTCTTCTCCTTTATAATACATAATATTACCGGTATTCAAAGTATCATAAATTGTGTCTGACGCATAGACTTTAACATCTGAATTTGGAATATTATAATTTTCCTGATACTTAATTCCGATATTTTGAGACAATGTGTTTGTATTTCCAGAACTTACAATCCAATGTTCTTGATAAAATAATTTATAATTTGTTACATTCACATTTTTAATTTCACCATCACCATCATTTATAATTGTTACGAATTTCTTTTGTGTTTGATTTGGTGTACGAATTTCTGGCTCATCAAAAGAATTCTTTTTAATATTACCCCAATACTCAAGTCCATTTACATAGGATGATTTTGAAATTGAGTTGATATGCTTTGTATTGTATTTCAATTCAACAACATCTAATTCGGAAAAGTTGAGCGGGTTTGTAATTGAGATATCATCAAGTTCAAATTCTTGAGTGGCACCTGTATACTTTTTAATTCTCCATCGCTGACCATTGTTTTCAATATACATGTTTTCATATGCACCATCTGCAAAACTCAAATCAAGTGAGTAGGTTACAAAACTACTCGGACTTGTAAAGTCTGCAACTAAAAAATGAAATGGTTGAATCATTTCATAATGTGAGAAATGAAATATTTCTGGCTGGACTACATCAACGTAATTGGCACGAATCTTACCTATTCTTGTAGATTCATATTGTTTTGAATAAAAATCATGGTAAGATGGCTTTGTGATCGAAAACATATTTGATGGATCAAGCAAGTCGGCAAACGTATGCACTTCCATATAAGTATCTAATGGTTGTACATCAGTAACTCGAGCCGTATATTGTTCTTGTGTTATTTCATCTTGAATGATCACAATATCATTGTTTGCAAAATGTGTGTCAAACGTACCGGCACCTGTTTGAAATACAACATCTGGTGATCCATGATATGATACTGTCAATGATGACATTGTAACTGCCGCATAATTTTCTGCCATATCTCGAGCATATGGAGTTGTTGTCACAAAATCAATTTGACTAAGTGTATATGATCCGGAAGCACCATTGCTTAGATTTGAAATAGTATATGTTCCCGTAACAGGCACACCGATTGAATTATTTTTAGTTTGTGCAACTAACCGATATCGTTTTAAACCATCTGTACTCTGAAATATTGCACCATTTGTATCAATCTGAATATACTCACCTTCGTTAATTGGTAAAGGTACAGAAAAGTTTCCTGCCTGAGTAATGATTAAATCATATAAACTGGAATTCTTTGTGCAATGTAAATCAAGTTCTTCTAGTTGATCAAATCTTATTGTATGTTGACTATGCGCAAATTCATCAAGTTCAAAGTAGTGTTGATTAGGATGTATTGAACTATCGCCATCGGTTGTATTTCTTGCTTTGATATCTTCAAGCCGAGTATTGAATGTTGTTTCAAACCGATACCCTTTTACATATGCCTTTCCTTCAGATAGGACATAATTTAATTTATTTTCGTCCCGCAATTCAATATATTGTCCGACTTTTGCTGCAGTCAATAATTGTGGTTTATTTTGATCTAAAAATTTATCATAATGAATGTCACTTAATTTCATTCTTGTGTCTGATTCAATTTCAGTAATTAATAACAAACGATTATAATTAATCTCAAGTCCAAACATTACATAGTTACCAACTTGCAAAGACTTATACTTTGTATTTTCACCTTCAATTGTATATGTTGTTACGTCACCAGTGATTTGAAATTGAGAAATGAAATGTTTACCTTCGAGCGGCAGGTCTGAACGCACTTCAAGTTTAAATGGATCAACAACAAAGTTGCCATTAATTTCATATGTACGTCTTGCAAGTGTATCACCAAGAACACTATAGAAAGGATACTTTACACGGTATACAATTTTACCTTCACTATATTTGAGTAAAGGTATAAACTTCCAATCTGTTTCTTCTTGGACGTAATCAATGTCATGTGATTTAAGTCTCAATTGAAGAATAAGTCGATCTGCGCCAGGTGTGTTATCATTTACAGAAAATTGAGAAGGATCATATAATTGTTCACCAAATTGATCGTCATGAACATCTACAATTTTCCAGAATAATTCAACGCCTACTTCGACACTCATTCTTGTTACATCATCAACCGCAAATATATATTTTTGTTCTGCAATATTTGTAAAGTAGCCAGATACATAGAATGTATTATTCTTGATATGTGCATACAATCCATTTTTTGATTGATGTGTACGAAGTGTACCGATTTGCTCAATATTGTTACCAGAAATATCTTGCACAAATACATCAACTTCGCCAACAGCGGCGACCGGGTATTCAATCAATCCATCAGTAAATTCAACACCAAGTAAAGTTCTTCGTATAACACCATCTTTTATTTCTGCCGAACGAATTGAAACAAATTTTGCTTTTTGAATTTCATTGTTATTGATTCGATCAACAAATACAATTAAATCTGTTTCAGAGACAGTTGGTGTTTCATTTGCATATTCATTGAGTTCAAATAATCGACAATCATAAGTATCAATTCCACCAGAAGAAGTTACAATTGAACCATCTTTAAAAGTATGATTTCCGAATCTACGAATTTGTTCTTGTAATATATCTTGAAGTTCAATGAGTTCAACTGATTGGAGAGGATATCCAGGCTTGAATAGAATTTTTGAGAATACTTTGGAATCAAATTTTTTAAAGTAAGGACTATTTGAGATTTGACTGAGCAATGTTTTGGAAACACCAAACTCTTCAACTAAAGGTACTTGTGAGTTGTTAGACATTTAATTATCCTTTTTTCAACAACATGAAATTGTTTTAAATATACTATTTTATTTATATCTACAGTTTTCCAAAATATAAATATTATATGTGGATTCCAAAAACTTATACAAAAATATTCATATGATCAAAAACAGAGAAGATTTAATTAAATGGGCGTTACGGGCTTTGGGCCACCCAGTACTTCATATTAATGTCACTGATGAGCAGATGGAAGATCGTCTTGACGATACTTTAGAATTGTTCCAAGAATATAATATTGGTGGAACAACAAGAGATTTTCTGCGCTATCAGGTGACAGAAGAGGATATCTATAATCAATACATACCCATTGATGGTTCTTCTGTAATTGGAATAGTTCGTTTGATACCTGTACCTAATGCTTTATTCGGTCAAACAGATATTGTATTCGATCCTATTTATCAATTATTGCAGGGTGCAAGAGGAATGTGGTCAACGATTGACCTCACATCATACACAATGTTTCGAGAATTTGGTGAAACATTAGATTTGATACTCAAGCCTCGGCATGATACAAGATTTAACCGCTATCAAAACAAACTTTTCATTGATTGGCATTGGGGTAATCGTGATTGGAATGAAAAAACGGCAGTAACAGAAAGAGGAAAAACATTTGTAACTGAAGAAGAAGGTCTTGACATTCAACTTGAACCTGAATTTAACACAGGTGCTGGACGACCAGATATCTATCCAAATGATTTTATCATATTAGAATGCTATAAAGTTTTAGATCCTGATGAATATCCACTCGTTTATAATGACAGATGGTTGAAAGAATATTACAAAGCAATGGTTAAACTACAATGGGGACAGAATCTTTCAAAGTTCTCAGGCATGACATTACCTGGTGGTGTGCAATTG
>Ga0255777_10001095_pt1 | contig 25866 bp, 19 predicted proteins | sample 101ome_15_FD_179975 | JGI IMG/M metagenome (GOLD analysis project Ga0255777, IMG submission 179975) | Coastal salt marsh microbial communities from the Groves Creek Marsh, Skidaway Island, Georgia - 101402AT metaG (version 2) | ecosystem: Environmental > Aquatic > Marine > Intertidal zone >... | reverse complement strand
AATCATATCAAGTCAAAATCTGAGGTCTTCATTAAAACAGTAAAACAAGTCTCAGGGTGCGGCTAACGTGCGCCGGCTAACGTCTACAACAAGACGCGTCGTCCCCGTACTTCCGTAAGTAAACATAAAAAAACAAAACCGTTATTTCGTTTCTGTCGTCGTCTGAGGTGACAGAAGCCCAAGAAAAAAGTAAAACGTAAAAAGTTGGAACTTTTCCTCAACTCGAAGGGATAGTCGCAAACGTTGTGGTCACGGTGACGTGTGATGATTTTATACGTTTAACACGCACTCGTGAACGCCTTATTACTGCCTTGTCCTACGCACTGATTGCTCGGACGGGCGCAGACCCTGGATTGGTAGGCGCAGGTGCCGTCTGAGTGGCGGCCAACGTGGTTGCCACACTGCGTTTGCGTGTTGTAACACGTCTCATAACACGCATAGCCGCTCCACCACCAGTCAGATGCCATTGAGCATGAGTACGCATTCGTCGGTCTGACGAAAGCAGTCGACTCTGGGTCTTGAATCTTGTCGCAAGTGTCGTAGGTGTAGGCTGAGATGGTACTCGTGACGCCCGTCGGATCGACAACAGAAATGAGAGCCATCGCGGCACGGGCTTGATCCGTTTCCGACTCGGCAGCGATGAGATCATTGGCCGCCGATTCGACACTGCCTGCCGTTTGCGGGTCTTTAGCCACGTCTTTCATGTTCTTCTTGAGCGCCTTCGCGGCTCCCTTTAGTTTGGACATCTTGGTGGCCTTTGCCGCCGACGTCGCGGCGCTGCTGGTACCCAATGTTGCGGCGAATGCGACAATCTCGAGCGGACCAATAATTTGATCAGCTGTCGCCGAAGCGCACGCGGCTGAGCTTGATGCAGCGCCCATACCGCAATGGACCCATTTCTTGCCCCCAACGACTGGTGCGTCGCCCCAGCACACTGGTCCGACGCCAGTGAATCCTCGTTTACAAGGCTTGTAGCATAAACCTGCGTCGTAGTCCCATCCAGGTGGGCACGTCGCCCATTCCATACCAGGAGAAATTTTTACGCCCTTCATGCAGCTCGGCGCGATGCCTCCCGCGTAACTAGAGCATGATGCCCCGCAGAGATTGCAACCAATCCAAACCGGGTTGGAAGACGGACACGGAGGGTAGCACAGGCCTAGGCAATCTTGCTTACCAATGCGCGAGCAGAGACTTCCACCGCACACAAGCTTGGTCTTGCGCACAGCCTGCACGACAGCTTTGACGACGCCTCCCAGCAATTTGCGCTGATGCGTCGGCTGATGAACCGATCCAGATTCTCCGAGATCTGCGGCGGCCCACCATTCTTGCCATTCGCAGCGCGCCTGACCCACGCCGCGGCCCCAGTTGGATTTATGACAGAGAAGCCCGTGATCATTCCATCCATGGTTGCAACGTTGGTGACAGTCATAGCCGAACCGGTACCAGTTGGACCCGAAATTATGGCATTTATCGTAGCATATGATACCGCCCGCAATCGTCTCCTTGTGGGAGGGACAGTGCGACGGCACGCGTCCGACGCCACGACCGTAAGAGTCCTTCCAGCAGTATTCGACGTTTATAGCGTTGGAGTTACTCACTTCAGTATTCACCCGGCTGACGCCGTCGACACCGTTTGCAAAATTTGTGCCCCTGCTGCCACCGAGTCGCGCCGCCGCTCTCGCCTGCAAGACGTGCTCGTGCTCCGTGACGACGGTTTCGTCCTGCTTAACCTCAGCCGCAAGCTTACCCGTGTACTCGGACGTGTTCACCCGTGGCGGATTGGTTGCGCCTTCGTCATACGCCGCTTGACCCATTGACTCCTTCTCCGCCTCGCAACGTTCGTTTTCGGCGTCTTTCTGTTGATTCAAAAGCATGTACGCTTGCAACCGCCGCAGCGTCGCGTTGAGCCCGCCTTCAACCTCAACCGCGTATCCTCCTCCCTCGAGCTCCTCCAAGCCCTCGTACGAGTCCACGTTCGCCTCGATTCCCATCGTCGGTTCGTCCCCCAACGCCGCAATTGCCGCGTGCAAATCCTCTGGAAGGTCAAACGGAGCAACGAAACCCGCCGACGGCGCACGTGGAATCCCGAGTTCGCTCGTCGGCATCATTCGTGTCGTCTCCGTTCTCAGCCCGCCGCCTCGATATCCGCGTCCGTCCCCGCCGAGCCACGCGAGTCCCGCGACGACAGCAACGCTACCCATTGCCACCACAGTGCATCGAGTGCGAGCGTGTTTAACACCATTAATGGTATTCACAGTCCTCGGCGCCGCGCCGTACGTCGTTTTTGTCGCTTCCATCGCGAACGAGAGAGATCAGCTCGAATCGAATCGTGTCTCCGCGTCTTCTGGCTCGCCGCCGTTCGAGCTTCCCAGGGCCCGAGTCGTCGAGCGACAACGTGTGACGATTTCGCGGCGAAATATCTTTTCGTTACGGATCAAGCGAAATACGCGAAATATCTTACTGTGAATGGATGGCGAATCAGGACCCGTCGTATCGGCACTCTTACCCCAGGTACCAAGATACACGGCGTATCTTGAACCGCCGACAAGAAACGAGACGAAGGTGTGTCCCTCGTATCGAGTCCGGTTGTGTTTGTCGTTTTACTTGCGTCGATGACGTTAACCGGCACAGTTCTTTGCGTGTTGGCGAGGAAGCGGCGAGAGGAGACGGACGAAGAAGAGTCCCATGTTTTTGGCGAACTTGCGCGGAAGATTTCACTTCACTTCACTTCACTTCCTCTTGTCGACGAAGGATTGAAGAATACGAAATCATCCCACGTGGTGAAAAGTACTTGTCCTATTGATGCTACACATGGCGGGCGCTCTCGCGAGTCGCCTCCAGTTGTTCTATCGGTATACCTATGCTTTTTTTTTGTTTGTCTATACGACGCGCGTTCCAGGTGCGTAGTTTCTCGGCTGATTGTAATCGACATAGTCTGTAGGAAGAGGTTGCCCAAACGGCGTCAGGAGCCGAGTGCCCGACTCCTCCGCGTGCGTGACGCCAATTTCTGGGAGGATGCGCGAATAACACAATCCCTCGGCCACTGGCTCGTTCGCGCACTTGATGCTCTTATCGTAGTGCGCGTTGGCAAACGGATGCGTCAAGTAACTGCTTTTGTAAGCGTCGATTGAAACCGTGGACAGCTCGACGCGCGCCGCGTACGCGTCAGGAAACGCCTCAGTCGCGCCCTCTTCGCTAAATGTTCCGGTCGCACGTGCGGCTGCAATTTTCGCCCGTGTTACCGCGTCGTAGATGGATAAGTCTTCCTCCGCTGTGGGCTGCGCTGTGACGACGACGGGTCTCGACACGCTAAAGGACGTCTCCTCAGTCGCCACCGGGGCCAAGTCGGCAATGTAGCTAGGGTGTAAAGCGTTTAGGTCGTCACCGATCGCCGTCGCACTTCTTCCTGCCTTTCGATCGTTTGCATCTATGACTGCCTTGACATCAACGCGTTCGAGTGACGCCAAGGCGAGAAACTCTGTCGAAATGTTTAATACTTCCTCCTCTAAGTCTCCGTACCACGGCGTCGCGCATTCACCGAGCAAAATGGCAAAAGCGCCTTGAATGTTCGTCTTTGAAATGGCCGTCCACGTGCTCTCGGCGTCAGAACCAGCGCCACAAATGGCTTGTTCCGCAAACGACAACCACAGTTCTTTTCTAGATGCCTCGTACGCTGCGCAGCTTTCCTGCTCTGCCTCGCAATACGAGTCTAAAAGTCGTTCGAGCAACCGCTCGAACGCGCCCACCGCCTGCAACCCATTGGACGCGATGATGGCGCGCTCGATGGCCACCGCGTACTCGTCCCCGCGTACTCCGACGCCGTTTAGAGCGACGACGAGTAAGAAGAAAAAGGAAACGAACGCGTGGCCGCGGCTCATCGTCTTCACTGCAACCAGACGCCGCGTCGTTGCCGACGCTGCGACACCGATCCGACGGCGCTCAACGTCGTTTAAATTGGCTCGATTTCGCGCGTTAACCCTCCCTGAAGACGGCCGGCGAGAGAGTCGCCTTCCCAGGAGTGAGGTTGAACGTAGTCCGTTCCAACGAACACGCGCTCGCTCGCTCGTCCTCCTTCCGCCCTTGCCTCCTCAGAGCGAGGAGAGGACTGGAGAAGCCAGGCGGAGGGAGGAACAATCGCTGAGCGACGATGATGCGCGACGATCGAGACGACGACCAGTGTGAAGGAGACGTCGTCGCTCAGACAGAAGAGCTGGCGCGGTTTCTTTCGTCGTACGTCGACGCTGGTGGGTCTCTCGATGCGAACGAGGCGCCTGAAGAAATGAAACCGCTGCTGCAGTCGATGCAACAGGCGTTTGCGTCGCTATCGTCGAAAGCGGGTGATGCTGCGCAGGTGGCGCCGTCGGAAATGCTCGAGCTCATTCATCAGGCGGCTAAAGGGGCGCTGCGAGATCCCGCGCTCGAGGCTTCAACCTCTGAACGCTCGCGCGTGCGACTGCCGACGACGAGGTTGAGCGAAAAAGAGATTACGCTTCAGCCCGGGTTTGTAGTTAAGTCTAGAGACGCAAACGGAGAAAAAGTTTTCATCAATGTCTGTGGAAGCGATGAAATCGGCGTTCCAGCGGCGCACGACGATACGTGGCGCGAGGGTTTGATGCCTAAAGAGGTCATTCGCGCTCTTGAAGCAGGCGCGTCGAGTTCGTCGTCAATCGACAGCTGTTTGCGCTTTCCACTGAGCGCGGCTGACGCGCGCATAGACGTCGACAGCTCGGGTCGGTCGTGTGTGGTCTTCGACGTCGTCTTCAACTCGACCGTCATGCGGCACGCGATGGTTTTCAAAACGTTGAAACGGTTTCTCGCCGAGCTTTGTCTCAAGGTGGTCGCCGACAAGCATTATTCGTCCTCGAACGACTTGAGCGCCCAATACAAGTTGCCTGCTCGGGCGTTCATCGGTCGTTATCCGCCACCGCCGCATCGGATTCGAGCGACTGCGCCGTCCGTTGTGGAAGAGACGGAAATCGCCTCTGCCGCCGACGAGCCCTTGGACGTGGACGTGGAATATCACGGGCGACCGGTTGAGAGCGTGAGGATTCAACTGCGCGTGCCGAATGGAGTTGCGCGACCGCGAGAATCCGTCTGCGTGTGCGTCGCGCGAGAGGCAATCACGTTAGACGTGCCGAATAGAGATAGTCATAGAGTCGAGCTTCCGTTTCTCGTCGATGCGGAAACGGCGCGAGCGACACTACGTAGAGACAACGTCATCTGCATCACGGCGCGATACAAGGCGTACCGCGATGCGCTCTGCTAGTAGTACTTCGTAAACGCTTTTGTTTTATTACACTCGACGAGTATCGTGGTAGATTTAGTTGGCGTCATCGTGACTGAGCAAGCGCGCCGGCGGTCTCAGTCTGCGTCGCTTGATTCTTAATGTGAAAATGACGGTTCATGAACCATGAAAACAAAAGTCACCCCCTCCCCAACACACACCACGCATTCACTCTCAAAACCGATTCGTCGTGAACACGTCCGACGACGACGACGATGACGACCACGACGACGACGCGTGAGTTTGCGACGACGAACCAGGACCGAGACCGAGAGCGGAGGAAAACGACGGACGGGAAGATCCACGACCGCGGCGGGGCGAGGCAAAGGGTGAAGGAAGATGTCAAGCGAACGCGTGAGCTTGTTGGGCGGCGATATCGCCGTCGAGGGTGTTACGCGGAATCACTCGGAGCGAGAACATGAGCACGCGAGCGGCGTTGAGAGCGCGCGAAAGGCGTGGAAAACACACCGAAGACGGGTTTGGGGGGTCACCCTGGGAATGTTGGCGATCGTGTTCGGACTTTTGGCGCTCACGGCGAGTTCACCGGGTGCGCGAGGTGGCTTGGCGACGAGGGACTCGAGCGTCAACGACGCGTTTGACGTCGACGCGCTTGCGAGCAAGCTTGGTCTAAGCTCGGACAAGGGGAGCGGCGGGGAAACAAAAGAGGCGGCGAAATCGGCTAGAAACTCGCCTGGGCGTATTCCAGGATTGGCGGCGCATGTCGAGAGCAAGACGCACGCGACAAAGTTTAGGATGATCACGTTTTGCAACAAGTCGTACTGGATGTTCGCGCACGCGCTCCTGGAATCCATGAAGGCGGTGGCGCCGTCCATGGTTGACTTTTGGACCATCATCGTGCCGGATGAGGAGACCAAGGCGTACATCGAGAGCGAAACGCGAGCCTCTGGCAAGATCGTCGACGTCTTTGTCGATGAAGACTTGAAGACGCAGGTTGTCAAGTACAAGTCCGCCGGCAAGCTAGAGCTCAAGAATATGCTCTCGTGGAGAAGAGTGCACGCGATGCACACCCTCTTAGACAAGGATTTCACCACCATGTTCATCGAGCCGGATGCGGTGATGCAGAAGAATCCCCTTAAGGCGATTCACGACATGCTGACGTCTAACGACGTCGTCATGTCCGCCGATTACGGTTTAGGCTTGTCGGCACGCCCACACGCGAACTCCAAAGTTATGATAGCGAAACCTTCTGCTCAAGGCAAGAAACTCTTCGACGTGTGGCAACGCGCTGAAGCCTCCTACAGCGGTCCCAAGGCGGAGATTGGGTTCTTCATCTCACAAGTTTTGCCTCACTTGGACGTATTGACGGCGAAAATCAAAGTTCTCGATCAAACAGTGGTGGGCAACTATTTGACTCACCACGAAAAGGCTGGTCAGCTTATCATCACTGGAACGGGGTGCGATGATGTCAATTATAAGATCAACTTCATTTCGCAAGTGCTGCGTCACGCTCAACCTACGGATCAGGAGCTTGAAGCATTTGATTACGAAGGCATTGCGCAAGGCTGCGATCACGCGGGAAGAGAGAAGGTTTTCAAAATTTCCAACGAGTACGCGAAAAAAGTCTTGGCAAAGATGGGCAGAAAAAAGTCGTCCAAGAAGAGCCTCGAAAAGTAGACGCTCGCGGCTAAAATTGTAATAGTGAGTACAGAATTTTCAATTTCAACATTCGCGACGCGCTTGATTTCTCGCACGCGTTTGGATTTGGATATTCACGACCAAGGAATCACCTGACCAATATGACGGATGATAAAGTAGTGATGGTTACGGGGGGGGTGTACATGTCGTAGTTTATGCTTCGTTGTGTAGCGGCTCCTCGTCGTCATCCCACGGGAGACTTCTTCGGGCGGCCTTTTCTTCGATGAAAAGACGGGACGAGCAACGGCGTAACCGGCGAGTCAGCCGACTTCAAGTCCTTTACGCTATTTTTGCGTTTGAGTGACCCGGTGACGTTTGCCTTGGGTGGTGTGCTCTCCAAATTTGACGGAGAACTCCCGCCTTCAGGCGTTAGTGGTTCCTCCTCAGTCTTTACGCTACTCGGCGACGCAGCTGGTTGTCGCTGTTTGCTACTTTCGCTCACAGGTGACTTTTCCCTCTTTGGCGAAGACCTTCTATCTGTGCTCCCCTTTGAGTCTCCCTTGGACTTCGCCTGCGTGCTCTTCCTCGGAACGGGCTTTATCGTCTCCTCTGCAAAGCTCATATCGACGTCTCCACGCACAATCATATCTTCTTTTCCGTTCACCTTGCAAGAAATCGAACAGTACCGATTTGCGTCGCTCTGAAGTATCCGATGACAATAGCTACACTCGGAGTGCATCTGAATAGCCGAACCGCGCGAGCCCTTGTCATCTTTCCCACTCTTTGACGTTTTGTTGTCGTTTCCGCCGCCCGGTTTTCCACTTCTAGGGTGTGGTCTCTCGTTCAGGAACACCACGCGCGCGCTATTTATAATGTACGTTTGGATGCTCGAGACATCCATCAGTCTGCACACGTCTTGCACTCGAACAACGTTGTGATACGAGCTTCGACGAATCTACGACAAGGACGATAGCGACGACGACAATCATCACGCACGTTAGTCTCTTTACGCTCGACTCGCGTTCAAACGCGATGCCCAGCTCGCGTCACAACCGAAAGAGTAGAGCAAGCAGAAGAAGACATCACAGACTCGTCTTCTGATTTTTTGTTTTTGTGCGAGCGCTGTGCAAACTGGGACTATTTGCTCGGTCGATCGCTCGTCTAGTCAGACGACTGAAAATTTGGCGCGAAAGCCCTCGCGCATTGTATCGGCAAGGGTCTCGACGCGCGCTCCCACCGTTGACGACGGGCGCGACGCGATCGACGTGGACGCGATCGACGAGTACATTTTTTTTCGTCGCGTTCGACGCACCTGCACGGTGTCCGTCACCCTGTTCTCGGCGACGCAAACCGGACACAACGACTCGCATCGGTTCACGGAGAAGAGGTTGCGTTGCTCACCCTTCGCTCCGGTTGAATGGACGTCGCACGGCGCGAAGAAGTTTTCCGCTACCAAGGCACGAATCCAATTTAAATCGCTCGGAAGCGTCACCTGCGATCGTATAATCGAGCCGAGGTCAGCGATCGAAGCCCGGGCTCGCGCGAAGACGAAGGTGAAAGCTCACCGCGTTGACGGGGTGAGCTGTTCCAATTGAGACTAGGTCCACATCGCGAGAGGCACCTGGAGCTGACTCCTCGCGCGCGCGACGAAGGGTGCGACGACGAAGACGAAGAAGAAAACGACGCGATGGACGCACCCCATTAACGATTACCATGATTGCGCGCGCGAGATGTTCGCGACGCGCGCGACCGCAGCGGCGCGCTGTGACCGGTACCCGTGAATGGACGACGCATCGAGGCACGCCTCGCCCTCCGTGCGGACGCGAGACGGCGCAACACGGACCGGATGGTTTTTTTTATTTTTGTTATATTCGTGTTCCAGTGTTATTATATGTAAAGTGAGGGTTGGGACTTGAATCGACACTTTTTTGTATCTTTTACTTGAGCGTCTTGAAGGCGGCTTGCGCGACGACGTCTGCGCATTTTTGCACCTGTTCGCTCGTGACGATGAGCGGAGGAATGAGACGCAAGATGTCACCCTTACCCGCGGTAAGGGTGAGCAAACCCTGATCGCGGCACTCCTTGACGAGGGGCGCGCAAGCGGTGTCGAACTGGACTCCGACGAGCAAACCGGCGCCGCGAACCTCCTTGAGGTGGGGGTGCCCGGCGAGCTTCTCAGTGAGCAAAGCCTTGAGCTCCTCGCCGCGCGCTTTGACGTTGTCTAAAAACTCTGGATTACTCACGCGATCGAAGACTTCGTTGGCGACGGCGCAGACGAGAGGCCCGCCGGCGAATGTAGAGCCGTGATCTCCGGGCGCCATAACGTCGGCAACCTTTTGCTTCATGAGGACGGCGCCAATGGGCAAGCCGTTCGCCAAGGGCTTGGCGACGGACATCATGTCTGGTTCTGCGCCTTGGACGAGTTGATGACCCCAGAGACGACCAGTACGACCGAGTCCGCACTGGACTTCGTCGTACACGAGCAAGGCATCCGCGGCGTCGCAGAGCTTGCGCAGGCCGCGCAAAAATTCTGCGTCGGCTGGGTAAATACCACCTTCGCCTTGAACCGGCTCAACGAACACGGCGCACGTACGCCCCTTGACGATCAACTTGGCCGCCGCCGCTAAGTCACCGTACGGGGTAAACGTGTTGCCAGGAACGATGGGCATGAAGGGGGCGCGATATCCCTCTTTCCACGTCAGCGCGAGCGCTCCCATCGTACGGCCGTGGAAGCCATTCTCAAAGCTCACTGTTTCAAAGGCGGCATCCTCGGCGCTCTTTCCTTGTTCCACCGCGCGAGTCTTGGCGTACTTTCTCGCGAATTTGAGCGCGCCCTCGTTCGCCTCCGTACCCGAATTACAAAAGAAGACTCGGTCCGCAAAACAGGTTGACGTCAACTTTCTCGCCAACGTAGCGCCAGGTTCGGTGTGATAAAGGTTCGACGTGTGCGTGAGCTTGGCCGCCTGTTCCGCGATCACCTTGGTCACCCCATCGTCGGCGTGTCCAAGGCAGTTGACCGCGATCCCAGACGTGAAATCCAAAAACTCTCGCCCATCCGAGTCCCACATCAGCGCGCCCTTCCCGTGCGTCATCACCTCCGTCTCTCCTCGTCCGTACGTCTGAAGCACGCACTCGCGCTCGTTCTTGCGCACCTCGTCCCCATCGATCACCGCCCTCGCGATCGTCGCTTTACGCGCCGAAACCCACCGCGCGTCCGACGACGCGTCGCCGCTGGAATACCTCGTCCCCATCGCTTTCCCTCGCGAACGAGCCATCGCCGAGCGCGTCTTTCGCGGTGCCGCCGTCGTCGTCGTCGCCGCGCCGCACGTCATCGATCGCGCGTGCGTCATCATTCGCGTCGTCGTCTCCGTTTCCGTCGATCCCGACGCGCGCGCGAGGGGGAGACTGAGGCGGCGCGACGTCGCACCCCGTCGAACGACGCGTGCGACGACGACGACGACGACGACGAAAACACACAAAAAAAAACACAAAAAACGCGTCGTCGTCGTCGTCCGTCCGTCCGATGCGTGTTCCTGAGCCCTGGTTTCGGCCCGAGCCCTGGTTTCGGCGCGTTGGTTTCTGCCCTATGGGTACCCCATGGGTAAATGTACGGTTCGTGAACCGCCAGTCGGGGACGCCGCTCGAAGTAGTCGTATAATGGGGACTTTTAATGGTAAGTATCGACGAAATGGTACCGGTAGCGCGTCGCGGTGCGCAGATCTGGTCGACGCGACGGACGCGACGGACGCGACGGACGCGACCGACAGACGACGACGACGACGCGAAGGACGACGCGAAGGACGACGGAGGACGACGCGAAAGCCCGAGGCGATGAGTTTTTTTAAAGAGGAGAAACGGACGCAGTACTCTCCGCTCATGACTCGCGAGGAACAGGTGCGCGACGACGACGCGAAGGACGACGGACGGCACCGAACACGCCAATCAATCCAAATCCAATCCAATCCAATCCAAAAGCCGGCAACGAGACGATTCACGGGAACAAAACGCGCGCGCGCGCCGAGATTATGGCGACACTGACTATGACTGACACCTCGTTCGTGCACTCGCTCGTTCGTTCGCTCGTGTAGGCTGAGGCTGTGGACGACATCGAGGACACGATCGACGGCGAGACGGTTGCGAGGCGAGACGGCGTCGGTCGAAATCTGAGCTCTTCGTACGCTGGGGGATCGTCGACGGCGTACAGAGAGGCGAGTGATGATGCATATGAGACGGTTCCTCTGAGAGGAGCTGGAAGATCGCTAGCACAGCGCGCCACGGCGCATCTGAAAGCGCTCAAGAAGAGCGCAAAGGAGGTGCTCAAAAACGCCTTCTCGGATTCACCGTCTGGTACTGGATCGCCATCTCGCACGACAACCTACGGAAACGCCGCGTACGGTGGTGATAACGCCGTTGTAGGTTCTCCGCAACGCACTGGTCAGTTGTTGTCCCGCGCACACGCGCGAAACAGGTCCTTAGACCTCTCTCACGTGCTCGGAACGCTCACCGCGACAATCGATGGCGCCAACACAGCGGCGATGCTTCTGAAAGAGTTCCGTGAATCAGGAGGCGATCCGGAAGCGGATCAACGAACGAACGACAACTTGGATCTTGAATTGAGCGACGTGTGTGAAGCACACAGGGCCCATCTCACGCAAGTGGCGGAAATGACAGATAGTTCTGTCAGCCTCAGCGAGGAGCAACTCAACACGCTGCTCGAAACCTTGGAAAAGTTGAACGGAGCCATCTTCGCGATTCGCGCCGAACGAAATGAAAACGCGGCGTTGCAGGGTATGGAAACTGGCGTTGTTTCTACACCCACAGCCACAGGCGATGAACAGTCAGTTTCACTCGGTACAAGCCGCATAGCGTGCGCCACGACGGAAGAAGAGGAGGAGGCGATGATTGCGCAAGCCATCGCGGCGAGCTTGAGCGTTCAACCGAAGGAAGCCGATGGAACCGCGCAAGCGCACGCACCAGCGCCCGAGCAAAGTGGCGCGCCGTCGACTCCGGTCAGAAAGCAAACCAACGAAGATCTGTTGGCAAACTTGATTGACATTTGACAACAACAAGCGTGTCAGCCTCTTCCTCTCTGAGTGCATCAAATCTAAACTTCTTTACCACCGAAATTTCTCGACGTACGCACGCATTTCATTCGCTGCTACTGTAGTAAGTGTACATTACAAGTCTTGCACAACGACCACTTCATTTCCCTACGCGTTCAACTAATCATGTAAATCATCCTTCGTCTTGTTTTCTTTCTGTCGAAGATCGCGGCGTAAACGCCTCTGCCTGAATTCTCAGGTTGGAAACTCCCTCCTCCAGGCTCGACCAAATGTCGCTGTCCGTGTCGTCTACAGATGAGTCATATTGTGAACTATATCCCAAGTGCTCAGTGTGATCCATTTCATCTTGATGGCGCTGGTACTGGAACGTCAACTCGTGACCTCTTGAGACTGCGTTTGTAGGACCAGGATCAGCACCGTTGGCCGCAGCCATGGCGCGTCGCAACTGTTCGCTCGCGCCAGGTACTCCATTTTTTGTCCAGAGCAAAAGTAAAGCAGTACCTCTTCTCCAATTACCTCCCGCCTCGCATGCCGCTACGACGGCATCGACGATGTTCACGTCGCACCTTTGAGGACCAACAACTGACGCAACGTCTTCGGCGAGCGACAACGCCGTATCGGCATCTCCTGCGCGAGAAGAGGCTAAAGCCAAGGCTGCAAAAGTCGAGACACCTGGCCGTAAATTCAACTGAACCATCTCTTTTAATGTTTCGTTTGCTGTGAAGCGGTCGCCGCTTAAAGCCAATGCAGATACGAGCGCGCCGTACATGGACGGGTCTCGAGGCAAGCCGATGGTATCGCACTCCTTCAAGATTTCAGATGCCAATTCTGGATCCGAGCATCTCGCCGCTGCTGATGCGGCATACTTGAAGACGCTACTAATCTCCATGGCTATTTCAGTTGGAAGTTGCGGCTTCGAGGCGCCAGTGCTAACCGGTTGATCTTCAATCTGTCGCGAAGGGATTGAACTGCTCTCCCAAGTGATGGCTGAATAGGCGGACACGCGCACTCTCGTCTTGTATTCCGTCCATAGTTCGGACAACTTTGAGCGTGCAAATTGTAGTGTCGAGCTGGTGTATCCTGGAATCATTCCATTGCGCAAGTATGGATCGTCCTCCTCAAATCTACCGCATGCGAAGAAAGCCTGAGACCAAATGTGCGGGTCAACGCTCTGCTGATAGTGTGCCTTGAACCCGTCGACGAGCTCAAAAGCCTTCATCCAATCGCCGAAACGTTCGCACGCCGTGATGAGCTGCGTGTACGTCGACAAAGATAAGCCACTGATCGATGGGTTTTTCTTCAGCTTCTCGTAAATCAAATCGTATCTTCTCCCTCTGTAAAGCGCGCTGATGAGCGAGTTGAACATGCCAGGCGTCGTGGTCACGCCGTGAAATGGCAGCGCCTCGTTGTAAACCTTTAGCGCTTGAAGGCCATCCTTGGCGTTGGCACACGCGTTCAACACGGTCGACACAGTCGCCGCGTCCGGATTGATACCGTAAGGTCGCATCATATTGTAGTAATCTATCACTTTGGAAATCTTTCTAGCTCTGTCCAAGGCCCCGATCAACATGTGAAACGATGCTCGGTCATACGGTACTTTCTCCAAGCGCATGCGATTGAAAGTCTCAATCGCCCTGTGCGAATCGCCACACTTTTCACACGCATTCAGGAGTGCGTTGTAAGTGATCGTGTTTCCCTTGATTCCTCGAGAGGTCATGTCTTCGAAAATCTGAAACGCCCTGTCGACGTTACGCCCTTGGACGCACGCCGAGATGGCTGCGCTGTACGTGATTCGGTCAACCTCAATTTCGGAATGATTCAAAACCAAATCCTCAAACACGCTCATCGCTCTCTCGTACTGCTTTGCCTTTGCGCAAGCGCTCAGCAAGGCGGAATACGTGAAGATGTTCGGTTCAATCCCTTCGCGCTGTGACTCTTCAAAGAGCTCAAAAGCCATGTCACATTGCTTTGACCTTCCCAGCGTGTTGATGAGCGCGGAGCACGTAATCGTGTTCGGTTTGGCGCCGTGCACGACACTCATGAGACGATACACCTCGAGTGCTTTTTGCCACTGCCCCACCTTACCACACGCCTTGATTACGCTCGTGTACGCCGGCGGTCCGGGTTTGAACGTAGACTCTCTCAGCACGTGCTCGATGTCGCGCACGTTTGCCTCGACTATGCGCTCGACGAGACCATTCAAATCCCTCACCACCCCTCCTCCAGCCGAATTTCTCGGACGATATCCGCTCATCGATCTCCTTCTTTCACCCGTGTTCCCTCTTGCGCCCGTCTCTCCTTTTCTCCCACCTCCTCTTCCACCTCTGCCTGCGGCGCTCGCCATGGCTCGCTCGCCCTCTGCGTCGCCGAGGCGACAACTCTAGTACCGAGTCCCAAAAAACGCTCCCCTCTCTCTTTCCCACGAGCGACGACAGCAACGAAGAAGAAGAAGAAGACGTCGTCGTCGTCGTCGTATTTACCAGTACTCGGTATCGCGCGCACACGCGTGATCTTCCTCCTAAAGCGAAGGTTCGACTCAAAGAACGAGCGATCTATATGTCTCGCCAGACCGACCACCTTTTGAGTCGATTCGAGTGGTTCGAAGCAACGCGAACCGCTCGCGGACCGATCCGAGCGCGGACCTCCCCGGCGTCGTCCCTCCGTTCGATGCGCCCCGAGGTCCTTCGCGTCGTCGAACCGAGCGTCCTACCGACGCACGACGACGCGCGACGCACTGCCGCGCCGCGATGGTCGCGCGCGCGCGCGCGCGCGATACCAACCATCCAACTTCCCGAGGGAACCTACGGGTGAAAATCCTGGGTCTCGAACGGTCAATCGTACCCAAATCATTCCACGTCACTGACAGCGTCAGCGTCGCCCCGTATCCCGCGGGATTCGGTCGCGGGGTCTCTCTTCCATTTCACGGGTCGTGACTCGTAACAACGGGTAGGGGTCCCGCCGGGATGGATTCGGGGACGTCGTTTCCATGATTGACGAGTGGTGATTCGCCAAAGGTTGATATCGTTCGTCTTTTTACAATCCATCATCCAATCGAAATGCGTTGTTTTGATGACGTGGATCCGGTGACGTCGCGTCCGCACCGCGCGCGCAGAATCCGATTCGTTCCTTCTTCCGCGTGCGTGCGTGGGGCGAGGACGCTGGCTGGCTGACAGTGTAAAAAGTAATAATTTTGGTCGATGGACGGGTGGTAATCGATCGATTTCGTGGGTGACTGGAGGACCGACGACGACGACGACGACGACGACGACGACGACGACGACGACAGACTCGAACGCGAGACGAAGTTGTCGCAGAGGAGTCCATCGCGAGCCCATCAAGGGAACCATCAACGAATCGTAACGCGCAATCACGATGATGATGACGACGACGACGACGACGAGCGCGCGCCTGAGCGTGTCGGCCAAACCCTCCTCTACTTTTGGGGCGACCAAGGCGGTGTCGATGCGCCGCGGAGCGGCGAAGAGAGCGGCGGTGCGAGTGTACGCTGGTAAGAAGTACAACATTACCATCCTTCCGGGTGACGGGATCGGCCCGGAGATCATGAAGGTGGCGACGGCTGCGCTCGAGGTTGCGGGTAAGAAGAATGACATCGAGTTTGGCTTCACGGAGGCCCTCGTGGGGGGCGCGGCGATCGACGCGCACGGGGTGCCGCTTCCAGACGAGACTTTGGAAATCTGTAAGTCTTCTGATGCGGTGCTCTTGGCGGCCATCGGTGGTTACAAGTGGGACACCCTCCCGAGCGCTCAGCGCCCGGAGCAAGGCTTGCTCGGCTTGCGCGCCGGCTTGGGCGTGTTTGCCAACCTTCGCCCGGCGACCGTTTTGCCGCAACTCATCGACGCTTCCACGCTTCGTCGGGACGTCGTTGAAGGCACGGACATTATGGTTGTCCGTGAACTCACCGGGGGGATCTATTTCGGTAAGCCGAAGGGCTTTGGCGTCAACGAGGCCGGCGAACGAATCGGCTACAATACGATGGTTTACTCCGAGCCGGAGGTCGATCGCATCGCCAAGGTTGCGTTTGACATTGCCCGCAAGCGTAACGGGCGTCTTTGTTCCGTTGAGAAGGCGAACGTGCTCGAGGTGAGCCAGTTGTGGAAGGAGCGCGTCACTGAAGTTCACAAGGATTTCAGCGACGTCGAACTCTCTCACATGTACGTTGACAACGCCGCCATGCAGCTTATCCGCAGACCGACCCAGTTTGACACCATCGTCACGGGTAACATTTTCGGCGACATCTTGTCCGATGCCGCGTCCATGTTGACGGGTTCCATCGGTATGTTGCCGTCCGCGGCCATTGGTCTCGACGGTCCGGGCTTATATGAGCCAGTTCACGGAAGCGCTCCGGATATCGCCGGCCAAGACAAGGCTAACCCGCTCGCGCAAGTGTTGAGCGCCGCCATGATGATGCGTTACCAGTTTGGCGAAGAGGCAACCGCTGCTGCGCTCGAGAAGGCTGTGAACGACGTTTTGGATGACGGATACCGCACGGGTGACATTATGCAAGAGGGCATGAAGCAAGTCGGCTGCGTGAAGATGGGAGAGTTGCTCCTCGCAAAACTTCAGTAGGTGCGCGTAGAGTGTTTCTATTTCATTTCCTAAAACAAGTAAATCATCATTTGCACAAATAAATATAAGCACAGCTTAATTGCGAGCTGTATGACCTGCTATGCGCCGCCACATTTCACTCCTCAAACCGCCTCGACGAACTCTCTCTTGCAAATTGAACGCGCGATGCAACATGGTGCGAACCTCGTTCGTCTTTGATAGTTGTGTAAGGATGGGGATGAGCCACAACAAGTGATCGTCTTCCTCATCATCGTACCAAGATTCGATGGGAATGCCATTCTCAACCTGCAAGCCAAAGGCTTGAGGCGAGTTGTCGATGATGATGGTTCTCGAGAGATCTCTACCGAGCACTCGCAGATCCTTCATAAAGTTTCCATCTATCTGCACGCAAGAATCGCGGAACAATCTATGTTTGAACCACTTGCCTTCCGGGTCGAGTATGTCTAACAGCTTATCCGCATAAATGCGCTGAGAGGCAGTGAACACGATTACCTCGTATTGCTTTGATACAGCGTCCATAAACGTACTCAAATGTGGACGCTTTTTCACCTTTACCGTGTGTGTCTCGTCATTGAAATTGACGGGGAACGAAAAATCGTAAGGATAACTCGCGTTTTCTAAATTAGAGTGAACCAAAGTCTCGTCCAAGTCCAACACGAGCGTGTTCTTTACGTCTCCAGACGCACGCGGAGGTAACGCTTGTCTCACTTTCATATCTCTTATGTTCGGAACGTGCGATTTGAGATTGTAAATGAAAGCCCACGGATCAAATTCTTCGTCATACTCTTCATCCGGAGCCGATGCCGCTTCTTCGCTCGTCATCCCGAACCGAGCCACGTATTCCACGGCTGGCATGCTCGTCCCGGCGACGAGTTCGACAAGCTTTCCTTCCAGTTCCTCTGAACCTTGCATGGAACGCAAAGCTTCAGCATCTTGCGACAATGCGATCGGTTCGAATTCATCATCCTCTGAATCATCGCTCGCGACCACATCAGCTTTACGCTCACTCCTACCTCCCAGTCTCGACTTTTTCAACTTTCGCGCCTTGCGTCCACTCTTGTCGTCGCTGCTGAAGAAGGAAAACATCGGCGAAAAGATTGTATCCAAAATCTTCTTCGACCTTGTTCTCTTTATCTTCACCACGGGCGAACCCATGTCACTCGAGGTTCCAGCCATCGGCTCGTCTTCCGAGTCGTCGTTTGCGAAACGAGAGCTGAGATTCGTTGGCGCGACGCGATCCGCCTCGCTGGTGCCCGCGCCCGTTCTTCTCACTGTGGACTTTCTCACAGAGCTCGTGATGAAAGACGCGTCGCTCGCGTTTCTAACCCCTCTCGAAGGCGGAGGCGTCACATCTCCGCTCAACTGACCATCTGAAGACGTCGTTTTTATCCTCTTCACCGCGTCTTCAGCCTCTGTCCCTTCATCCGTCCTTGAGCGCTTCTCCGTCCTACTCAGAGACTTGAAGAGTTTCATCGCGCTCCCCATCAAACCCGAAGACCTACGACTATCCGTCGCCATCGCGTCCGCGCTATCGCTCCTACACGACAAAAAGGGAAATATTCTTATCGTCAGTCTTTCGTTTCTTTCTCACCACCACCACTCCGCATCGATCCCGCCCTTTACGCTCGCGCGCGCATTTGCGTTGTTACGCGTTCGCATTCAGTTCAATTCACGATTCCCCTTCGATACCGATACCGTCCGTTCACGCTCGCGCGAGATTAAAACCCAAAGTCTCACCTCGATAACGATCTTCTCTGTGTTCGTTCCGTCTCTTTACCCTTGCCACTCAAAGCTTTTTTCCGCGTCGTCGTCGTCATTTATTCCGCTGCAAATGAATCGGCACGAATGTGCTTAAGAATGAAGTGCAAATGCTTCACGACGGACGAATGGACGGATGTTCGTTTAGAAGGACTTTCTTTTGCTTTTAAAGTCAGTCGTCGCTCACCAGTAGTGGTAATAGTCTTCAACAACCGTGCTCGTCGTCGCAAAAACTCCAACGCGCGACGGTTTGGGGAAGCGCTTCATTCCAATTTTCCAGTCTCTGGTGGTGTAAGTTCCCCTGGTTCGGGTTGGAGACGCAATTTGCCTCTTCACAGTGAGTCTGTTTCGTTCAACTTATTAGTTGGAACATGGACACGCGATGACGGTGCGTTTAAAGTTTGAATACGTGTACACGCATTGATGATGATGATGATGATGATAAATTAAAGAATCGCACGATGATAGACTAGGAGCGCGCGCCCACCGCTCTACTACGACGCACGGTCGTCAGAACGGTTTTCGGAGACGGGTGCGAAAAACGCAGAAAGAGACGTCTGACCTTTTGACTGGGGAGCGTCGGATAGTTTGGCGCGTTTAACGGCGCCTGAATGCTTTGGAGCGCGACGCGAGCCGATCTTTTGAACGCTGGCGTAGAGCTTTTGAACTCCAGTGGAGAAAATGCCAGACTCTTCAAAGTCGACAGCGGGAAACCATTTGAGTTCTCGATCGAGACTCGCGGCGGCGATTGGGTTTGATTCGTCATCCTCGACATTGATGAGCTGATAGTGCATCACCTGTCGAATGTGAGAAAATACGTGAACCGATTTGCCTTTTACCGATTCGTCGTAGACTGCGCGCGATGCGCCGAGTTCGGAACGCAAGGCGTCGTGCACGCGACGCACGTCGCCCGCAGGACGCTTGGAGAAGACGTCGTCAGATTCCTCGGCGATGAGACTGTTCGGGAACTCCCATAGACCGCCGAGTAAACCACCTTCTGGGCGCTTGGAGAGCAAGTACATGCTCTCAGTTTCGCCTTCGCCGCCGTTTTCATCCGGATCCGCCTTGACGCTTTTGCGCGCTACGATGAAAGCGCGCTGCTCCTGGCGCTTCTCAGCCTTCTTTGCAGTCTCTGGTAACTCCGTGACTTTGTACACCCCATTCGTCGTACGAGCCTTGTCCAAGCCCGCGCACCAATCTTGCGCTGGGCAGGACTCGCACTTTGGATTGGCTGGCGTGCACACCGTTGCGCCGAGCTCCATCATCGCTTGATTGAAATCGCCTGGTCTGGATGGATCGAGAAACGCGTCGGCGATCCTCCTAATCTCCCTTGCCGCCTCACCCTTGAGTGGATCTCCTTTGATGAGACACGCACGCGTCAACACGCGATATACGTTCCCATCGACCGCGGCGGCGCGAGTTCCGAAAGCTATGCTCGCCACCGCGCTCGCAGTGTACGGACCCACGCCAGGAATTTTCAACAACCCATCCACCGTTCTCGGATACACCCCCTTGAGCTCATCCCGCACGTACCTCGCGCCATCGAGCAAGAACTTGGCGCGACGATAATATCCTAAACCAGCCCACTCTTCGTTCACCTCCTCAATCGTCGCGCTCGCCAACGCCTCCGCCGTCGGCCAACGATTTGTCCATCTCGTCCAATATTCAGCGACGCGATCGATTTGCGTCTGTTGACTCATAATCTCGCTCACCAACACCCCGTAAGCGTATTGATTCGGATCCATCCCTCCGTTTTCAAACGCGCGTGTCGACCAAAGTTTTGCCGCCGATTCCACTTCGCCCTCGTCCATTCTTCCGCTCGTTTCTGCGCGTTCCATTTTTACAACCGCTCTCGCATCTTCCTTGTCTTCGTCGTCGTCCAAAACTTCCACAGTCACCTGCGGTCTACTTCTTCTCCAAGGCAGTGAGCGTTTGACGCCGTCGTACCACGATAAAACTTTTTCCCTGCTCTCTCTCGCCTCGTCATCCTTCCACGATTCCACGTATTCAGCGCCGTAAAGTCGTCGTCGTCGTCCAGTCTCATCCATGGTTGTTTTTTGAATCGACATCGCCGTGGTACCGCTTCGTCCTCGTATATCGCGCGCGAGTCTCGCCACAAAAGTTTGTCTTCCTCGTGGTTCTCGTCGTGTTATCCCTATCGTTTTCACCGCCGCGCACGCGCGTCGCATGTACGCACACGAGGCGTCGGATGATGGCGTCGAGGTTGTTGTTCACCAGTGGTTTTTCATTTCAGTTGTTGTTGAAAAATTGCTGCTAAAATGTCCTTTAATCACGACGCCGCGGCGCCGATCTCTAACCAACTATCCTCCACGACGGCGGCGACGCGCTTGTTATACGCCCTCCTGTTTTCGTTGTACAGCGCCGCGGCTTCAGAATTGGCGGGCGAGTTTGGGTTGGGATCGCACAAGAGCGACTGAATACTCGTGAGAATGGCTCCGACGTCGTAAATCGGACTCCACTGGTTTTGTAAAATATCCAAACATATAGACCCGTCGTTGTACACGTTGGGGTGGAACATTTTCGTCACGAATTTCACCACTGGCGCCTTGTTCGGGTACTCCTCGGAGAAACTAATCGTGAGTTTAAACGTTCCGCCTTCCCAAGGCGTCCCCTCTGGTCCGAAGATCACCGCGTGCCACTGCATAATGTTACTCTCGCTCGGTGTTCCGCTGATCCCCGCCGGTGGGTCCGTCTGTAATCTCTTAAAGTCACGCATCAGGCGTTTTCTCGCCGGCGTCGACATTCCGCTCCTTCTTCTATGTCTACACTAACGACGTCTCGTCGTCGTCTTTTCGTTCAATGAGTGACTGACAAACCACCACTTTTTCGTTTCCTCGTCGACGTCGTGCACGTCGTTCACGCGTCTCGTCGTGGACTCCCTACTCGGCTGTCTCACCGCGTCTTTTCGTCCCAGGTACGAACGCACGAGAGGAGGAGGAGGAGGAGGAGGAGGAGAGTCGACGTGTGCGGTGACTTTCTGTGACTTTCTGTGACTTTCTGCGACGTGACGTGGAGTCTGCTCAGTCACTGCAAAGAGGTTCGCGACTGGACGCGACTTGACAATGTTTGATTCCTCGACGACGCGCGTTTAGATTGACAAGCGAACCACTAGCGGTTAATGTACTAGGTATAAATATATGACGAGCCGGTCACCGCTGTGGTTTACCGGCGCTGGCGACAATCTCGGCAGCAATCTCGGCTCGAAGTTCGTCGCGTAACAAGTCGCGAATTTCACTTCTGAGATTTGCGACGGCGTAACGGGCGGCGGCGCTCGTTGTCTGGGGTTTCGCTCTGCTCTCTGACTCCGCTTTAGCCATGGAGGATAAGCGGTCGGTTAAACGGTGAATCTCGTCGTTGAGCGCTGAAATCTCTTCGTCTCGGTCGGCGAGACGCGAGGCGAGCGCGGCGGCTTTGTCGCGCTCGGCGAGACGCTCCTTGTTTTCTAATAGAATTGAGTACTCGAGCGCGTCCCGCTCGCTCGCACGCGCGTCTGCAATCTCTTTCAAGGCCTTCTCGTGTTCCTCCTCCGCCGCGGCTAGCGCATCGAGGGCGTCTCGAAGCTCCTCGCTCTGGACGTCCGCACGTCTAGCCATCTCTCGCATAAAACGCACCAACTCGCGTTCACGCGTCTCAAATTTGTCCTTTATAACCTGCAACGCGGCGGCGTACCCATCGCCCTGACGGTTTGCGCATGTTTCCTCACCTCCTGTACCCATCGCCGCCACCGCTGCCGCCGCCATTAAACTCCTCACCCGTCTCAAAGGCGTCGTCGTCGTCGTCGCGCCTCGACTACTATTCGCGCGCGTTTCCTCGTTCGCATTCACCAGTGGCGACAACGCCAACCTCGTCGGTTCCCGTCGGTCCATTCTCTTCGTCGGTCCGTTCCTAACGCCTCGGGATTTATAAATTTTGTCGTCCTTCTTCGTCGGCGTCGTCGTCGTCGCGTCGTTTTCCTTTCCCGTCAGCCGCGACGACGTGGTTATGGATGTCGATTCGTTTCCCAAACCATCATCATCGCGGGTCGTCGTCGTCGTCGTCGTCGTCGTCGCTGTGGAAGATTCGCGCAACGCCGCGGCGGAGACCACGGGTAGTAATCTCTGCATGGTTGGAAACGCCCTCGCGTTCGGCTCGTCGACGACGCGTCTTTCGCGGTGCGTCGCGATGTGTCGCGTTCCAGTAAAGTCGAGAGAGCAATTCTTCCCCCTCTCAATCATCCAGGGAGTCGCAGACGCTCTTTGATACGAATCGTTGGAGCGTCCGCGGTGCGCGTTTGACTGTGGGTGAATGTATTTCATTACTATGATAACAATTTCAGTCATCAATTGATCAATCAATCAATCGAGACCCATGGTCGACCGAGGCTAGAGGACGATGTACACGAAGAGGACGCCGCGCGGCGGCGAGCTACCTACCTACCTACCGGGGGGAGGCGGTGGCGGCGGAGGAGGAATAGCCATGGGTGGCGGCGGTGGAAACCCACCCATACCGACCGGGGGTGGTGGAATCCCACCCATGCGTCTCACCCCACCCCCACCCGCGGATTCCACGCGTCTAAACGTCAATTGACACGTGTACGTCTTGGTGTCCTCGTCCCAGTGCGTGAAAAATTTATCCTTGCCAGCCTTGTCCACGTCCACGTTCGGCACCTTGAACGCGATGATCTCGTACGGTTCCGCGGCAAATATTATGTACTGGTACCTCTTATCCCACGCCTCCACCTTTTGTTCGTACGCCGACATGAATCTATACCTAGGTTTTTGTCCTCGCTCAATCTCTGGCAAGTCAATCTGAAACAACAAGCTTCGCTGTCGCGACCTCGCGTCGTACTGTTTCGTCACCCTGTACCCCGGTCGTCCAATCTTTGCCGTTTTTCTCGGTTGGATATTCCTCAGCGCGCTCGCGCTCGCCGCCGAGCCCCCGATGCCGGACTCTTTCGCGTCTCTCGCCGCCCGTTTCGCCAAGTTTTGTTGGTGTCGCTTCCCTTGCGTGTGCGCCAGGTAATTGCCCTCGTTTGAGTGCAGCGTGAGGCAGAGTTTACACTCGTACGTCCCCAAGTGGTTCTTCATAAAGTACGGATCTTTCGCCAGATCGATCGTCTCCAACGCCAGTCTTCTCAATCGCTCTCGTCGGTCGATCGCCGACTGTTGCGCCGAAGCCACGCCACCGCTTCCAACCTTGCTTCCGTGTTCTCTCGCATCCATGAAGGACATGTTGGCGACGACTGACGCTGACGCCGACGCTACTTTTAGTTAACTCGCGCGCGCGTATCGAGTGGACGTCGACGCGCTCTCGTGTTCAATTTAATCGGTCGGTCGGTCGACTTCGCCCCGGGGGTTCACGTCGCGTCGCGCTCTCGTGCCACTCCACTTCATTTCATTTCATTTAGTTTTTCATTCATTCACGCACGCACGCACGCACGCACGCGCGCGCGCACGCAGACGGCAACACGAAAACGAAGCACGAAGAAAAAACAAAGAGCGCGCTTCTCCTCCTCGTGGCGTCAAGCACACAAAATCTTTGCGTTGATTTTGATGGGGTCGAGTTACGGCGGAGTCGCGTATGATGTGAAGTTCTGCTGTTCGTCGCAGGATTCCGGTACTCGTACAACACGAATCCGTGGAACCTGAGATGTCGTGGAACATGAGATGTACTTCCGGTATATTATAATTCGTGTTGAAGAGAAGAAAAGGCAAAAAGGACGTGACAACCGTTCATGGCCACGGAGTGTTCCTCACGTACATGGCTTCAACTTGGTCCTCGGATAGGGCGCCGACGTAAAAGTTGAAGTATCTGATCCAACCAATCATGCTGTGTTCGTGATACACAACGCCTGGGAGCCCACCGATGGAGAAGCTGGTTTTCCCTTCATTGTTATTCGCCGTCGCTTTGTTTGGCGAAATGGCACCATCAAGCGCCGTGTACGAGCCATCCACCACGCCTTGACGGAACACGGCCAAACCGTGATGCCATTCGCCTTTCGAAGGCGTCGGGGCGCCGGAATTGTAAGCACTGCCGATGCCACTTGCGATGCCGCCACCAAATCTTTCATCTGAAACGATGAAAGAGCGATCGAAACCACCGTTATCGTGGCCAAAAATCCATCCGTACGAGTGCGCCGGGTCGAAGCTCTGATCCAGCTCGAAGACAATCTCGATAGTCAGCTCAGGATGATGACCCGGACCGATGTCGTACGGACAGACGATCAGAGACTCTTGAGAACCGTCGATATAGAAGGACTGTTTCGCGGCGTCGTACGTTGTCGCCGTTCCGAGGTTGCACGTAATTAGGTCGTTGCCCCACGTAGTACCGCCCGTGTATTGAGACCCGCTGAGCGACGCCATCGGCGTGGGCGCATCCGGCAATTCGCACTCTTCACCGCACGCGCCAAAGCACGCACCCACATCGAACGCCGGTGTGGTGTCCGTCTGCGAAATCAACCTGTTGCGATACTGCCCAAACGTTACGGTGCAATTTTTCATGTTCGCGCTCGGCGCCGTGACGCTCTCGCGTTCATTGGTATACCACGCTCCAATCTCCCTCAACCTCGCTCCATTCTCGTTCTCGAGCATGAAACCGTATTCATAGTTCACCTCGTTCGTCGCCAGCGTCCATCTTCGCAATCCAACGCGCGTCATTTCCAACGCGTCCTCGTCCTCAAAGAACGACGTCGAACCGTAATTGTGTCGAAGGATGTACGCCTTTGACAGCGGCGACGCGAAAAACGTCGGATTCGCCGCACGAATCGTCTTGTCGATCCAACTCGCATCGAGCGTGAACGTCACGAACGGCGACGTCGTTCTCGTGAACGCAAAGTTCCATATCGTTCCGAGTCCACCGCCGCCGTTGCCGGCGAACCCGACGTAACACCCAAGCGTCATCAACGCGATCGCGCTGACGCCCGCGACGACGGTTCGGGTCGACCACCGCGTCGGCGTCTTCCCCGCGGGCGATATCAACGGGCTCGTTTCCTCGTCCTTCATCGTCGTCGTCGTCCACGTCCGCGCGTCCGCGTCTGCGGGTCCGATCGATCGATCGATCGATAGTCCGCCGGGAACACACAGAGAAAGAAAGCCTCGCGTAGAGTTCGCGGAAATAAATGGTCCGTGTTTTTCAAACGTACCGAGTATCACACCGAGCGACAACGCCGAGTGCGCACTCATTCATTTTAGCGCTACCGGGTACTTAAGTACACTCGAGTACGCCTTTAAGTAACTACTTAGTTACTTCTAGTTCTCACTCTCGTCATACTATATAGAACCAAGTACGCCATTAAAGCTACATCTCACGCTGTGTGTGATGAACACCGCGCGACACCGACGGTGACTACGCGACACCGACGAGTCGTGAACCAAGAAAAATGCAACCGAACGCCGAACCCACCGACCGAGTTCCCGCGCGGACCTAAACGAACGATCATCATCGGGCGACACACCGCGCCGACGACGATGGCGATGGCGATGGCGACGGCGACGACGGCGATGGCGATGGCGGTGGGACGACGCGGTGGTGCGATCGGTGAGACGAAACGGAAGAGCGGTGGGGTCGTTCGCGTCGTCA
>Ga0255777_10001091_pt1 | contig 25878 bp, 21 predicted proteins | sample 101ome_15_FD_179975 | JGI IMG/M metagenome (GOLD analysis project Ga0255777, IMG submission 179975) | Coastal salt marsh microbial communities from the Groves Creek Marsh, Skidaway Island, Georgia - 101402AT metaG (version 2) | ecosystem: Environmental > Aquatic > Marine > Intertidal zone >... | reverse complement strand
TCTGGTTATTCAGGCAGCAATGTTGATCAAAGCTTTCTATCAAATTATGAGAGCATACCTTTAAATCATCCTTTATCAGTAACTGTTCCAGGTGCTGTTGGAGGTTGGAGGGAGTTGAGTAATACGTATGGAGCTATTCCTATTGAAGATATTCTAGATATTGGAATAAACCTATGTCACGAAGGATTTGCAGTGAGTAAAGAGCTATATAATTCGTTAAATATTCACGGCGAAGAATTGAGTGGACAAAAATCAGGGTATTCATTCTATAGAGATAATAATCCCTATAGCATTGATACATTAATTAGACGGCCACAGCTAGGAAAGACTCTTGAGTTATTAAAAAACCATGGGCTTGAATATTTTTACAATGGTGAAATTGCCAAAGAGATATCTAATTCTGTAAACGGCTTTATAACTGAAGAAGACTTATCAAACTATGAAGCTATCTGGAGAGAACCGCTGCATCAAAAAATTTATGGATACGATGGTTGGACTAGTCCTCCAAGTACACAGGGATACTTAACATTAAGCACTTTAAAGGGTTTTGAAATGATCGATAATAAAGATGACTATCTTCATACATTAATTGAGTCTTATAGAATTTTTGCATCAGACAGGGACAATATTACTTTTGATTATCAAGGAAATGATCAAAACTTTTTAGGTACTGATAGTGAATATATAAGAGATAAAGTAAGTCTTTTTGACAAGAATGTTGCCGGAAAATATAATTTTCCAAACCCTCATGGAGGAGGTACTGCTTACATGAATGCAGTTGATGAAAGTGGTTTAGGTATTTCATTAATTCAATCAAACTTCTATGGTATTGGCAGCCGGATTGGTGTTGGAAATTACGGTTTTTTTCTGCATAACAGAGGGTGTGGTTTCAACCTAATAAATGGTCATCCAAATAGCTTAGGCCCAAACAAAAAACCTTTACACACTTTATCTCCAACAATTTGGTCTAAAAATGGTTCCTTAGATTTTATTACTGGAACTAGAGGGGGGCGTTATCAGCCTCAGTTGCTTGCTCAAACCATACTTCCTTATATCCTTGGTGATTGTAGTTTTGAGGAGATTATGGAAAAACCTCGATGGACGATAGAGTATTTTGGAACTAGCACTTCATCAGATATTAAGTTTGAATTCATAAAGGAATCTAAAATATCCTCTCTACAAGATAAAGGGCATAAAATTTCAATCGAAAACAAACTTATAGGTGGATACGGTCCAATATCAACAATTTATAAGGATTCTGATGAAAAGTTTGTTGGAGTACCAGACGTCAGAGTTGGTACAGAAAAAGCATTTAATAGTTCTTAATTTCTTTTGCGTGTTCTTTATTTAGAATTTTCTTTCTTTTGTCATAATCTTTTTTACCTTTAGCTAAAGCTAATTCGATTTTAATATATCCATTTTTTTCAAACACTTTAGTTGCAATTAACGTATACCCCTTTTGAGACAAAAGTCCGATAAGTTTTTTAATCTCACCTTTATGTAAAAGAAGTTTCCTCTGAGACTTTGGATTATAATCTGTATTATCAGAATATTTATAGGGTTCTATATTCATTTCCATGATATATGCCTCTTCTTTATCAATACTTGCAAAAGCATCAACTATTGAAACACCACCATTTCTCACACTTTTTGTTTCTGGACCAGAAAGAACTACTCCTGCTTCATAGAAGTCTAAAAACTCATAAGAATTGCTTGCTTTACGATTTTCGGCAAATACTTTCATCAATCTAGAAAACAGTATGGGTTGACTCTACCACGAGAAGTTGGATCTAAATAAGGCAAAGAACAATTTGCTGCACTAGGGTTTCTTAATCTTGTTTCAAAATGAACATGTGGTCCTGTAGTCCTACCAGTTGTACCAATAGTACCAATCTGATCTCCAGTTATTACAGTCTGGCCAACATCTACTAAAATTTTGTCCATATGAAAATATAATGTTGTCATTCCTCCACCATGATCAATAAATACGGTTCTTCCTGCATTGCCGTAATATCTTGCAAGTATAACTACCCCACCACCTGCAGCATAAATTGGTGTACCTCTAGATGCGGCAATATCAATTGCACCATGAAAACTTGTGGTACCTCCTAGTCTTCTCCATTTATAGCCACTTGAAACATAACCTGTTCTGACCGGCCAGGAAAGTTTATCTGGGGCGACACCACCAGAACTACTTAATCTTTCAATATCAGCTTGGATAGCGTCTTCAAGTTTTTCCAAATCAGCATGTTCTTTATCTAGTTTTTCAAGTTCTTTGTTAGCTTGGTTTAGCAAATTTTGTGCATCTTTTCTGGCTCTTAGAACTTGTGCTTTTTTAGATTCTACCAATCTCTTTTCACGTTCAACTGCTTCCTTTTTCTCTTCAATTTCATCTGCAAATTCTTCAGCCTCAATAGATATTTCATTTTTTCTTTCTTCTTCATTTTGCAAGTTTGCAACAATATCAACACGTTCACTTTCTCGTACTGTTAGAAATTCTGTTTGACTTGAAGCGAGTGTTTCTAATGCATTTAATTGCTCAATTATTGCATATGCGGAATCAACCACTGTCGAAGCATAACCTAAAGCAATTAAAAAATTTGAAAGTTCATTTAGTTCAATGAATAAGGCTGTTGAAGGACTCATAACTCCATTTATGTAAAGGCTCACTGCTTGTTCTTGAAGATTTTCATCAGCAATAATTAGGGTTTTTTGTGTTTCAAATAATTCGTCTGAGACATCAGAGATTTCATTTTTTATTTTTCCTAGCTTTATTTGCTCTTGAACAATAGTTTCTTGAACTGTGGCAAGATCATTTAAAGCAAAGTCATAGTTTTCTAGAGCTTTATTTAATTCTCTCTCAACGGCCACCAATCTACTTTGTACCTCTGCTAATTCACCGTTTACCTGGGCAAGGTCTTTATCATTTGCTAAAATTGCTTTCTCAAGATCAGTTCTTTCACCTTCATACTTATTAATTTGCTCAGCAATTGCTTGAAGTTGTCTTTCTACTTCAATCAATCTATCTTCAGCGGTTATAGCACTTAAGCTACTGGGTAGTAAGAAAGATGTTATTAAAAATATAATTGAAAAAAATATAGTTATTTTTTTAATCATTTAATGCTTTTCTTATTCCAACAAACGATGCAAATAATCCAAAAACAAAAGAAAACATAAGTAATGATATAGTTAAAAATATTAAGTAATCGTCAGAAATATTTATATCAAAAATGCTTTCAGCAACAACAGAGTTTTTGGAATATTCAATTAAAGCCCAACCAAAACCAACTGCTATGCTTGTTCCAATCAATGATTCAATAACAGCTTCAAAAATAAATGGGAGCCTTATATAGGTAGATGAGGCACCAAGGAGCCTCATTATTTTTATTTCTTTTTTCTTAGAATATGCAGCAAGCCGTAAAGTGTTGATAATTAATATAAAAGCAGCAAATCCAATTAAAAATGCAAAGGCAGAAGCTGAAATCACTAAAGTGTCCGTTAAGCTTAGCAATCTTTCAATTGCCTCTCCAGATGTTCTGATCTCTTTTACAGCTGGATTGCCATCGAGCCTATCAATAATTAATGTATAGTCAGATGGATTATTTAGATTAATTCTTAATGAGGAAGGCAAAATTTCATAATCAACTTCTGCAAGAAGTTCTGGCTGATCTTTAAATAAAATCTTAAACTCTTCTTCTGCTTCGGACTTAGAAAAGTATTCAACAGTTCTTACTTCAAGATAGCTTTCAAGAGATTCTTCAAGCTGTTTATGAGCTGTGGTAGTAACTCTATCATCAAGAAAAACAACAACATGCACACCATTTTGCCAACGTAGTGTGTTGTTTTCCACAATAGATCGTGCTGATAATGTAGTGAATACTAGAAAACTAGACACAAGTACAGCAATAATTGTTGCAAATACTAAAAGAGGAGTTCTTCTTATGTTTAATAATGTGTTTTTTATGACATATGAAAATTTACCCATGATTACCTAACTATATAGCTTCCATCTAATTGATCTCGAGTAATTTTTCCTTCATTAAGTTCTATTACCCTTTTTTTTCTTCGATTAACAATAGAAGAATCGTGTGTTGCCATGATTACTGTTGTACCTGCTCTGTTAATCTTTTCAAGTAGGGAAACTATCTGAGTACTGAGATCTGGATCTAAATTTCCAGTAGGCTCGTCACATAAAAGTACTACAGGGTTGTTTGCTAATGCTCTAGCTATGCTTACTCTTGTTGCCTCTCCACCAGACAGTTGTCCTGGATACTTATAAGCACTTTCGTTAAGTTCTACTAAATCTAAAAGTGTATTTGTTTTTGCCTCTATTTCCTCAGGAAGGCTCCCCATTATCTCTAATGCAAAGGCTATATTTTCTATAGTATTTCTTTTTTCTAATAACTGAGGCTCTTGGGTAACAATCCCTATTTTTCTTCTTAGTAAAGGTATTTTCCATTTGGGTAATTTTGAGACATCTATATTAGCGACTTCTATTTCTCCTTTGGTTGCAATATATTCTTTGTATAGCAACTTTAAAAAAGATGATTTTCCGCTCCCAGAATGTCCAACTAAATATACAAATTCACCATCTTCTATTTTTGTTGAAATATTGGATAAAGCTACACTTCCACCTTGAAAAACTAATGAAACGTTTTTTAAATTAATCATTTATTCCCTGTCTACGCCATTTTAGATAATCTTTGATAAATAAGGAAATATCTCCATCAAGAACATTAACAACATTACCAACTTCTGTATTGCTTCTTGAATCCTTAACTTGTTGATAGGGTTGTAAAACATAGGATCGAATTTGCCTGCCCCAACCTGCTTCATGTTGATCACCTCTTATATCATTAATCTTAAGAAGTTCTTCTTCTTTTTGCTTAAGAATTAATTTTGTTTTTAAAAGCTCAAGTGCTCTGCTTTTATTTTGCAATTGTGATCTTTCTGCCTGGCAAGCAACTACAATTCCAGATTCTAAATGGGTTATCCGAACAGCTGAATCCGTAGTATTTACGTGTTGACCACCCGCACCTGAAGATCTATAAACATCCACCCTTATCTCATCCTCTTGAATATGTATATCTTCACTATCTTCTATTAAAGGCACGACATCTACACCTGCGAAACTTGTATGTCTTCTTTTATTACTATCAAAAGGACTTATTCTTACTAATCTATGAACTCCTCTTTCACTTTCTAGAGTTGCATAGGCACGATGAGCATCAACTCTTATAGATGCTGACTTTATTCCAGCTTCCTCACCTTGAGAGATTTCTTCAATTTGATATTTCATATCTTCATTAGATAGAAATCTTGTATACATCCTGAGTAACATTTCTGCCCAATCATGTGCATCAACTCCACCTGCACCAGCATTGATTGTTATAACAGCATTTAAATCATCATATTCACCAAAATATAGAGCTTCATTTTCTATTTCTTCAATTCTATTTTCAATGCTTTTTAACTCTTTAAAGTATTCACCTTCATCAATATCTTCTTCTTCAGTTAGCTTTACTAGCTCTTCAAATTCTGTAATATCTTTTTCTAAATCACTAAGAGAAGAAGTTAATTTTTCTATTTTGGAGGCTTCTATTGATACTTTTTGAGCAAGTTGTGGGTTGTCCCAAAAATTCTTGTCGTTAATTTGAGCATTCAGTTCATTTAACTTTTTAAACTTGTTTTCAAAGTCAAAGATACTCCTTAGCCGAAGCCAGTCTTTTTTTGAAAATATTTAACTTATTTAAGACTTCTTTATACATGCATCAACCATTCCACATTTTTTATACTTTTTACCCGAACCACAATAACAGGGGTCGTTTCTTCCTATTTTATCTTTCGTAAATGTCTTTTCTTTTACATTATCATCAATATTTTTTTCTTTTTTAACTATTAAATTTTTATCAAAATTAAGCAGAATTCTTATTACAGAAAACTTAACATTATCGATTAGTTCTTCAAAAAGATCATATCCTTCATTTTGGTACTCTACTAGAGGATCTCTTTGGCCCATGGCTCTTAGGCCTATACCAGAACGTAAATAATCCATTTCTGCAAGATGATCCTTCCAAGACTGATCGATAAAGGAAAGTGAAGAATTGCGGGCTAAATTCCAAAAATTATCTATATCTTGATTTTCATTATTATAAAATAGTTCTTCTAAACTTTTTTTTATGTCTAAATTGTCATTAATTTCTAATTTTTGAATTAATTTATTTTTTGATGTATCACTAAGTAATTCGCTTAATTCATTTTCAACTAAATTTTTAAAATCATCTAGCGTTTCATAGTTTTTTTTGTAACTTTCAATATTGTTTGAAACTATATCGGCCACATCTTCAAACCATCCTTCAATCAAATTTTTTATATTTTTAGATCTTAATAGCTCTCTTCGCCATTTATAAATTACATCTCTTTGCTGATTTAAAACTTGATCAAACTTAAGTACGTTTTTTCTTATTTCAAAATTTAATGACTCAACTTGTGCTTGTGCTCTTTCAATACTTTTTGTCACCATGGATTGTTCAATTCTTTCTTCATCTGGAAGATTCAATTTATTCATAATTGATTCAATTCTTTCGCCCTGAAACCTTCTCATCAAATCATCTTGTAAAGAAATAAAAAATCTGGATTCACCTGGATCTCCCTGTCTGCCTGACCTACCTCTTAATTGATTATCAATTCTTCTTGATTCATGCCTTTCTGTCCCAAGTACATAAAGCCCACCAAGTTCTAAAACACGCTTCTTTTCTTTTTCCACTTCTGATTCGAATGCAGAAATTTTAGAATTTAATAAATCTTTATTATCTTCTTGGTTTTCTATTTTTAATTGTTGGATTGCCATCTCTTCAGGATTTCCTCCAAGTTTTATATCAACACCCCTGCCTGCCATATTAGTTGCTACAGTTACAGCTCCCATCCTTCCAGCTTGAGCAATTATTTGAGCCTCCTGTTCATGATTTTTAGCATTTAAAACATTGTGGACGATACCCTTTGAAGTTAGTAATTTCGAGATTTCCTCTGAAGCTTCTACTGAGACTGTTCCTAAGAGAATTGGTTGTCCCTTATCATTTCGAATTTTTATATCTTCAATAACTGCCTCTAATTTGGCAGTGTTTGTTTTATATACAGCATCTTGTTGATCTATTCTTTGAATAGGTAAATTGGTTGGAATCTCAACAACTTCAAGATTGTAAATCTGAACAAATTCTTCTTCTTCAGTCTTAGCTGTACCTGTCATTCCTGCTAAGTTTTCATACATTCTGAAATAATTTTGATAAGTTATTGAAGCTAAAGTTTGATTCTCATCTTGAATTTTGACATTTTCTTTAGCTTCTAATGCTTGATGGAGACCATCTGAATATCTTCTTCCTTCTAATACTCTTCCTGTAAACTCATCAACAATTTTTATCTGACCATCAGAAACTATGTAATCAATATCCTTAGTGAAAATAGTTTTAGCTCTTAAAGTCGCTGTTAAGTAATGAATGAAATTTGTTTGAGTATTTTCATAAAGATTAGCTATTCCTAGTTTCGACTCCACATACTCAACTCCTGCCTCGGTAGTATGAACCTGTTTCTTAGCCTCATCAATTTCATAGTGTATGTCTCTTTTCATGCCTTTAGCAATTCGTGTAAAATCTGAATACCATTTTGTAGAATCACTAACTTTTCCAGAAATAATTAATGGAGTTCTTGCTTCATCAACCAATATTGAATCTACTTCATCAATTACACTATAAAATAATTCGCCTTGAACAAGCTGTTCATTTGACACTGCCATATTGTCTCTTAAATAATCGAAGCCAAATTCATTATTAGTTCCATAAGTAATATCTTTTTTGTAAGATGCAGCCTTATTTAGTGGATCTTGGTTTGAATGAATTAGGCCAACTTCCAATCCCAAAAATTCATATACAGGGCTCATCCATTCTGCGTCTCTTTTTGCCAAGTATTCGTTCACTGTCACAACATGGACTCCCTTTTTGTATAAGGCCATTAATGAAATGGGTAATGTTGAAACAAGTGTTTTACCTTCTCCAGTTTTCATTTCTGCAATTTTATTTCTTAGTAGAACGAGCCCTCCAAAAATCTGAACATCATAATGTCTTTGACCCAATGTCCTTTTTGCAGCTTCTCTTGTGTATGCGAAGGCTTCAACTTCAATATTTTGAGAACTACCTTCTAATTGTTCAGATAAATTTTGAAAGTTTGTTTTTATCTCTTGATCAGAAAACTTTTCAAATTCTTGCTCTTTACTATTTATCGCAGCAACAATTGTATTGAGTTCCGTAGCAAGTTTCCCACTTCCAACAGATAAGACTTTTTTAAATATACTCAAATTTAGCTAGTGCCATGCTCCCATGAGTCAAGATATTTGATTTGTTCCTCAGTAAGGATTTCTAACTCACCACCCATGAGTCCCAATTTAGTTGCAGCTATCTTTAAATCTACTTCTTTAGGTAATGTATATACTTTTTGTTCAAGAGTTTTATAGTTGTCTTTTATCCACTCAGCTGCAAGAGCTTGGTTTGCAAAAGACATATCCATAACTGACGCAGGATGCCCAGTTGCTGCAGCTAAATTTACTAATCTTCCTTCAGCAAGAACCAAGATTTCTTTATCGTTATATTTATAACTTTCAACATGGTCCCTCACTCTATCAACGCTTGAACTATGTTCCTTAAGCGCTTTGAGATTTATCTCTACATCAAAATGACCTGCATTTGCAAGTGCAACTCCATCTTTCATGACATCAAAATGTTGTTTATCTAAAGCATGCATGTTGCCAGTAACCGAAACAATAACGTCAGCAATTTTTGAAGCATTAACGCTAGATTTTACCTCGTAACCATGCATTAGGGCTTCTAAGGCCCTTACTGAATTTGGTTCAACAACTGTAACTTTAGCGCCCATACCATATGCTCTTTCGGCAACTCCTTTACCACAATCACCGAATCCAATGACTACAACATTTAGTCCTGCAATAAGTAAATCTGTAGCCCTAACAACACCATCCATAGCACTCTGTCCAGTACCAAATCTGTTATCAAAAAGGTGTTTAGTGTCTGAATCATTCACAGCTACAACTGGGAACCTCAGCTTATTATTTTTTTCCATAGACTTTAGCCTTATTACTCCGGTTGTAGTTTCCTCCATAGAACCCATAACAGGCAAATCAGCTCTATCAGTATGGAGTAGAGATACTAAATCAGCTCCATCATCCATTGTGATATCTGGTTTAGTATCTAATACAGAATTTAGATGCTTGAAGAATTCTTCATTACTTACACCGTGTACTGCATGAACCTCAACACCACTATCAGCAAGATAAGCTGCTACCGAGTCTTTGGTAGAAAGAGGATTGGAAGCACACAATGCGACATTAGCTCCTGCTGACTGTAGAGTTAACATTAAATTTGCGGTTTCTTTAGTGACGTGCATACAAGCACCGATATTCAATCCATCTAAAGGTTTTCTTTTTTCAAAATCAAGTTTTATTTCTTCCAATACTTGCATTTGTCTTTGGGCCCAGTTAACTTCATCTTTTCCTACTGATGCTAATTTAGAATCTTTGATTGTTGACATATTCTTACCTATCCTTTTAATAATTTTTTCAATTTATCAATAGATGTTATGTCATATGGGTCAATACTCAAATTGTCAGCCATATAAACACTCACTAAATCACCTATTAATGTTAAATGAAATAAATTACTAATGATATTTTCTGAGGATATATTCTCAATTTCAGAAATAGAAACCTTATCACCAATTATTTCTTTTGTTAATTCAAATCTCTTACTAATTTGAGAACTTTCTTTAGAAGATCTTAATAATAATAAATGAAAATTATTTTTGGAATCCTCTTTGTTTGCTTCCCAAGAAAGTATTTCATTATGATGCACCTCAGGCATATATCCAACAAAAGCTTTAGATTTTGCATTCTCGTTAATTTGTGTCTTCCAACGCTGAGCAACTAAATATGTTAACGGTGTACCTCCATAAATTACAGACGTCTTAGAGCTTATCTCTTTAGAGATTTGTAAAGCTTGAGATAGTAACTCGTTATTTGATTGGTTTCCTAAAACCTCATTTAAATACTCCCCCGCTTGATTACACATCTCTAGATAATTTCCGTCTAAATCAGAAGAAACAAAATGCATTACAGCTTTTGTCATTAATCCAAATGCTGCTCTAGGCTGAAGTCCCGGAGGAACTTTAACAAATGGTCGTTCATGCTCTATTGCTAGGTCTAGAAGTGTTCCTCCACTTGAAATTACTGACCAATTTAATTTATGTTTAATCGCATCATTTACAGCTTCAACAGTTTCTTCAGTGTTTCCAGAATAAGATATGAAAAGACACTTCGGCCTTCTGTCAACAACTACTTCTGGAATGCCATACGCTTTTCTAACTTCAACATTTATTTGAGTAGTTTCATTTAAAACAAGCTTTAAAACATCCCCCGCAACTCCAGAACCACCCATACCAACAATTAATAAATCATTGTATGAATCAATTACAAATTCAGTTGAAGTTTCTAGTTCTTTTGTTAATTGATTACCTAAATCAAGTACATGTTCAATCATTATTATCTATATAGTAGTTGAAATTTTTTCTAAAACTTCGTCCAGTATTTTTTGAGATGGAGCTTCTATATTTACTCTTAGTTTAGGTTCGGTGTTTGAGCCTCTAACATTAAACCAAAAGTTTTCATCAAAATATGAAAGACCATCAAGTTCATCAAAATCACCTGTAAAAACAGTTTTAATTTTTTCCAAAGAGCTTTCTACATTTTCAACTACAAAGTTGACTTCTCCAGATGATGGTGGGAAATTATACTTTTCAATCATACTACTGACTTTCTCTCCTCGCTCGGAAATAATTGACATAAACATTAAGAGAGTAAGTATTGCTGAATCAGCAAAATAATTATCTTTATAATAAAAATGAGCGCTATGTTCACCACCAAAATCTGCTTCAAGTTCTTTCATCATTGCTTTTATATTTGAATGACCCACCTTGCACCTGTGGAGAGAAATATTTTTTGAATCAAGTATTGATAAAGCATGTGGTGAAACATTAACGTTATACACAACTTTTAAATTATCATTTTTTTCAGATAAAAAGTCTGCAATTAATGTTGTCATCATGCTTCCAGATACAACTTTTCCATTATCATCAATAAAAACTGCTCTGTCGGCATCTCCATCAAAAGCTACCCCAAAATCTAATTTTTTTTCTTGAACGAGTTTTATGATATCTTTCAAATTATCTATATTTGATGGATCAGCTGGATGATTTGGAAAATTTCCATCAACTTCCATATAAAGCTTTTCACAATCAAAGTTATAAATTGTTGATAAATCCTCAAATATTGAACCTATTGATCCATTTCCACCATCAACTCCAAATTTTATTTGGCTATTTACTTTTTCTGGTTTTACTAATTTCTGTATATGTTCAAAATATAAATTAAGTTCATTGTTTGTTTCTAATCGTAAATTGCTTATTACAACATGGTCTATATTTTTAATATTGTTTTTTATTTCTAAAAGACCTGAATGTTCTCCAATAGGTACTGCTCCTGAGTTGCAAAGTTTTAATCCATTGTATTCTTTAGGGTTGTGAGAAGCAGTGATTATAACTCCAGGTAATTCAAGTAGTCCGGATAATGAATATACAACATCTGTTGGTACAAGACCAACATACAAAACTGATTTACCACTGTTAGATATGCCAGATGCAACTGCGTTTAACATTTCCATATTAGATAAACGACCATCATGGCCAATTAAAATTGTTTCTGAATCAACAAATTCTGCAAAAGAATAACCAATTTTATAAGCATCTTGCAAAGATAGAGTTTCCCCAAAGACACCTCTAATATCATAGGATTTAAAAATAATATCTAGATTATTACTCATTACCCAATTATTGTACTCTTGATGGAATCAAAGTTTAACTATAAGAATTTTTCAATTGTAATACCTATTTACAATGAAGAGGAAATACTTGAAGAATCTACCAATGCAATATTTTCATTATGTAAAAGTATGGGGGTAGATTTTGAAATTATTTTTTCAGAAAATGGGTCTACTGATAATACAAAAAAAATTGCTGATAAGTTAATTAATAAATATTCAGAAATAACAATTATATCCAATCCAGAACCAAACTACGGAAATGCATTAAAAGCTGGATTTGAATTAGCAAAAAATGATTTAGTTATTTCATTTGATATTGATTATTATTCGGAATCTTTTTTACGTGAAGCTTTAATGCTTGATAGCAAATATTCCTCTATGACAGCTTCCAAAAGACTTGGGTCTTCTGAAGATGGGAGAAGATTTGTTAGAAGGTTAGCCACTAATTTTTTTGTAATTCTTTTAAAAATATTATTTGGAACAAAACTAAGTGATACTCACGGAATGAAAGCAATCAAAAAAACAGAAATTGAAAAATTTGTTCCACAAGTTATTTCGACACAAGACATTTTTGATACTGAATTACTAATAAGAATAGAAAAAAACGGTGGCAAAATAAAAGAGATACCTGCAAAAGTAAATGAAATTAGACCTAGTGTTTCATTGATTTATAAAAGGATTCCAAGAACAATAAAAAGCTTACTTAAATTAAAAATTATTTTTTATAGAGAATCTTTAAAAACAAAAAATTTATAAATAACATATTTGATGGGAAGTATTGCTCCATTTATAAGAATTGTAATTACAAGAAACCAAAATTCATCTTTCTGTAAAGCATCATTCATTAAATTGATTACAAACCAAATTAAATTTGGTGCAAATAAACTTATCAAATTAGTGTAAGAAAAATTTAAAAACTCTTTTAACTTTCCTCCAAAAAAGCTAAATTTAAAAATTATTCTTCTTGATAAATAGTATGAAATAATTACACCAATTAAAAATGCAAATATATTGGTTACATAAGTTCTTAAGGGGAATTCAATAAAAGTAAGAATGAAAAATTGAAATAAATATGTCAAAGACAAACCAATCAGTAAATTTATAGCACCAACAATATAAGTTCTAATTAGCTGCATAAATGAAGTGTCACTTTGGAAAACTTTCAAGGATTTTAATTTATTTAACATTCACAAATCTTTTTTTATAAGTATAAGTGATAAGTAAAGCACCAAAAAGAGTAAAAATAGATAAATAATTTAAAGCTTTTTCAACATTACTAGACTCAAAATTAATTTCCACAAGTTCATCTTTTGGAACAACTGCCATAAATGATGGTGAGATTCTAAAAGGCCCATAACCATTTTTTATTTTCCAGTTTGGAAAATATGAAACTTTAATTAAATGAAGTTGATTTGGTTTATTTGTTGTAAAAGTTATTGATTCGTTTTGAATATTTAAATCACTAATTAAGAGCTCTGTGTTTAAGTCAGTAGGATCAGCAAAGTCATTATCATAGTTTTCAATTATTTTGAAATTTGATTCATTTTTAAAGCTCTCAAAAGAAACTTCAAAAAAACTTTGTTCAGTTCCTTCCCTTAAAACTGCATTCCGAAGACGTTCATAGAAATCAGGACTTTCAAATAAATATAAGTTATCTTCAACGAGCTCAACTTTTTTAGTATTTATTGAATAAACATTGAAAACTTCATTTGAGAATAAAAAATTAAAATTTTCATTCCTATCAGCTTTATCTTTAATTGAGGATGTATATGCAATAAAATAATCTACACCCATTTCTTCCATTAATCTAAAACCTTTATCGAATTCACCATTGATATACGTCAACCCCCCAACTGGATTAGATGGCCTTTCAGCAACACCTGAAACTGTTAAAAAATGAAATGGTGTTGTTATGCTTGAATCAAAATATAAACCTTCAACACTTTCGTGATCTGTGAACATGGGAATTGTCATCAACACCATAGGAGTACCATATTTATTTAAATCAGAATTTGGTTCCCACATTATTCTGCCTGGCTCAAGTGTGTTTAGGCCTTCATAAAGAGTGGTAATGTCTGACCAGTTATTTTTGCTCTCGTAACCACTGAAGTTCCAATTTAACCAGTGAGGTAAGTAACTTAAAGTTCCAAAAGTAAGAGATACAAGAGTTGTGTAAATTAATAATTTCTCAGAGTTTATTGAAATTAAAAACATAAGCAAAACAATTAAAATTACGCTTATAGTTGTTGTTGTATATGTATTACCCCATTTAGAGTAATACAAATACATAAAGTAAGAGTTAATAAACAAAATAAAAATAGTTAAAGGATATTTGCCCTGTATTTTTTTTGTTAAATTTTTAATATCATATTGTAATAATTTAAAAAACAGAACTATGATAGCTAAATTGAAAAATGGAACTATCCTGCCATTCCAAAGTGCACTTTCTGGTCCATAAAAAAATAAATATATTGAAACAGTAAGTAGGTACATTTCAAATCCAGTAACTACTTTTAAAGAACTTTTACTATTGCTTGAAATGAGATAAATAACTGCACCAATAACAAATGGAAGTATATCAGATTTTATTAGGTCTGAAATCTGGGTGTAAGGAGTATACGTCATATTTGTGGTGAATTCTAGATTTAAAAATAATGAGATAGAAAATCTCATTGCAATAAATAAGAAAAACATAAATGCTGCAATCTTTTTATAAATTTTTGTGTCACTTTTTAAGAAATAAAAAGCAAATATTGGCAAATAAATTATAAAAGGAATTAAATGGGAAAGTACAGATAAGCCAATAAACAATGAAGCAATTTCTATAGAATATCTATGGTTTGACTTCATTAGATAAAATATTGATAAATTTGCAAAAGCGATCGAATAAGTAAAGGAATACTGTCCTGCAAGTGATGAAGCCAAATTTCCACCAAAAATTGTGAATGATTCGGTAAGCAAATATAACAATCCAACACCAAATCCATAAAAAGAAAACTCTTTTGAATTTTTACGCATAAGTAATTCAATAGAAATAACTAACAAAACTTGTGAAATTAGCACCATGGTTTTAAAAGAAATTGAAAACGGAAACAAAAAGTTTAAGAGACTAGTAATGATAGGAGGAAGTGGAAAATAAAAGTAGTAGATCGGGTAACCGGCGAACCAGTCTTGTGACCATCCACTTAATTTAAAATTGTTAAATAGCTCAGTAACAAAAAACTTAGTCGGTACGATATGTGCTCCCATATCCCCACCGGTTGGAAGCAAATCTGAAAAAACTAGTTCAATTCGCAAAAATATTAACAGTAAAGAACCAAGGGCAACTTTTACAAAAAGACTATTTTTAAGCATCGGTTAAATTTTTACCTAAATATTTGGTTTTTCTCTTTCCTTCTTCGGTCCATTCTGCATACCAATATGGACCGTGAGGACATGAACTACATGACTCTTTTCCACACTTTATTGATTTTGTCCTATAAGAAACTTTTACATCAGATTCAATATTTAACTTATTGTCCACCAATAATTTAACTCTCTTTAAATCTGCTTCATCAAGTTCTGATAATCCATCTAGAATATCTTTGTCTATCATTACTAAAATGTTAGTTGAAAGGTCATATATTTAAGGTTCTTATAAATGAAAAAAGTTGTTTATTTAAGTGGAGGTGTCGGAGGCGCTAAATTTGCAAAGGGGTTGAGCAAGTTAAAAAATATTGACTTATCAATTATCGTCAATACTGGTGATGATGAATATATACATGGAGTAGCTCTTTCGCCTGACATTGATTCTGTAATTTATGGTTTAGCAAACATAGAAGGGAAATTTGGTTGGGGTGTCTTGGATGATAAATTCACTGTAAATGATGAATTAAAAAAGTTTTATGACTTAAATTTTATGATAGGTGACAAAGACCTGGCTCTTAATTTGTTTAGAAACCAAATGTTAAACGATGGTTTTCAACTCACTGAAATCACAGAGATAATAAAAAACAAATTTAATATCAAATGTAAAATTCTTCCGATGTCTGATGATAAAGTAAGTACAAAACTTATTACAAAAAAAGGTGATAAGCTAAATTTCCAAAATTATTTTGTTGAAAAAAAAGCAAAACCACGATTAAGTAAAGTTGTCTATGAAGGATCAAGAAAAGCAAGTTCTTCAAATCAGGTTATAGACTTAATAAATCAAAGTGATGTTTTAATTGTTGGTCCATCAAATCCAATCCTGTCTATTGGTCCTATCCTTTCCATAAGTAGGATTAATCAATCGATACAAGATCATAATAATGTTATTGCTATTAGTCCGTTTGTAGGTAAAAAGGCTCTTAAAGGTCCTTCTGTTCAAAATTTTATTGATATGGGGTACAAGCCAGATATTCAGGGATTAAAAAAATATTATAAAAATCGAGTTAATAAATTTTATGTTCATCATGGAGATTCTGACAACTCTTCAAACGTCTTTGAAGACCAAATTGTTTTTAAAAATGAAAATGACTCAAAAAATCTAGCTAATAGGATATTGCAGAATGAATGAGATAAGGATAATACCTGTAGAAGGTATTCCAGAAATTAAAGTTGATGATAATTTGGCTGAAATCACATTCGATGTTTTAAATAAAAGTGAGATTGGTATTGAAAAAAATGACATTTTTATTGTTACTCAAAAAATTGTGTCAAAAAGTGAAGGAATGGAAAGAGATCTCTCAAATTATGATTTCGAAGAGTTGCTGCAGAGTGAATCAAAAAAAATTATAAGAAAAAGAGGAGATTTAGTTATAGCAAAAACACACCATGGATTTATTTGTGCAAATGCTGGAATTGATAGATCAAATGTAAAGAAAAATTCAGCTTTACTGCTCCCTGAAGACCCCAATAAATCAGCAGATAAATTTCGAAAAAGGTTTGAATCATTAGCAAATTTACCCATTGCTGTAATAATTTCTGATACGTTTGGTCGAGCGTGGAGAAAAGGTCAAGTTAATTTTGCGATTGGTTCATCTGGAATAAGTCCTATAGATAGTTATATTGGAAAATTAGATAGTTTTGATAATGAACTTAATGCTACAGAAATAGCAGTTATTGATGAGTTAGCAAGTGCTGCTGAGCTGGTCATGAAGAAAACTATTGATATTCCAATAGCAATAATCAGGGGTGTTGACTATAAAAGTTCTAAGCTAAATGCAAATGAATTGATAAGAGAAGATAATGAAGACTTTTTTCTTTAAGCTTTCAACCAGTTAAAGACTTGTTTCATACCTTCATCTAAGTTGTATTCTGGTTTCCAATCTAATTCTTTTTTTGCTTTTGTATTATTCAATACACTTCTATTTAATTCACCTTCTCTTGCAGGTTTATAAATAGGATTAATTTCAGAATTAAACTGTCTTTTCATTGAATTAGCAAGATTATTTACTGACGTTTCTACACCAGTTCCAATGTTTAAAAAATGGTTTTTATCAATTTTTGATGCTTTTAATAATGCACTGACAACATCTTTTACATATACATAATCTCTGGTCTGCTCACCATCTCCATAGATAATCGGTTCCTCATTATTTAAATATTTGTTTGCAAATATTGATACAACTCCTGCCTCACCATGGGGATCCTGCCTTGGTCCATAAACATTAGATAGATTTAAAATTGAGTATTTTAGATTTGAATTATTTGTCATTATCTTTATTAATTCATTTAATCTTTTTTTTGCAACTCCATACGGAGACTCTGGCTCATCTGCATAATCTTCTTCAGAAGTAGGAATTATAGAAGGTTCACCAAAGATTGTTCCTCCAGATGAAGTAAACACTAATTTTTTACAGTTAGATTTTAAAAGTACTTGAATAAGTTTTATTGGCTGTAAAATATTGTGTTCAAAATCAAGTGCTGGGTTTTCAACTGATACAACAACTGAAGACTGTGCAGCTAAATGGAAGCATACATCTGGATCAAATTTTTCAATTTCTTCTAAAGAGTTTTCAGAGCCGAAATCATCAATTATGAATTTAAAATTACCTGTCATTTCTAAATTCTCTTTTTTACCAGTTAGACAATTGTCAAAGATTAAAATCTCATTTTCATTACTAAGAAGCTCTTCAACGAGATGAGAACCTATAAAGCCAGCTCCTCCAGTTACTAGTATTTTCATTTTTTAATCTTTCCTTATAATTTCGTTGTTAATAATAGTGCCAGTAGTAATAGTTGAATCACTACTTATTATTGAATCAGAAATAGTTACATTATCTTCGATAATACAGTTATCCAAAATAACACTGTTTTTTACTATTGCACTTTCGCTGACTTGTACATTATTTGGGGAGACCCAATTTTCTTCACCTTCAACAATATGTGCAGAAATGTATGATTCTAGTGTTCCAACATCCAACATATCTCCCTTAACGGTATATGTACTTAATAAACCGGTTTTAGATAGTGCTGGAAATACCTGTCTTTCAAAAGAACAAGGAATTTCAAGATTATTATGTATTGATAATATATCTTTCTTGTATAAATGATACAAACCCAGGCTTATTTTATTTCCATAGCTTTTGTCTTTTGGTTTTTCTATAAATTGGGTTACTTTACTGTCTTGGTCTATTTCTAAAACTCCATATCTTGTTGGGTCTTCGACTTCAAATGACCCAATTAGAGAATTAGAGCATTGACTAGATGCATTAATGAAATTGGGTAAATCAACATTTAATAATAAATCACCATTCATACAGTAAAATCTATCTGGCATTGAATCCAAATTTTCAATGATGTATCCGGCCGTGTCTAGCTTAGATTTTTCAAAATGAAGATTTATACTGTTATTGTGGTTAGTTTTGTAACTTATCCAATGTTTTTCATGTTTGATTGAGCAAATTAAATTAAAATTAAAATTTTCTAAATTTGAAAATTGTTTAATAATTTTATCAATTATTCTTTCTCCTCTAATTGTAAGTAAAGCTTTTGGTATACCAGAAGAAAGTGGCTGAAGTCTTGTTGCCTCTCCTCCAACTAATAAATAAATTTCATTCATCTTCATTAAGAATATTAAAAAACTTATTTAAATCGTCATCTTTTTCTAAATTTATAATTTTATCCCACACTTCTAAAGCTTTTTCTGTGTCAAATAAAGATTCCACATTTCTGAGAAATTTATCTTTTAATAATGGAATTGCTTCTTCTCTTCTTGAAGGATGGCCTATAGGATTTTCTATAGTTATTTTTTCTGAAGTTGAGTTATCGTTATAAACAATTTCTATTGAGTTAGATATATATCTCTTTGAAAATTCGTAATAGTCTTTTGTGAATTGAGGTTGTTCAGAGACGAAAATCTTTTTTCTTAAATTATTAATATTTTCAAATCCTTCAAAACTCTCTTCATACATTTCATATTTTAATTCCCCGTAAAGAAGTGCAGCAGCAACCATATATTCCATACTGTGGTCTCTATCTGAAGCATTTTTTAAAACCTCTTTGTTTGAAATTATCCTCACTGCGGGTTCATGTGTGTAAATATTGACTTTTTCAAACTTATTTATATTTTTATTGAATTCCTCACTGAGCTCAATTGCAGCTTCCACTGCTGACTGACCATGAAACTCAGCTGGAAATAAAACTTTAAACAATATATTTTGTATAACCCAATTATTAAGATCTTTTCCAAACTCTATTTTTGAATTATCCAAGAAACTGGACTCAAATCCCCAATTATTTTCATTCTGAACAGATTCATAAATTTCATCTTCGTAGTTGCTAATAATTGCAAGTTCGATTCCTCTTCTAGAGGCATCGGCAGCTGCCCAACTTTTTCTTTTTCCAACATTCGGAAAATGTCTATACGCCCTGAGGCTTGGTCCATCTAAAAATATATTGTTGACTGTTCTTCTTATAGCATTGGTATCACCATTATTCACTAAATAAGAGAAGACAGAACCCGAAGCAAGTTTTACATAGAAAACATGATCATAACCTAGTTTGTTTAGTGATGTCCCTAAACATAAAGAACCTTGTATCTCATATGCTTTAGTTAGAGCATTTGTAAAATCGTTAAATTTATAATTTTTGTTTTTAAAAAAATAACTATAAATTGAACCAAAATTATCCGATGGGTGTGCCCACTCTTTAGCCAAAAAAGTGTCGTTATAATCAAACCATCTTGTTAAAACTGTTAAGTACCACGATATGTTTTCATAGCTTTGATTAACAGATAAATTTTTAAATGGATTTTTAAAATTCGGAGTTAAATTATTTTTTGATGCAAATTGAAGAACGTTTTGATGATTACTTGCTTCGATTATGCAGCCTATAGTATCTAATATTGCTAATTTAGACGAATAGAAATGATTGTCATCTTCAAAAATATCATTAGAAATGTAATTGGTAATTAATACATCTAAATTGTTAGAATTCAAAAATCATCTTTCAGAAGGTCCGGTATATTTGGCTGCGGGTCTAATCAAAATATCTTGTTCTCTTTGTTCAAAATAATGTGATGCCCAGCCAACTGAACGTCCAGCAACAAAGATCGGGGTAAATAAATCTACTTCAAACCCAAGTTCAGCTAATAGAAGACCACCATAAAAATCTACATTTGGAAAAAGATTTTTTTCCTCATCCATAATTTGGTCAATTTTTTGGGCAATCTCAAATCTATTTTTAGATTCATTACTATTAACTAATCTTGATACCCAATTCTTGACAATTGGACTTCTTGGGTCTTGAATTTTATAGACACCGTGACCAAATCCCATGATTTTTGTTTTTTGTTCTAATAGTGCTTTAATTCCTTTTTCTGCATCATCAACATTTTCGAAGGAATTTATAAGCTCTACTGCTCTTTCGTTAGCCCCACCGTGAAGTTCTCCTTTAAGTGTTGCTATTCCTGAGACTATAGCGCCAGTAAGGTCTGCTCTTGTAGATGCTGTAACCCGTGTTGCAAACGTTGAAGCATTAAACCCATGTTCGGCATATAAAATCAACATATCATCTAATGCTTCTAATTTTTCTTTTGATGTTCCATTAGGTAAAAGAGAGCTGGCAACCAAATACTGCTTATCTAAATCATCACATGCTTCTAGATGGTAAGAGGCAATGATATAGCAGACTATTGCTGTGATTCTTGCTGATAACTCAGTTTTATCTTCATTATCTAAACTTTTTTTTCTGAGTGTTGTCAATTCTCCCTTGTATGAAACAATTGTCCTTACAACGTCCATTGGGTGAAGTTTTTCTTTAATCTCAAGAAGTAATTCATTTAATTTGATATCTTTTGTAGTTTCTAAATAATATTTTGAAAAACTTTTCTTGAAATTTTTACCTTCTAATGTATTCGCTAGAATTAAAGACGCTACTTCTTCATAAGTATTGTTCGATGTAAGCTCGGTTGCATCGTAACCTCTATATCTGAGAGAAGTGCCTTCTTTACCTACTGTAGAGATTGCTGTTTCTCCTGCAATGACTCCTCTTAAGCCAGGTGAATAATCCATCGGTACAATTGTACAGTATTAAGATTCATAAGGCTAGAAATTTACCTGCACAAACTAATAGTTTGTCATTATTGAGGTTATCATTTTCATATGGCACAAATACATAATTTGGAATCTAAAACTAGATATGGATCACGATATGTTGCTGGTTTTATAATTCTTATTTCAAGTATTTTATTAGCTGGCTGGGTTGCCTTCTTTATATTTTTACCAATTAAGTCAAGTATGGAAGTTGTTACAACTCTTGAAGAAAAGTTTCTACCAAGAGCTGAGGGTATGGTTTTAAATTTTGTCTCATTGTCAGAGCCATCAACAATCATTACATCCGACAATCAGATATTGGATGAATTGCATGATGGGTTGAATAGAGACCCAATTCCTTTGTCTGAGGTCCCTTCGTTTGTCGTAAATACATTGCTTGCCGCAGAAGATAGCAATTACTACCTTCACGAAGGTGTTGATTTTGTTGCTATTTTAAGTGCCGCTCTAGATAATCTAAGAGGTGTTACTCGTGGTGGTTCGACAATCACTTCTCAGGTTGCAAAGCAATCATTTGTTGGTGATGAAATTTCAGTAAGAAGGAAAGTTGCGGAAGCAGTAGTAGCAGCTGAATTAGAAAGAAGATACACAAAAGATCAAATTTTAGAATATTACATAAATTCGATTTATTGGGGATCTGGAGCATATGGTATTCAGTCGGCTTCATACGAATACTTTGGCAAAGATATACGTGATATAACATTAGATGAAGCAGCAACTTTAGTAGTTATTATTAGAAGTCCTGCTTATTACAATCCAAGAAAATATCCAGATAGAGTAATCGAAAGAAGAAATGATGTTCTAAATATAATGCTTAAAGAAGGGTTTATCGTAGATATCCAAGCTAGATCAGCAAAACTTGCTCCACTTAATGTTATAGATTCAGTTCAAATTGATTCTCAAGCGGAACACGTTGTAGCAGAAGTAAAAAGACAATTATTAAATGATCCTCAGTTCGCAGTCCTAGGAAGTACAAAGGAAGAAAGAAAAAAGAAAATTTTTGGATGTCCTTCTGATGATACTTCCTGTACCGGTGGAGGTGGGTTGAGTGTTTACATCACTTTAAACCTTGAATTCCAAAAACATGCCAACCAAATATTAAATAAATGGGTACCTTCAGAAAACTTTGATGATGAAAATGATGAACCTAAACCAACTGGGGTAATTACTTTATTAAATAATTTAACTGGTGGAATTGAAGTTATGGCTTCTGGAATTCCCTTTGAAGAGGAACAATATAATCTAGCTACTCAGGGAAAAAGAAATCCTGGTTCTGCCTTTAAGCCAATCACTCTTCTAGCCGCTTTAGAATCTGGGTCTAAATTATATAGCTACAGAGATTCTAGAAGCCCCGTTGAAATAGATTGTGGTTATCCATGTGCTCCTGACGGAGTAGGGACAAAATGGGTAGTTAGAAATTATGGCACTTCTATTACTGCAGATCGTTATCTAAATAAGATACCTGCACAAGATAGAGCCATTGAACTTCAATGTGTTGGCTACCACATTGAAGATATTAAAAATCTTGACTTTATTAAACAATTTCCGCTCGTCTCAAATCTTGATGAAATAGAAGATGAAGAAGAAAAACTAATTGAAATTGGCAGGGCATTAAATCAAATTGATGAAGAAGGCAATCCTATTATTTATCAAGAAAATACTGATAATGTTGCTTTTCCAGAGGGTACAGTTGTAATTACAGACCCTGAGTTAATTGAAGAACAAGCAAACACAACTCAAATTGATATCGAAAGTGAAACTCAGTACATATTTAAACCTTGTAATGACAAAAGTGAATACAACAGATCTGTAAAACTTTTGGATACATCCGGAATGATTTCATTAGAAGAAGCTACTCGAAGATCTATTAATACTGTTTTTGCTCAAATGGCGTCTGAGCTAGGAGGTGAAAAGCTTGCTTCTACAGCAAACAGAATTGGCATAGACTCTGATATTGATCCAGTTATTTCACTAACACTTGGTGCTGGTGCTGTTACTCCTATTGAAATAGCTTCTGCTTATTCCTCGTTTGCAACTAATGGTGTGTTAGCGCCACCTTATCTAATTGAACGAATAGAAGACTCTAATGGTGAAGTTTTATATCAAAATATAGTTTCCCAAAGAACCTCTATACCTGATCCTGGAGCGGCTGCAGCAGTGAGAAAAACACTAGAAGTAGCAGCACAATATGGCACTGGAACTCGAGCAGTTCTTGATGACAGGCCTATTGCCGGAAAAACAGGTACTCACCAAGGATTTAGAGAGGCTTGGTTTATAGGATTTATTCCACAATATACTTCATCTGTATGGATTGGATTTGCTGAAGAACAACTTCCACTTACAGATGTTGAAATTAATGGTGAAGTAATTAGAAATGTTTCAGGAGGTCGTGTACCAGCTCCTATGTGGAAAGAATTCATGACTAAAATAGTCGAAGATCTTCCAGTTGTAGAATGGCCAAGTGACCCAAGTGATTTACAGAAATACTATGAAATACCCACAGTAACAATCCCCGAACTAACTGGTTTGAATGTAATTGTTGCTGAAGAAATTGCTTTTTCAAACTATTTACTTCCGAATATAAACCTTGTTGATTCAGAAGAAGCACCTGGGCTTGTTTTAAGTCAAAGTATTGAAATTGACGAAGAAGTTCCAGAAGGTACTGTAATTGAGCTTGAAGTTTCTGGGCAGAAATTCTCAGCTTCTATACCAAGCATTCCACCATGTCAGTTGTCACCTGAAGAAGCTGAGAATCTAATTAAAACTTTCATGAGAGAAAATAATGTTATTTTATTTTTAAAGAAAAATTTTGAATCTAGTGACATTCAGGGTTGTAAAGGAAAAGTAATTGGAACAAATGTATCTCAAGGCGCCACGATGTCAACCGGTGATACTTTGATATTTATTATTGATAATACCGAAGATGATTCTTAACTAACTGCCTCATTAGTTAAAAAGTTAAAATAACCAAGAACTCCAAATCCTGTTCCACCCTCTGGATAAATAGAATTGTTGGATCTAGACCTTGCAGGTCCGGCAATATCTAAGTGAACCCAGTCCAGATCATCAACAAACTCCTCAAGCAGTAAAGCAGCTGTTATTGCTCCTCCAAATCTTCCACCAGAATTCTTCATATCAGCAATCTTAGATTTAATAAGTGATTTATAACTTTGTTCTAATGGGAGTGGATGGTAATTTTCGAACCCATCACTGTTAGAGTTCAAAAAACTTTCTAAGGTTTTTTTGTTATTTGAGAAAACCGCTCCAATCTCAACACCTAGTGCAACATAAGCTGCACCAGTAAGCGTTGCAACATCACATATTATGTCTGGCTTGCTCTCACTAGCATAAGCTAGTGCATCTGCCATAATCAACCTGCCTTCAGCATCGGTATTCATAACTTCAATGGTTTTACCATTTCTCATACTTAAAATATCACCAGGTCTAATTGCAGTGCCACTTGGCATATTTTCAACTATGGGAGTATAGACTTTCAAACCTATATCTAAACCTTGTTTTGCTACTAGTGCGATTATTCCCCAAGCAGTTGCAGCACCTGCCATATCCGTTTTCATTGTTTCCATACCAGAAGGAGATTTCAAAGAGAGACCCCCAGAATCAAACAAAACACCCTTTCCAATAAGGGCAATTTGTTTTTTGGCATCTGGATTATATTCACCAATTAGAAACTTTGGTGGTCTTTCAGAACCCTGTGCAACACCTACAACACCCCCCATATTATTTTCTTTTAACCACTCCTCACCATATGATTCAAACTTTATATTTATGTTTTTTATTAATTCTTTTACTTGCTCCTCAAAAAAATCTGGTGATTTAGTTATAGCTGGATAATTCACCATATCTCTCACCCAAAAAATTGAATCTATTTTATTTTGAATTTCTTCAGTATGAGAACTATCTAAAATTTTAAAATTTTGTTTGGGATTTTTTTCAGATTTAAAATTATCAAAATTGTATGAAGAAATAACAATGCCAAATTCAATAGAAAAGACATCTAAATTATCAGATTTTGAAATAAGTTGGATATCACAATCTTGACCTATTTTTTTACCAATAAGTGATCCCAAATTAACGAAATCATATGCCGTTTCACATCCCTTTGTGCCGACTACTAATGTTGAAACATCATCTGAACTATCTACGTTAGCTAAAAAAAACATTTGATTTTTTTCAGCTTCGAATTTGTTTATCTCGAATAAATTTTTGTTTTCATCATAATTTTTTAATGACGTTAACCTATCCCCATCAGTACTGTCAATTAGTACTACTTCTATTTTCACTTACTTGCAGTCCATTCTGTTTCGAAATCTCGAGCTAACATCCATAATAGATCAGACAACCTATTTAAATAAATAATTACTTCAGTATCTTCTATTTGGTTAAGTTTTTTCCATGCTACAGATTTT
>Ga0255777_10001074_pt1 | contig 26084 bp, 34 predicted proteins | sample 101ome_15_FD_179975 | JGI IMG/M metagenome (GOLD analysis project Ga0255777, IMG submission 179975) | Coastal salt marsh microbial communities from the Groves Creek Marsh, Skidaway Island, Georgia - 101402AT metaG (version 2) | ecosystem: Environmental > Aquatic > Marine > Intertidal zone >... | reverse complement strand
CAAAGTCATCTGGATCAACAGCTTGTGCTAAACAACGAATCCAAATTTGTGGGCGTTGTTCTGAGGGAATTTGATCCATAATGTAAGGCAACGATTCCATACCAGGCTGGAACATGTCTTCAAAGAAGATAACATCTTCGCCTGTAACTTCGCCATTGCGCATCATTTGCACCAAGTTCATCATTTGCGACATTGCAAAGTAGGAACGGCCATGTGCGTCTAACACTTGGCCTACTTGAATTGCTTTTGTATTGTCAATGGTTGTGCCAGGCACATTAACCCAATCAATGGAGCGGCGCTGGAACGCACGCCTACTCCATTCTTCAAGCTGTAATGTATACCTGCCTTCATAGGGCTCTAAACCCATATAAAACAGTTTTCTCATTTGCGTCCTCTATTTGCACGAGACTTTGCTCTTTGCCAGTTTCGAAATTTAGTGTAGTTTTTCCACACCCAACTCCGTTCGTTGTAAAGATTTGCTTCATTAAACGGTAGTGGATTACCGTAGCGATCAGTTTCAGTTGTGCAGTAATCACGAAAATCATCGAGATCGTTAAAAACTTTATTTACTACCGGATTCTTGATAGTCATTATACCTTTTTCCTTATGCTGGGTATACAATTTGACAGCCGTTTTCGCCATCTTCGGCAACATCAATAACAACAAACCGGCCGGGATATTTGCTGTTAATCTGTGTATACAAATCATCTGCAATCATTTCGCATGACTTGTAATCTAGTTGCAGGATATCACCTGCATACAATGATTCCAACCAACGCTTGAACTGAATAAACTCAATGTCACGATCGTTGTGTGTAACTTGGATCTGCACTTTAAAGTGGAACATATGACGATGCGGATAACCTAAGAAACTCACATCATATTCGTCACCTGTTGCCAGTGCTGGATCATCTAATGCTGCTGGATACTTGTGGATACCTTCTTTTGTAAAAGTTACCCAAATACTACGTTTTGCATTTTCTAATGCGTTTGTCAATTTTGCGTCCTCTTCTTTCATGCGCCTTAACATATATTCATAATAGCGTTCTTGTTCCACTTAGTCAACCAATTATTTCGTCTGTAGTGTATTTAGACCAATCAGTAAAAACGCCTTTCTCTTTTAAATCGTGTAGTCTATGCACCCACACACCAGGATTAGTTGCATCAAAATCTTTGTCATCAAGTTTCAAGCAAGCATTGTATCCTAGCTGACTTATATAAGGCATTTTAGCTGATATCATTGGAATAAAACGATTGTATTCTGTGTATCCAGACTCTAATACCCATTCAACATCTTTTATATCAAAATCCAATGTTACCCAATATCCTTCCTTTAACAGTGGAAAGATCATTCCATCATATGCATCGTCAGTTTCGAAGCTCATATTAGCACCTATGTAGATATGCTGTATTTTTTGTTGTTCAGCATATTCTATAATTTCTTCATAATTTTGTAATCCAACAACAAACAGTGTTTTCTTACCAAACTGTGGTGTATGTTCAACTTCAGTTCCGATAAAGAAGTTTACATTTTCATTTACACCATTATCGTAATTACGTTTCATGATTTTTTAACCTTATACATTTCGTTGTATATGTTCCAACGTTGTTTATTGTATTCATTTATTTGATCTTTAGCATAGTTGTTCTTTTGCATATTGTCAATGATTTTATTTACATCGTCAAGTGCCATTTGTAACATTTCTAATCTGCTTGCTTTTTCATGCTCGTCCATTTGTGTATGCTCCAAGACTTTTCAATTCTCTTTGTATACGATATATTTCGTCTTTTATAAACAGTTTATGTGTTTTTAATTTTCTTATTTCCGGAGTGCTTTCAATACCGTGCCACTTATCAATTTCTTCATGAAGTTTTTCATGCTTTGTTTTCAATTGTTCTAAGTGTGCTCTTAGTTTATCAGCTTGAGAATCATAATTACTCATTTTATACTTCCTCAAATAGTTCTCCAAACTTTGTGCTGGCATTAACAGTTTTCTTGCCAACATTTAGTCTAGTTCCAATAACTTGCATCCAGAATCTTGAGTATTCTTCTATTAAGTCTAAACTTTTCTGTCTGTCTTGCAAACTAAAAATTTCATCAACGACTTGTTTGAATTCAACACGATTAAAACGCTCGTCAATTAACATGTATGGAAACTCTCCTGCATCGTAGCGTTCATTTGCTCGCTGTGTGCTTTCGATATGCATCCATACATTGTGACCCATTTGCAGTGCATAACTAAATGAGTCCCAGCTGGTTTTACCTTCTTTGCCAACCTTGTTAAGATCGCCTGGCTTATAGTAACAAATATCGCTGATTTTACAATGTTGACTAATTGGAGAATCTTCAAACGCTTGTAAAATATCATCTGCTACTACTGCATCACTATATTGTCTACTATCTGTAGCATATTTTTTATCATCAGCACTTGGAGACATCATATAACTCCATTTGCCACGATCTTCAATACGTATTGTGTGATACACTTGTCCGTTTGCTGTTGCTAAGAAAGGTGATGCACAATCATATGTAATCATAAAATTAGGATTATGATATTTACGAACTGCACGTTGTATGTCTGTAAGTAATACAGCCCATTCTAGTTTACTTGTGCCCAAGAAGTGCATAACATCGTGAACACCAGTTTCTAATAATCCATCGTGTATCATATGCACAAGCCTGCGTAAAATTAAATGCACATCACACATGTTTTGTCCACCCATAGCCCAGCCATTGAAGTGTGTGTCTGGATACTTTGCAGGATCACAGTAATCTTTAAACTCCTCATACCAACTGTCTGCATCAGCATGATTGCTTCCTTGTAGAACATTTAGCACCTTGAAGTTGCCACGTCTATTAGCCATATAATATTTTGCGTTGATATGTGTTGCATCTACAGCATCTTGGTAGCTGTGAATATTACTGGCTTTTGCTGCCTTAGGATCTTGGAATGTCCAAGTCGGAATATCCAACATCATTCCATAATCCATATACTCTTCCATCCAGTTTACAACTAGCTCACGTTTTTTAGCAGCTTTTGGACAGTTTGGATCAGTCCAATCACCTTCCCACAAGCCTTTTGCAATCTGGAAACCACCTGAGTCGCCAAGTAGCCATGAATTATCTCTGTCGCGGTTACGCAACATATCTTCTTTTTCTACATGTTTGTTGACATCTAAGTCGGCATGTCCAGCAGAATAGAGCGCCCATTTATAGTGAAACGCTCCTTTATTTGGATTTAAAAAATTAAGACCTTCTACTTCACCAATACCTGCTGGAACACGATTGTAATCAACATATTCACCAAAGCGTTGCTTGCCTACAAACGTAGCATAAAAGCCACTAATACTAGGCAAGAAAACTGCATAATCATTTTGTGTTTCGGTTAAGTTTATTTTCATTATTTTTGTTGTGCTGGAAGAATGTAATCATATTTTGCCATACCGCTGTCGACGCTAATCATCATAGCACCTTGATCAGTAATACTCATTGTTTTGTCACCAGCAAGACTTAAAATAGCAATAGTTTGTGCTACTGGCCATGCCCATGTGTGTGTTAAACTGCCTTCAACACCATGCATAAATGTAAAACTACCTGCGTGTGTGTTTAAATCACCGAAGTAAAAATTTAGATTGCCATCTTCTGTTTTTACTTGGAACACAGTTTCTTCACTGTGCGCACCTGCCATCAGCTTCATACGTTCAATGCTGGCAATACTTGGCTCTAGTTCAACGTTCCAACTGCTGCCTTTAAATTTTACGCTTTTTAGTTTTTCTTCAATGATTGCTTTGTTCATAAAGCGATAGTCGTTTTCAAAATCGCCACTTGCATTTTCGAAGTGTATGTGTGTTGGAACAACTTCTCCGTTGCGTTCATCAGATACAACGTCAATTTTTGCATTTTCTTTGTATTCTGGATTTTTCAAGTGATATGCTAGTTTGCCTAAATCTGGCATACCAAACACACCTGAAAATTCACCAACTGGTGAATGTGTTGTTGCGCTCATAATTACACTTCTGTCATCAGCCATGCTTTCAATCTGTGTGTCAGCCTCTGCTGTTACCTTAAGAGTTGTGATAAAGCCTAAAGAATGTGTATGCGATACGATGTCTTGTAAGATGTCTTTCATGTTGTTCTCCAATAATAGTTTATTTTACTGTATAAGCCTTTGATTGTCAAGCATTATTTCTCAGTTTAGTGTTGTAATACACTGCTGCCGACAGTGTATTTAGATTAATATTTTTTTCTGATGCCATTTTTAATAGAGCCTTTGTGTCTTTAGGAAAGCACATGCCTCCCCAGCCTCTTGTGCCTTCATCTGGCCATACAAAACTATGGCTGTCATGTATGCGTTTATCGTCTGTAATACCACCACGGACTTGTTCAAAATCTAATCCGTATGCAGAACAAAAATCAAATATTTCATTGAAAAAACTTACCTTTGTTGCTAGGTAAGCATTACGGAAATATTTAATTGCTATAGCCTCCTCGGGTTTTACAATGTTGATACGTATTTTAGGCCAATTATAACTGTATTGATCACGCCAATAATCGGTATCACCACTCAGTATAACATTGTCCAAATCCATTATGTCATTCATAAAATTAGCAGCACGTAAAAACTCAGGTGAAAAACAAATTTTATGATTAGGAAACCTTTGCTTTAGTTCTTGCCAACCTTGTAAACTTATTGTGCTTTTGATTAATATAGGAGTATAATCGTGGCATTGTTCAACAATTTCATAAACTGCACTCATGTCACACGAACCGTCCTCAGCTTCCGGAGTAGGCACACAAATTACCACTGCACTTGTATTTTGTAAATCAGCTACTTTACCTTGAGGTGGATCGTGTATAACAATTTCTCTACGGTGATTTTTAAAAAGCAGTTCATATGCTTTACCTACAAATCCATGGCCTGCTATAATCATGCTGCTATCCTTGCTTCTTGAAAATATTGTAACCTTTCCATTGTATCACGCCAGTCTTTTACATTATAGCAGCGTTGTTTATTAAGTTTTGCTGCTAGTGGCCAATCGTTTCCACCTGGTTCCATACGGTCCCCAAAGAACCAAATTTTATCATCTTTATTAAAGTCTTCTAGTATTTGACTTTTATCGCCGCCTTTGCGATAGATGTCAATACCTGTTTCCCCGCCAACAGATGCAGTTACATTAGGAAATTCTAAATTAATTTGGAACGCAATACTCTCACGCTCTCTGTTTTCTATGTCGTGTTTGATGTAAAGTTTGCGTTCACCTAGTGTGCAGTTACGACCAACAATTGAAAAATTAATGGTGCCCATACGTTCTTCTATGTGATTACCAGTGCGTAGTGGAAAACTACTGCCTTGCAGCCAGCCATTCATTAGGTCATACAGTTCTTTAGGTGGTTCAAATGGTTTGCTATTTAGACGCTTGCCTTTGAACCATACATCATTGCCACTACAGTTGTAAACAGTAACAACATTTTCTGTAATATCTGCGCCCAGTTGTTCTACAGTTTTAGCATAATCGCTGCCTGTAACAAGAAACACTTTGTTGTCTTTTATAAATCGTAGGAAAAACTTTTTGAACTCAGGATCGATACGTTGTCTACTTGGAGTTAGTGTTCCATCCACATCAAATATAAATTTATTCATCTGCTCTCCTGTGTGGGTGATTAGGACCTTCGACAAATCGCCAGCACCCTTCTGTCTTAATGGTATTTAGATCATTTCGCAATAATGTGTTCTCCATTTGGAGTTCTCGAACCTGTTTTTCTAACGCCCAAATCTGTTCTTGAACCCATTCAAGTTCATAGTGTTTTACGCAATCATCGTCCATCGTCGCACACTACATATTCGCCTTGTGTGAACTCTTTTTCCAGTTCCATAGCAACATGTTCGCAAGTTTCAAAATGTTCTACTTCAGCATAACGAGTCCACTTGGGTTCGTCTAGTCCAATAACTGTGCTAACAATCCAAACTGTCCACATTACGGATTCTCCTTGATCCAAACACATTCACTAATATCTTCAGGTGTTTCATACATTCGTTTACACTGTTCGTAAGGATTAAGTGTGTCAGCAAGTTCCATACCTGCTAAAAACGACCCTAGCATTAAAAACACCATTACAATAGTAATCTTCATCCTTGCTGTGCCTTATGCTGTGCTATACCTGCTGCTTTTGATAGTTCGCTAAATCTGTCTGCTGTTTGACGTAATTCTGCTCCGTGAGTAGGATCACGTTGTTCTAGTGTTCTTGCCATATTGTGTAGCAAGATTACCATATCTTGATCAGTTAGTGCTCTACGTCCTTCAGGTAGTGGCATTTGTTTCCCTTTCGCATACTCGTTTTCTTAAATCGCTGCTTGAGAAGCGGTGATCTCTTTTGTTGAAATATAGCTGGATACCCCGCTTCTTGCAAATATCCTTGCCCGTAAAATCCTTTTCACGATATTCTTCTCCTAACACTCTAACATCTATATGATACATTGTCAAGATATCATTTAGGTCTGTTTCGGTAGCATATGGAACTATTTCGTCTACATACTCTACTGCATTTAGTTGGGTGTAACGTTCTACAATACTTTGTATTGGCGAATTCTTTTCAGGTCTATCAATACTAGGATCAATTTGTAATCCTACTAGCAAGTAATCACATTGTTCTTTTGCTTCACGTAACATCTGTATGTGTCCTGCATGTAGCAAATCAAATGTGCTACATGTAAATCCTACTTTCATTTATACACTCCATTATTTGTTCTACTGCATTTTCTACAGATATACACATACGATCGGGTATTCCCATTTCAACTGTTTTATCTGTAGCAACATAACCAAAACTAATATATTTCATATTAACACTTGTATTTAGATTTTGCAACCTTTCGTGTAGTTCTTTTAGAGCGATTTTATAATTGTAGTAATCCAGTATTTCTAGTCTTTTTGGTGACATACTGTATTTTGTAACATCGCTACCAATATTAACAATTAACTTGTCTGTGTGTTGCCATGCTTTCCAAACTTCAAATAACATATTACATTGGGCATATCCGTCAAAAGCATTGTTAATAAAAACATCACAGTCTTCAATGCTTTTAATTATATCTGTGCGGTTTACAGGATCATTTATATCCCAATTTGTGCTTTTACTGAAACCAACTGCGTTTCCTACAGTTGTAAACAATGCTTTACCAATGCCATTTGTATGTCCAGTTATTGCTACTTTCATTAGTCCCACTCAAACAAGTTGTTAAATGTTGTATTTTGCTTTGTGCTTTCTAAGTCATATTTCAACACACCGATCAAGTTATCTAGTTTGTTGTCGATAATCACTTCTTCCATAGCATCACCGTCAAATGGCAACTCTTTGAACCAATCTGGCAAACGCAATTCATCTGTTGGATATGCAACACTAGTATAACCCAGCGGATTCTGCTTGAGCTTGCACACAATAACTTTCATACCATCTACAATCTCTTGTGAATACTTGTCGCCATTCATACGCTTGAGTGTGTTCCAGTTGATACTTGCTCTTACGTGTCCTGGCATGTTTGCTTTGCCTTGCTTTTCTTCAAGACGCTGATAGTGTCCAATCTTGTTTGCACGTTTAGGCGAACCTTTTTCAAAGCCCGGGCGTTCTTTAAATTCACGCCTAAATTCAGTAATAGATTCCAGCAATTCTTTCTCGTCTTTTAGATCAAGAACCATGTCCAACAAACTTTTCAAATAGTCTTGCATAAACACTGGAGTATCCGAACGTTTCAAGTCCAAACCCATAGCTTTAACTTTACCCAACTTGCCGTCTTTATCCGTTCTGTTACCTTCCAAGTCATACACACGCACTGCATAACGTTTTTTAGTAATAAACAAACCTGTGTCTGCAACAACTTCTCGACCTGCTGCAATTACCTCAGAACGTGTCTTTGGACAATGAAATGCTTGTGCCATAAATGCAGCAAATGTTGTATTTGCTTGTTCACAAATTTGATCATACAGCGTAATCACATTGTCTTTACCCCAAGGAACAGCACCTTCTTTGATTTCTTCTTGCAATACTGGAAATGCACTGAAATACACAGAGTCTGTATCACCATATATAATTGCTTTTCCTACATGATCATATTCACCTGTGATAATTTTATTCACTTCACTAGCCATGTGTTTTGCAATCTGTCTACCAGTAAGTGTGGTTGACTGTCCAATGCGTTTATCAAAGAATCTACAGCCTGGATTCAAGATAGCACCATACAAACTGTTTAAGTTAATCTTTTTAACAAGTTGTCTTTTATCCCAAAACGCTATTTCTGTTTCGTTGCCTGCTGCAATAGCCTTGCGCATTTTTGCTTGTAGTTCTTTACGTTCAGCATACCAACGTTTTAGCAAACCTGGAACAACACCTTCTTTTTCATATGTAAATACAGTGCCATTAGCACTGAGCATCCAAGGTTGTTGACTGTCAAAAATCAGTTTGTATATTTCAGCACCACTTAGCACATGACTAGTGCCATCTTCTAAGTCAAGTGTAAGTGAAACATCTTTACGCTGTTCCATAACTGCTTCATATTCTAATGTTCCAAACTTACCTTCCCAAGCAGCCGCAAAACTCTTCTTTTCTAGTGTTTGTGCGTTATGCAACATTTCATCAGTTAGATCTGGACGTATCTGTCCAATAATAGTTTCTGGCGCCATGTTCATAGCTCTAATAACACTTGGATACAGACTGTTCAAGTCCATTGAACCAATCCACTGATGTATGCCTTTTTTAGGATAAGCAACATACGCACCTGCTGCTGCTGTGCCGCCTTCATGTTCTTTTCTGTTTGGAGCAACCATGCCACGATTGTGTGTTTCGTTGATAATAGCTTGTTCTGTCACAGCGACCGCACCCATTGTTGTTTGCAGTAGCACAGTGTTGTCATGCGCAATTTCGTTTGCTAGATCAATAAATCTCAGTTTCTTATCAATCTTGTCAAGCAGTGCAACGTCTTGTCTGTTGTATTCAATAAACTTCTTGAAGTCGTTGTTGTAAAGCTGATCCAGTGTGCCTTCATACACAGTTTTGTTTTCACCAACTTCCATTTCGCCAATAGCATCTAGTCTATATGTATGGCGTTCTTCATATGTATACTTACGATACAGTTCAAGATAGTCCATATGCACACGACCAATAGTGTCAAACGTTTCAGCAGTTTTACCAAACTTCTCAAACTCTCTACGCTTGGGCAATTGACGCCACAAACAAAAACGTCTTGTGTCATCCTTGCTTAACACTCGTGAAACACGATTTACAGTGTATGGAATATCATAACCTTCGCTGTTCCAACCTGACAAAATATCTGCATCTTCGATTATATCAAGAAATGCTTCAAGCATGTCTCCTTCGTTTTTATACAAATATGTATTATCAAATTCTGCAACTTCTGCTTGTGCTTCTTCAAATGTTAGTGTCTTTGGAGGTAATGCAAATGTCACAAGTGCATCTAACCATTGCAAATGCACAGTGATAGCAGTAATTGGCATAAATGGATCACTAGGATCGGCGAAGCCACGCTCTGGATCAAAATCTGTCTCAATATCGAAAAACGCAACGTTAAGTTTTGGAGCGTCTTGATTGAGATAATGTTCACTTAAACATTGGAATATTGGATTTACGTCAGACTCAAACATTTTCTTGCCTTTGTTGATAGCAAGTTCTTTGCGGAAGTCTTTGGTATTTTTACAAACAACTCTTACTAGAGGATCATCATAAATGCTTTTGTATTTGCCTTTACTATCCTCATAGTAAAATGTATATTTTGCTTGATATTCTTGATAATGGCGTTTACCATCTCGACGCTCTACAGCACGTATAATATCTGCATCTCTATCAAAAAAAGCGTCAACGTATGGCATTAAGCATCCTTATCATAACCGAGTGTAGCAACTAATGTTTCAAGATCTTCATGTGCATCTGCAACGTTGTGCCAATCTCTATTCTTTGCAATTTTAATTGCTTTATTAATTAGCGATGATTTAACATTTAGTTCTTCTGATACGGCTTTGATAGTTTCTTTTAATCCACCTTGTAAATCTTCAATTTCCTGTAATACAGTAACGCCTTCTTTCACTAGGCGTTCTAGTTTGGCCTTTTCTTCTTGGCCATACACACGATCGCTCATACAATACTCCTTGGTTATTTGTTATATAATAATAGGATCAGGTCCAAATGTCAAGTCTCAAATGCTCCTGGTGAGTTGATTTTTATTGTTTCGAAACCTTTTAGTTCTACCTTATAGGAATATATATCACCTAATATCAAGTAATCAAAACCTTTTGATTTAAAATAAGCAAGCTCGTTCCTTAATGATTTGTAGCCAAGTTTAAGTTTTGGGTTTTTGTAGTTCCATGCAAATTGATCAGCATGTGCAGTTTTTTTACTTGGATATTCATAATACGCACTCCATGCTACCAATTCGTCATCGTCATAATATCCAAAGATAGTTCCTTTATCCCAATCTTCTCTAAAGATTGGATATATTTCATCAAAATTTTTGTATATAATATAATCTTTGTATATCTGCTCGCACTGTAAAAAATGTTCGCTGTTAAGCAATTTGAAAGGAATTGTTTTGTAGTTTGTTTTTTGTAAATCTATCCTAGTCGTCATATATCCAATACGTCAGCATAGTATTCTTCATCCCAATTAACATAATAATTTTGACTATGCAAAGCCCTTCTAGCAGTATTTAACTTATTTGCATCCTGTAAAAAGATAACAGCATATTGTTTGTTATTCAATACTACATCTTTTACTTTCTCTTCTTCGTCTGGATGATCTTCAAGTGCTATATACCCTCTTTGACTTAAAAATCTTGTAGTTGAAGTTTCAACTGCCATTGATAATTCTTCTGAAGTTATATATTCTGGATTGCATCCTATAATTACAACTTCTTTACCTTTGGGCCAATGATATGAAAAATTTTCAAGTTCTGCAATAAAATAGTCATGCATACTTATATGCTCTATAGGTTTTAATTCTGCACATTGTATTTTATTTTCTATCATTGCTTGTTTTGCAAATGGGCAAGGAGGCAAGTTATTAAACGTTTCAGACGGCACACTCAAAAATGTTTCTATCCAATTATGTATGTGCTGCTGGAACAAAAATCTTTTCCTTTTTTGCTATAGAATCTAATCTATTCCTTGTTTTTAACACATTATTACATAGCCCACATTGAGGTATCATGTATCTTAAATTTTCTATATCTTGCTCTAAGTTTTCACTTATAGTAATAGGTTTATATTCTAGTATTTTATCTTTGTGATCTCGTCTTACAGGGTATTTATTAACAAACTCTTGTGCACCAACTATGGTTCCACACTTCCATAATCCGCCACGGAAAAAATAATGGCAATTACTCCATTGACATAGGTTATGTGTGTGTTTAGGATTTGTTTCAAACAATTCGTATTCACCGTGTTCGTTGCGTCCTTTTGTTCCCCATGTTAGAAAACTGCTGTCCATGCTTTGATAGCATACAGGTTTATCATTGTATGTGCCTATCCAATCATAGTCTGTGCCTTTGCGCCATTGTATATCCTTTGCAAATGCATGATTAAGAAATTTCCATGTGTCTGACAAATGACTTTTGTCTTTTGTGTGTATTTCTAATATTACACCCATTTCTGTCCATTTGGCAATATGATCAACCCAACGATCTAACTGCACACCATTTGTGCAAATTTTGAAATTTTCTGTTGAAAAATATTTGTGTAAACCTTCTACCCACAAGTGTAAATCAGGATTACCAAGTGGCTCTCCACCGATTATACTGAAATCATCTACAGTTACAAGTTCTCCCCAACGTGCCACATCGTCAGCATTATCTGCCCAACGCTCGTGGCCACTTATGTTGAAGTTGTTATAACTCAAACAGTTTTTGCAGGATAGATTGCATGTATGGCTAATATACCATTGTGCAACAGGAATGTTTATTTTGGACATTAAAGGTTATCGTAAGCCTCTTGTAAATCTTTTAATAATTCAGATATAATAATTGCTTCTGCAGAACTTTGATCACTCATATCATCAAATACATTCGTTAGTCTATCAATAATTAATTCTAATTGATCTTCATTTGATTTTATATCACTGCCTATTTTTTGTTTAAGTTTTTTGACAGTTTCTTCAGATGGGCTCGATTCTACTGCTTCAACAGCATCAATAACATCAGCCGGTAATTCAACTCTTATTGCATCTACTCTAGATTCTTCACCTATCATTTTTGCTAGTGTAGCATACCATCCAAATCCAAATAAGCTCACAAATTGTTCACCTGCTAAATCATCAATCAAGCTATCGTCTACACCTGGTAATTGACGATATCTTTCATCTATTAATTCGTAGTTTTCTCTGCTATCACCAATTGCTTGCATTTGTCCTAATAATTGTTCTATTGTTTTTTCATCTGTGCCAGCAATTAAGCCTTTTGTAATTGCTTCTCTAAACAACTTTGCACAGACCATTGGAGCAGCTACAGCAACACCAAACTCTCTTGCAATGTTAGAAATTGGAGTGTTGTTTGTTGTGGTGCCATTAAGTAATTTCAGTATATCATCTTCACCGTCACCAAAGGTAGCCATTTCATCAAGATAATCTTTTGTAGCAGCTGATTCTCTATATATGCGCATATATGTTTCTCTGCCCTTTTGGTCTTGAAGTAGTTCGGTCACAGCTTCTTCTACAACAGCAGGATCAGTGCTCATTAAAGCTGATTTTATTTGCGTTTCTGTAACATTTAATTCCACTTCTTCGTCTGCATTTAATACAGTAAAATCTCTATCTGCTAACCCTTCGTCTCTGTATTTAGGATCAAAGTATATATTCATTGCAGGTCCGCTACCGTCTTTGCCAACGATTAAAAATTCTCTATCTTTTGCAATTTCATCCGTAATAAAAAGTTTTATTGTGTCCGGATCTCCGCCCAACCTTGCTGCATCATCTAATATTCCACGTAGCCTTGCGCCGCCTAAATCTACACTAGCTTCATCAAACGGTTCTGCTCTTACATAAAAAGCAACCATTTCGGGATATGTTCTGTTTATAGCATCAATAAACATTGGTTTTATTGCATCTAATGCAGCAGCATCTGGTGGTTGATCAAAATTAGGTAATGTTCCGCCACTTATATCTATAGCCTTCTTATATATTTCGTCTATAAGTATTGCGTCATATCCTGCATAATTAGATATAAAATGTTCATCTGTTGGATCTTTTGTTTTAGAAACAGTATAAGTTTTTCCATCATTTCCGGTAACTTCTATTTCTGTTTCACTTCCAAAATTTATTGAAGCATGTAGTATTGTAGGAGCGATACGTCTTATACCGATTAGCCTAGATACAATTATATTTGTGTAATCTTCTTTAGAAAGTTCTTTAACTAAATCTTCATTTAATTTTGTTCTATCAATTTTTTCATAAGCTGAGGCTAGATTATCATAATCTGCTGCTGTGCGTAATTTACCTATTGCATTTCTAATTCTATCAACATCATTAAAAAATCCACCTGTTGTGAATGGATTAACTTTTCTTGTGATACTATTATCCATAGCTTCATAGATTTCTTGTGCTAGTGCAGTTATCCCAACAAGATCTAAAGTTTCAGCACTTACTGGATTATTAGAAACTGCATCATTGGCTGATCTATTTGCAGCATCTTCTGCATTGTCTTTTTCCCATAGCTTTTTAGCCATGTCTGAATAATAGGTAAACAATTCTTGTGCAGTAGGAGCAATTTTAATTGTGTATGCAATTGGTTGTTCGCTGCCGTCTAGAAAAACAGCTCTTGTATTACCTGCCGCTCTATTTACTTTTCTTAGCCATTCTTCATCTGCAAACGGCATACCAACTCCCATAAAGAATTGTGAATATATTTGGTGTATAGTTCTTCCTGCTTCGTTTTCAGGTGTGCTTTTTAACCAACTTTGATTTCTTGTCGAAAATTTACTTTCTGCTATTTCTGCTGCAATCCTAAACCATGCACTGTGTCCTACTGCTTCAACCATTTTTGCAGTGTTTGTAGCATCTTCAATTGTTCCTGGAATTTCACGAACTATTGTAATACCTTCCATCGGACCTTTAGTCATAATGTTTTGTTCCGACGGCCCGCCATCTGCTGATGCCTTTAAAGTTCCATCAGAATTTAATTCAGCAAGAAGATATCTAACATCAATAGCTCTAAGAGTTGGTGTTCCTGCAACGTCTAATGGGCGTCTTGGATCATTAGGACTAACTTGTAAATTTATACTGCGTTTCCAATTAGCAAGTGCATTTGTTAAATCTTGTGTCCATTCTTCGGATTCATCACCTTGCCATGCCATGCCCCCTAATGTTCTATTAGTTCCGTTTCTTCCTGTAACAAGTCTGTGTTTTTTTAAGGCTTGTTTTAAAGCAACAACCTGATTAGGTTGATGGTTGTTAAATCCAATAGGATTAGTTACACCTATACCACTAAAAACAGTTTGTAAGGGATGAACTGGGCCTTCGGTTATGATATCTAATACACGCATTTAGCCACCCATTTTTTTACTTAGTGCATCGTATAATCTATTCTTTATATCACTAGTATCTACGCTTGCAGTTTGTGTGCTTCTTTTTTTAGGCTTACCATGTTTGTTGTGTTGTGCCCAAGCAATAGCATAAGGTGCACCTTCATCATCTGGAAACTCTTTTTTCAATGCTTTTACTTGTTTTTCTCTACCAGGAGGTGCTTCTTCATTTTTGCCTTTTAACATTGCTTCTAATGCTTCAACACGCTTTTCCAATTCAGCAATACGATCCTTGTCTGATTTTTCTTCATCACTGCTGTGACCAAATGTTTTGTGGACTAGATCATCTAAATCTGTGTGGAATTTATCTTCTTCATCTGGACTTGCTTCGCCTACAAGTTTGTCTTTTAATGGATGAGGCTGTTCACCAGTGCGACTAGGCGTGCTTGTGCTAGGCATAGGATCCTTGCCTTTTGCTTGTCCTGCACTACCCATTTTTTGTTTTTCGGTTACAACACCAGCAAGTGCTGCAAAATCTGCTACACTGTAGTTTCTATCCATCTGTAATGAACCTTCTGGAACACTAGCACTTTCTGTTATGTAGTCTATCTTATCAACAGGTGCTGGAGCATTGCCACCTGCTTGTGCTCTAAGTTTTGCTAAATCAGCTTTAGGATCAGTAGGATCCATTGCGAACAGTTTGTGTTGTAGTGCGTTAAAATCCATTATTTTTTCTTCTTACGTCTTTTTACCTTGACGCATTTGTCTTTACCACCTTCGGTTCCAGCATATCTGTAACCTTTCCAGCAAGCCTTTCCGTCAACGCCTTTTTTCTTACCCTCATCTAATTCTGATTCACTTAAACCAAATGTTTTATAACTTGGTTTGCCACAGTCTGGACAGTTTTTAGTTTCAGCAAGTTTTGATGCTAAACTGCCTTTGTAAGAAACAAATTCATCTTCGCTCATGACTGGCTTGTTTCTTTTAACTGCTGCTTTTGCAGGAACTTGAACACTTTCAAACTTGGTTTCATAATCCAGTGCATGATACACTGAACCCAAGTAGTCTGCTGCTTTTGTAATTTTTGCCTGCTGCCAACCTTCAATGCCTTCTGCTTCACTGATGTTTTTCATCATTTCGTGTAGTTTGATTGCATATTTGGCAATTTTGTAAAGATCGCTACGTGCCATCTGCACTTCATGATCACGCTCGGCTACATCGGCAAGTGCGGCCAAACCTTCTTTTATTTTATCTGTCATTATAATGCTCCAAATAGTAATTACTATACTATTTATCTAAGAGCGTTTGGACTTCTTCTTCTTTTTAGGACCAGTTCGAGATATCACATTGCCCATTGGCATAGCCACTGCTGCTACACCACCAGCACTAGTTGTTTCATACTGGAATTTTTTAGCATGGCCAGGTCTCATACCCTGTTTTGATTTATTAAATAAATCTATAACTGCTTTTACATCAACTTGATATTGCTTTGCCAAACCTTGAAGACCTCTAATATTGGTAAATTTGCCTGTAGATATCGCCCTCATTATTTTCTTTTCAGTGCTTGGATCTAATGGTGCTATGTTAAGGCGTGCTTTTTGGGGTTGGTCCAAGTCATTGTCTTGTATGCTGTCATTAAGTCCGCCATCTTTGTGATCAGCTTTGATATCTTTTGTAGCATCATGAATTTTTTTACCATACTGTATTAGTTTTTGTATAACAGCAGCAGGAACATCAGTTTTCTTTTCAAGGTCTTTTAGGCTATTTGGACCAAACAAAGCACCCATGTTTGTCATTTCGTTTCCAACTTTTGCCATTGTATTTGCAAGTGCATCATCTTTGACTTGTTCGGCTTGGGCCATTAATATTCTACCAATATTACCTAGCATTCTCTGCTGTGGTGACATTTCAAAATTATCTTCGTTTATAATATCTGCTAGTTTCATATGTTGTTCCTTTTTGCCCAATCCTGCCAATACTTGTTTCTATCGTTGGTGCTTGTTCTGTTGGCTTCGTGCTCTTTGTATTTAGCAATATAGTGTGACCAATCTGTGTCGTCAATACTCATATCTTCGTGTTCTCTCCACTCCATACTATAACCATCTGGATATAGTTCAACTACTTTGCCCTCTTTGCTCAACTTCTTTCTCCTTATTAGCGATCCATTGAAGCATACTAGTAGCAGGGTTGGCCAAATACCATCCAACATCACGATATGTTTTAAACTTTGCTGCTAACAGTTCTGCTTTAATAGGAGCGAAACTTTTCCTATTATCTATTGATATTAGTTCTTTAACTTTCTTACCGGCAAATGCGCTTAGAAATGCTTCTAGATTTAACATATAGTAGAAAGGAGTATCTACTATAACTTCGCCTTTATGTTCTTTATAAGTAGGAATGCCAGTTTTATAACCTGACAGTATTTTCTTCATTTCTTCTTCTGGCGGTGCCTCACGTCGGCTTAGTGTGCCGCCGGTTGGCCCAGCGCCTGTTTGATACTGTGGATCATAACCCTTAAATCCACCTAAATCATCTATATCAGGATTCCAATATGCAGTAAAATCACCACCTGGAATCATTATATGATTTGTGCCAAAATAACTACTGGTGCTACTCGGTGCTACTGTGGTTGCCTGTGCAGGACTCTTTATGTCCAATCCTTCAAAGACTGCCACTTGTATAGGATTCATCATATTGCCCATTACACCTTTTCCAGGCGGATTGTTTACTTTTTGTATTAACTGCTCTGCTTTAGTTCTATATCTAGCTATTTTAATAGCTCTGTATATTATAGGATCATTACCCATTTCGTTACAAAGATCAGCAGCAACTTTTACACGCTCTATTGCATGTTGTGTATCATTTACACCTAGTATATCTTCTGTGATTTCACGTAACTTCATTTTTTCTTTTTTCTTCCGCTTTTCATATTGGCACACCAATGATACATTTTACCACGTTCACCTGAATACTTCTTTGCTCGTTTGCGCAAATCAGTTACTGATCCTTTACAACTAGCACCTGAACGTTTTACACGCCCTGGTCTGCTTTTACCCTTTTTTTTACCGTCAGCAAAATTTTCAGTCATTCCTAACTCTGCACGTTTGATCCAATCATTTTCATAATCTACTGGAATGAAATCTTCAAGTTCTTCGTCTTTGAATTCTGAGCCCATCCAGTCAAATACCATAGCAGGATCAAATTGCATTTTTTCGCTTGCTTTATAATATGCTGTATATGTATCTAAACCATTTTTAATAAGTTTTATTGCTAGTTCTCTAATGTTAAGATATTCATCTTCAATATCAGTAAATGCACGACTTGTTTTACCAACAGTATTAGTATTTCGATACTTGTCGATTGCCCTTTTGGTTTCGTCGTCTACGTCTTCGTTTTTCTTACCGTCGGCAAAGTTTTTATTCAATCCAAGTTCATCAACCATTATTTCTAACGCTGAATCTACATCATTTAAACCATTTTCTTCTTTTGTGTATTCATACCAACTTCTTACAAAGTCTGATGCTTCGTGTCCGTAAGTATCTGGAGCCATCATCATTTGATAAAGAACTTGATCGGGTGCTTCTCGTTGAGACCTAACAAATTTTCTAAGAATATCTAGTTCTTTGCCTTTTGTTTTGTTATCTATGTCTTCTATAATCTCTCTAAATCTCAAACAAAGGCCCCCTTACCATTTTATCATTTTCGCTGATCAAATATCTTTGAATCTTTTCAACAAACTCTGGTGTAATGTGTCTATTGCGATTTACTTTGCCTTGGAAGAACAAGTGTACTTCAACTGGCACATCACCGTGTACTTCTAATATAGCAGCCATTCTACTGCGTCCTTCGTGTCCACGCACTTCTGGTATTTGGCTGTCATCTTCATCTACAAATATTTGTAGGAATGGAGCACCAATAGCACCCCCACCTTTTACATAATCTACTACTTTAGGCACAGGAGGTTCGCCGTTGCGACTTGCTGCTAGGTTAATGAATACACTTGGTTTCATTTTAACACGCAAACCTCTGTAATCTATTTCTTGGTTCCAAGGCACAGCACCCCAACCGTCTTTGTTGTCAATTTCTACATTTTCTGTAAGTGCTGCGAATATTCTACCTGGCTTTTTAGGTTGTTTTGTGGTTTCTTCTAATGTATGCCCGCCTTCTATAATAGCCCATTCTCGTGCTGTATAACGTGGCTCAGTGTTTTCTGCCATACCTAAATTGTGCAAAACATTTGTTGTGCTGCCTCTTATCTTCTTACGCATTACAGGTGGACGGCCGTCTTTGTCAACAGTATTTCCAAATTTTGCTGCTTCTATACTGGTTTGATTCACACCAACATCTGGCGTAGTGTTTACACCTTTAACAATACGTCCCACGCCTTCATCTAAGTGTTCAATCCTCATACGGCTTTTCTCCAGTCAACTTAGGCTGCGCAAACCACAGTTTAAACCATTCTTCAGTGCCTGGTTGTATTTTTTTCTTACGTTGTATACGAGCTTTTTCTGTGCCAGTGATACTGATATTTTCAGCAGTATAAGGTGTCCATCCTGTGAACTTGTTACGTATACCTGCTAAGTGTTGTAAGTCAGCAATGTCCATTATGTGCTTCCGATATAGTGTTTCATATATTTTTGATGCACTTTACTGCCTACCATAGCTTCTGCTTTTTTTGGATCTTTTACGTATAAATTATACCATGCTCTAGCTTGTGCATCACCTGTTAACGCACGTCTCATAGCAGGCATAATTCCACTCAAATCGATAAATTCATTTAGTTTACCTTCGTCAAGTTCTTTCATTTCATCAGCAATAATTTCTGCAATTAATCTTTTTACATCACCTATGTTGAATATTTCTTTTTTAGGATTTTGTATATTAAATTTAGTGCAATACTGATCAAAGCCTTGGTTTATCATATTTTCTAAGGGCTTGGTGTTCTTTTTGTTTTGTCTGTATTCTTCTACTGCTGGAAAGAAATTTTTACGATAAAACATAGGATCATTACGCATAAACACCAACAAATCTGCTGGAACATCAAAATCTGGTTTTGGTAGTATTTCGTTTGGTATGTCTAGATCATTAAATTCTAATATTTTTACCATTTTCTACAACTCCAATATCTTGCCTTATGTCTTGGTCCTGGATTGTCACAGTTGTGTCTTGCACGGAAACTTCTGCGTCTTGCAGGATTTGATTTTTTAATTTTAACACCTTTTTGACCGAAGTTGACTTTTACAACATTTCCTTTTGGATTACGAACATAAACTTTAAACTTCTTAACATCGCCTTTCATAGGCTTACCTAGTTTAACTTTGCGTCCTTGATATTCTGCTTCATCAATAACATTGTCATCATTATACCACATCACACCGTAATCTTCATAGAATTGATCATCATCATGATATGTTACTTCGTCATATTTTCTACTTTCAATCAAGTTGGTTTTTGCTTTTAGGCTACCATCTCTATTGTGTGTTGCACTGTATTTTGCATCCCATTCATTACGCTCACGGAACATAAATGCACCTTTAGGACGAGGTGATACAGTTTCATTTGCTCCAGTATTTAATGAAGCTACGAAGTCACTTAGCCTCGATAATGCACTTGCTTGATCGGGATCTTCTTGTGCTATTTCTCTTGCCATGTCTTTTAACTGTTCTGCTGGTCCATATGTGCGCTCAATATCACGTATGATTGTTCTTGCTACTGCCGGAGGTGCACCATCAGCTGCTGCAATTAAATTTTTAGCAGCGGCATCGCTTAGATTATCTAGCACTGGATCCAATGACTGTGATACAAATTCATTTGGTAAGCCATCTCTACCAGATGTGTCATCGTTATATCTAGCTCGAAAATCTGCTTGTTGCTGTGCTGCAACCTGTGTGCTTCTATTTGCTGCATTATCCTGTGTTTGTGGTGGTTGTTCTGCTTGAGGTTGGCCTGGAAATTCAGGGCGAACCATGTTTACAGCTCGATCTGTAAATTCACCAGATGGTGCATCTGTGCGTCCTGTAGTGGTTTGATTTTCTGGAGGCTGACCTGTATCCATAGCAAGTGTGCTAACATCAAACCCATCACCTGAACTTGTAGTAGGATCGTCTGTTGTAACCACTTCTGCGTCAGCAGTGCCTCTAAGAGCATCAATTGCCGCTTTTCTGTCTGCTGCACGTTGAGCATCTCTTTGTTGCTGTGCTATTCCTATGAGTCTGTTATCAGCAGCTTGGTTTTGTGCGTCAGCTCTTTGTTGTCTTAGTGTATCAACTCCACCTTGCTGTCCTGGCTCGCCTACATTAGCATCAGCACCGCCTGTGTAATCTATAGTTTGGTCTGGTTGTTGACCTATTCTAGCTGTATCTTGATTGTTTACAGTGCGGCTAGTATATTCGCCTGCTGGTAATTCTCCTACTGGCACATTTGGTCTACCTACTACTGTTGTTCCTTGTGCTGGACCTGCACCAACCGCTGCATTTCCTCTCAACCCATCTCCCTGAGCGCCTGGTGCTGTTGCTCCACTTGTAGCATTGCCTGTTCCTCTTGGTCGTTGTGTTGCTCCTGCAGAAGGAACATTTCTTTGATCTGGTCCTCTTGGATCGGTAGCATCTGGATTTCTTCTACGTTGTGCTGCTGCTATTTGATCGGCTCTTTGTTGCGCTATATCAGCTCTTGCTTGTGTGTCATCTAACCCGCCTGTTGGTGCTGCTGGTTGCGCAGGCCTTGCTTGTGGACGTGGCGATGTTTGTGGTGCAGCTGATTGTGGTTGCGCAGGTGCTTGTGTAGTGCTGCCTCCACCTGGTGTAAAAGGCGCTGTTGATGCACGTGGAGCACCTGCGTTTCTTGGTGAACCACCTGCTGCTAATGCTGACTGTGTTTGACCACCTGCAATGCCATCTACTTGAATACCTGCACGTTGTTGAAATGCTCTTACTGCTGCTTCTGTATTTGGACCGTAAATACCGTCTGCTGTAATACCTAATTGTTGTTGTAGAGCTTTTACTTCAGGACCTCTGCTACCACGTCTAAGAGTTGCTTCTGTAAGTTCAATCTCAAACTTTTTTAGACCAAATTCAAATAATCGCATTGCTAATACCTCTGCTGTTTCTTCAACATTATCAATTGCTTCTGGTAATGGCATACGTATAGTTTTTACATTGCCTACTTTTCCAGTATAGAATTCAATTTCGTTTTCATTCAAAACGGTATTTGTAGATGCAAGACATTCTGCTAGTCCTTGTTCATCCACAGATTCATTGTAAATAATGCTGATAAAATGTTCCATACAGTATTTATCTAAGATGCACCATACACTAATTTATCTATCCGTTGTATATTATCACCAACTAACATCTGTGCAATGGTCAATGTTTTATAATCACGTATATAAAAATAATATCCTTTAACCCAGCCATTATTAGAACATTGTTCTTTTGCTATTTCTCCCATTTTAGCTAATTTAGGATTAGCATCAATCCATTTGGCTAGACTGGGCTGTCCTAATTTTTTTCCTAATGTAATTTTGTATTCGTACGTTGGGGGCGTTTTACAAATTATAATGTTATCTTCGTGATTCAATAATCCTATATTTTCAGGATTGGGTTCCCAGAATTCTATATAACGCTGTTTTAATTTATTGCCTAAATCTACAAGCATTTTTCTGTCGTTGCTGTATAAATGTAAGCAATTCATTTCGCATCTTACTTTATACTCTGTATTTCTTTTCAAGTGTCTATAAATCAATATAGCATCATTGAAATGATCTACAGGAATAGTATCTTTCCATCTACTACCCCACGGAATTTCAATGGTATTTTTTCCTACTTTATAATGAGAGTGCAATTCATCTAATCTTTTTTCACACCATTTTAAATCACCATTAGGCTGGAATTCTGTTCTAAAATAACTTGCACATGCATTTACTATGGCAAGTTTGTATAGATATTTGCCATAGTGAAGTTTAGTAGTTTCATACAGTCTCATGTTCTTCGATTTCGCAATCTAATTTAAGTTCGTTTTGTCTGTAATCAATTGTTACACTGCCACCGTTACGTAAATCGCCAAACAGCATGAGTTTTGACAAAGGACGTTTAATCTCATTGTCGATCACACGTTGTAACGGACGAGCACCCATTTTTCTATCAAATCCTGCATCTACTAAATGATCTAATGCTTCGTCTGTAATAGTAATTGCAATGTCTTTTTTAACAACTTGTGATTTTAGTTCTAACAAAAACTTGCCAACAATTTTCAGCATAACTTCTTTGCTCAATTTACCAAATGTAATCACGCCATCCAGTCTATTACGGAACTCTGGTGTGAAGAACTTTTTCAAACTTGTATCTTCGTAATCTTTCTCAAAACTATCACCAAAGCCAATAGCGTTCTTTTCTGCATCTTGCGCACCCAAGTTTGTAGTTAGAATCAATGTACAATTACGTGCATCTGCTTCTTTACCATTGCTACCCGTAATGGTGCCATTATCCATAATCTGTAACAAGATACTGCTTACGTCAGGGTGTGCTTTTTCAATCTCATCAAGTAGCAATACACAGTTTGGATTTTCTTGTAATTTTTCAATAAGCAAGCCACCTGCGTTGTCTTCATATCCTACGTAACCTGGAGGCGAACCAATCAGTTTAGATACACTGTGCTTTTCTTGATATTCACTCATATCAAAGCGTACAAGTTTTACACCCATTTGACTGCTCAACTGTTTAGCAAGTTCTGTTTTACCTACACCCGTTGGACCCATAAACACAAATGATCCAATCGGTTTGTTTTCACTTTTAAGACCTGCTTGTGCTACTAGAATCTTATCAACAATATCTTCGATAGCACTATCTTGCCCATAAACGACTTTTTTCAAGTTATCTTCCAAGTGTGCCAAGTTTTCACTTTCACGTTCTTTTACTTGTTCCTCTGGAAGTTTAATCATTTTAGCAAGTTCGTATTGAATACTGTCTTTGTTTACAATTTTGTCAGTTTTAATATCACGCACTTTGAATCTAGCACATGCAACGTCAATCAAGTCAATTGCTTTATCTGGCAATTTTTTATCTGTTTGATATTTTACACTTAGATCAATACTTGCTTGTAGTGCTTCGTCTTCGATTAGTACACCATGAAATTCTTCATAATATTTGCGTATACCTTTTAGAATTTCTAATGTAGTTTCTGCACTTGGTTCATCTACTGTTACACGCTGGAACCTACGCATTAGCGCACGATCTTTTTCAAAGTATTTGCGATATTCTTCCCAAGTTGTGCTTGCAACAACACTGATGTTTCCTTTTGCCAATGCCGGCTTTAGCATGTTTGCAAGATCATTTGCACTGTTGCCACCACCTGCACCTGCACCTGAAATCATATGTGCTTCGTCAATAAACATAATGGTTTTGCCTTTGCCTTTAAGACCTTGCAATACCATTTTAAAACGTTCCTCAAAATCACCTCTATACTTTGAGCCAGCAAGCATAGCACCGATATCTAAACTGTAAACTTTGTATTCTTTAAGAAACTCTGGCACATTGCCTTGTACAATTTGGAAAGCAAGTCCTTCTGCAATAGCAGTTTTACCTACACCCGGATCGCCTACCATAAGCACATTGCTTTTTGTTCTACGTCCTAATGCAAGAGCAACTTGTTCAATTTCTTCATTGCGTCCAATTACAGGATCAATTTTATTGACTTTAACCTGTTCATTTAGATCAGTTGTGAAGTCTTTCAATGCTTTATTAGCAGCACCTTGATTTACAACTTCTTCTTCATTGTCAAACAGTTCACTTTCTGAGCTCATATAATTTTGGAATTTATTTTTGTCAATTCCCATTTTTTGAGTAATAAAATATGTCCAACTTTTCTTTTCACTCAGAATGCTTACAAAAACATCAACAATTTGAATATCATTTCTACCATGGAATAAAACTTGAGTAAATGCTCTATTTAGAACACGTTCTACTGTACTTGTCTTCTTTGGTTTATATTTTAATGTATCATCTAAAACTTTAATGTCTTCTAGGTTAGTCTTTAGATAAGTTTCCAACTCTTTTTTCATGTATTCTACATCAGTGCCATAGCCATTTACTAAGGTACTAAATGTTTCTTCGCATAACATTGCATACAATAAATGTTCTAGAGTCACATATTCGTGCCGTAATGCTCTTGCATCTTTTACTGCTTTGTCAAAAACTGCTTGTAACTCTTTGCTTGGCTCAACCATTTACTTTCCTTTTTTGTTTTTTTAGTCTGCGCTTTTCTGCCATCTCTAATTTTAATTTGCTTACTCTATCAATAAACTGAATGCCATACAAATGGTCATATTCGTGTAAGAAAATTCGTGCATCGATATCATCAAACTTTTCTTCTACATGTATAACATCTTTAAAGTCATTTGTCAAGGTATCAAATTCAACCATACAACTAATTGGGCGTCTTACTTTTAGCATAAGATCAGGGTGACTCAAACAACCTTCTACTCCTGCTTCGATTTCCTCACTTAAACCTTTAATGATAGGATTTATCACAACAATAGGAGAACCTAATTTTTTATTGATAATACTTTTCATAACAAATATTTGCCACGGAAATCCTACTTGGTTTGCGCTAAGTCCCAATCCGCTGTGTTTATTCATTAAATCAATCATGTCTAATGCAACTGGAGCAGGATGCATTTGGTTCAAGTCAAATCTTTCTAATTTTGTTTCTAATCTACCATCAGGTGCTAGTACTAATTCCATTGTTTATCTCGCTTACTTTGTTTAACAAATCCCAATCATCTATTTTAGGTGTTACACCTTTTATTTCTAAATACATGTTGCCTTTTCTTCCAGTATTCATATCTGGTAAGCCGTGTCCAGCAATACTTAAAATTGTTCCTGGATTAGTGCCTTTGGGTATTTTTACTTTTACATTATCGCCTAGTAAATTTTTTACGTATACATCTGTGCCTAATATCAATTCTAATACATTTATAGCACATTTTGTACGTATATGCGACCTATCTCTTACAAATGTTGGATGTTTTTCAACAGTAACTTTTACATTTAAATTTCCTCTAGGCAATCCTGGTATACTGTCATCACCTAGCCCTCTATATTGCATAACTAAATTATCTTCAACTCCAGCAGGTACTTTTATATTTGCTACCTCTTCTCTTCCGGTACGTAATCTATATTTGCCCACAATATCTTTTCCTTGCATAACATCTGCTAAATTTATTCGCACATTGATTGTTATGTCTGCATTTTTCCGCATACGCTGCTGCATTCCACCGCCAAAGAATTGACTAAAGATATCATTCATATTTTGCGAATTCATATTAAAATCCGCACGGGGTTGAGGATTGTCATACTGCTGTCTTTTAGCAGGATCTTTTAACGTATCGTGTGCTTCATTTATTTGTTGGAATAGTTTTTGATCGCCGCCACGATCAGGATGATGTTCTTTTGCTAGTTTTCTATAAGCACGTTTAATATCATCCTGTGTGGCATTTTTTGGTACGCCAAGTGTTTTGTAATAGTCCATACTATTACTTATTTAGGCCCTACCGTTTTTTAGCAGAAGTTGATTTG
>Ga0255777_10001073_pt1 | contig 26098 bp, 31 predicted proteins | sample 101ome_15_FD_179975 | JGI IMG/M metagenome (GOLD analysis project Ga0255777, IMG submission 179975) | Coastal salt marsh microbial communities from the Groves Creek Marsh, Skidaway Island, Georgia - 101402AT metaG (version 2) | ecosystem: Environmental > Aquatic > Marine > Intertidal zone >... | reverse complement strand
ACCAAAAGAAAATTTTTATTGTTCTTAATTGTTAGTTCTTTATCCATTTAATAAGCGTACCATTGTATATGAGTATTTCCACTAAAATATCCCTGTTTTTAATCATTTTTATATCCCTAATTCTTTTTATAGATTACTTTGTTATCAAAAATTAATGCTCCATTTTTAGTTATTGCTCAATGTAAGGGTGGGTTTTAAGTATTAGGTTTTTTGCTTCAATTTTGTGTTTACAGTATTTTCAATTCCACCATTATGTTTAAATAGATGAATAAAGATGAGCTTACTTATTTTAAAAACTTAATTCTTCCCGATAGAGTTAAATCACTTTATTTTAATAAAAAAAGATATTCTAAAAGTGATATTCTAAAAATCAAACAATCTTTTAAACCTGCCATTTAAATCAAGGTGTATTGAGGATGTAATCTGAATATTTTAAATTTTGTTTAACAAACCTCTTTTCCTAATCTCTTTTCTGTTAATGGGTAGGATGCGGTTTCCTATCAACTGAAAAAAACTATTTTTCAATCGAAATTCTGCAGGAGAATCCTCTTCATAACCAGATTGGGCTGTTTTTCGATTTTTATAAATCACGTAAGGACGATGAAGTATCGTGATCCCCTCTTTTTGGTTGAGTAAGCGGAACCATTTGTTTTGTATTGCCATCCACTTTTCTTCATTTTCAAGAAGAAGTAGGATTCCGTCTACAGGGAGTATTTTATATCCTGTAATCAATAGCATTTCTCCCTTAAAGGCATCGTATTTGATTTTTGTTTTTTCTTGACGAAATGTAGTTTCTATCCACTTTTTGTGATAGAATACAGTTCCCTTCGTTTTGATTTCTGCATTGTTAAATCCATTTCCTATCAAATGTGTGCTCGACAGGCTTACTTTTACACCTTTCGAGGCATCTTGAATTCCTGTTTGACTATAATTAAAAAGGGGGTTGAGGTGGGTGATTAGTAAGAAAATGAAGCTGAGTCTATTTATTGAAATCATAGAGGGTCTAGAATTGGAATAGGAACTAGAGTAAATTAAAACCAATTGGATTGAGTTTTTTTAAAAAAATTATTTAATTTTAAAAAGCAATTAAATAATATTAATTGAATTTCATAAACCAATTTGTTTTTAAACCGCCTTTGAAAAGGCGGTTTTTACCTTCTAAGCATAAAGTTTTTAGAGCAGTAAGTTTAGTTTATATCATTCAATTTGATGCGCTCATTTCTATTAGCCAACTCCCAGGCGGTATAAAAAATAAGACGAGTTCTTTTTTCTAATGTAGGGTAAAGTATTTTGTCAGGAGTGTCTCCGGGTTTATGATAATCTTCATGAGTTCCGCTAAAATAAAAGATTACGGGTATGTTTTTTTTAGCAAAATTGTAGTGATCACTTCTGTAGTAAAAACGATTGGGGTCTTTTTCGTCGTTGTAGGTATAATCTAAGGACAATTGCGTGTATTTTTTATTGGTAGCTTCTGAAATATCATGTAGTTCCTGGCTAAGTTTATCTGCCCCTATAAGATAAATGTAATTCGGATCGTTTGTTTCTCTTTTAGGGTTCACTCTTCCGATCATATCTACGTTGAGATTGACCATAGTGTCTGCAAGAGGATATAGGGGGTTTTCTGAATAGTATTTGGACCCTAAAAGCCCTTTTTCTTCACCAGTTACATGTAGGAAGATGATTGATCTTTTTGGTCCTTGATTTTCATCTTTGGCTTGTTTGAATGCTTCCGCAATTTCAAGTAGCGCTACTGTACCTGTTCCATCATCGTCTGCACCATTATTGATTTCTCCCTTGCTGTTTATACCGATATGGTCTAGATGAGATGAAATAACCAAATACTCATTTGGAAATTCACTACCCTCAATAAAAGCCACAACATTTTCAGTTTTAACGAGATTTTCTTTGATTTTGAGTTCCATGGCTTGCAAGTAGTTTGTCGTTCCCTTAGCAGCCTTGATACCAGCAGTAGTGTAAAAATTTTGTATATAATCTACGGCTCTTTTTTGTCCTATTGTCCCTGTTTCTCTTCCTTGAAAATAATCAGACGCATAAACATAAAGGTGTTCTTTGAGTTCTTTTGCAGTAATAGAAGCTGCATAATCCTCTACGGATGCCTCTTTTTGGCCAAATACAACCAAACTGCTAAATAATAAAAGAAGTGTATAGTGTTTCATTTTAAAAATTTTAACCTAATATATCTATTTTATTTTAGCTTGTAATGTTCGTTTAGATTTTAATTGAAAACACACAGCTAGTTCTTTCATCCTTTACCAAAAAGTGTATCTTGTAGAGAATAATAAAAGGGACTTAAAAAGCGCATGGGTCAGAATACACTTCTACTTTTTCTTATTGCATCAGTAACTCTTACTGTTTTTCCTGGACCTGATATATTATTTGTTTTGAGCACGAGCTTGACAAGAGGTTGGAAAAGAGGGGTCGAAGTCAGTTTAGGACTATGTACAGGGTTGATTGTACATACTTTGGTAGTGGTATTTGGTATAGGCTCGCTCTTGCAAAAAATCCCAGAATCCATTCGTTTCATTGAACTAGCAGGAGCTTCTTATTTCCTTTATTTGAGCTATCAACTGTGGAAGTCAACGAAGAGCAAAACTAAAGACACAATTGGAGCTGAAAAAGAGAATCGTCTTTTCGTTACAGGTTTTATAATGAATTTAAGCAATCCTAAAGTCAGCTTGTTTTTTCTCAGTTTTTTCCCTGGATTTCTATTTTCAGAAGACTTGAATTATAGCTTGCAGTTTTTGATATTAGGAGCATTATTCTTACTTCAGGCGTTGTTTGTGTTTTCCCTAAGCGCTTATCTAGTAGACCGTCTAGGAGAAAAAGTAAGACCTAAAGAAAATGCAGTATTTTGGAACAGAATCCAGTCGTTGGTATTGCTTTTTATCGCACTAGTATTGATTTATCCTTAAGCCCCGGAACACATGAAAATCATAGAATGCCCTCGAGATGCCCTACAAGCCCATCATCACATAATCCCCACAGAAAAGAAAATTGCTTATTACCAAAGTCTTTTGAAAGTGGGTTTTGACACATTAGACTGTGGTAGCTTTGTTTCACCTAAGGCAATTCCACAAATGGCAGATACTTCAGAAGTAATTAAAAGTTTAGACTGTTCCAATACCCACACTAAATTACTCACAATAGTAGCAAATGAGCGAGGTGCCAATGAGGCGGTTTCTTTTGAAAATATCCACTATTTGGGATATCCTTTTTCAGTTTCTGAAAACTTTCAGGTAAGAAATACGGGAAAAACTATAAATGAATCAATTGGGGTGCTTGAACGCATTGTGAATCTGGCTGAAAAGCATCAAAAAGAGGTTGTTGTTTATCTATCCATGGGTTTTGGTAATCCTTATGGTGACCCTTGGAGTCCTGAAATTATTATAAAATGGGTTGAGCAACTTGCTGCTTTTAATATTAAAATATTCTCTCTTTCCGATACGGTAGGAACCGCACAGACTGAAGATATAAACCTTCTTTTTTCAACATTGAATACCAACTATAAGGAATTGGAATTTGGAGCTCATTTTCATACACATCCAGAAATGTGGTTTCATAAAATAAATGCAGCATTTCTTTCAGGATGTCAGCGTTTTGATGGTACAGTAAAAGGAAGAGGAGGATGTCCTATGGCACAAGATCAACTGGTTGGAAATATGCCCACAGAAAAGTTGATTTCCTATCTCACTACCCACAAAGCACTTCCCGATTCCATAGATGTCCTGGCTTTTGAAAGCGCCTATAAAGCTTCTCATTCTGTTTTTATTTAAAATTATTCTAAATAATTTGTAGATCTACATTTTGCTTTTTATGTTTGCATTTTATTTATAATTAGTCTAAATAAATGAATTCAAAAGCCATATATTTTTCACTCTTCTTGATGTTTTATTCTGTATTATATGCTCAGACACCACTGGATAGCCTTCAGCAATTGGATGAAATTATTTTAAAGGCCAATACCATATTGGGAAATAAATTTGTGGCTCAAAACAGAACAGGAGCTTCTTATTATTTATCATCCCAGGAGCTTGACAAATTTGGTAATACAGATGTTAATCGGGCCTTAAGACAAGTTCCAGGAGTATCTCTTTACGAGGAGGATGGCTTTGGTTTACGTCCGAATCTTTCATTAAGGGGTACTTCACCACAACGCAGCTCTAAAATAACGCTTATGGAAGATGGGGTTTTAATAGCTCCTGCTCCTTACAGCGCTCCTGCAGCCTATTATTTTCCTTCTATAGGACGAATGGAGGCAGTTGAAATCCTTAAGGGAAGTAGTCAGGTACAGTATGGTCCCTTTACCACTGGTGGAGCAATTAACTTGGTTTCAACTGCAATTCCTGAAACGAATAAAATCAATATAAGATCTCGCTACGGTAGTTTTAATACGCATCAAATCTATCTTTCAGCAGGGCAAAACAAAGAGCGTTTAGGTTATTTATTAGAATATCAAAAAAACGCTTCTAATGGTTTTAAGCAATTAAGCAATCAAACAACGGGCTTTGACTTGTTTGACCTCATGGGAAAGATTAGGTACAGATCTTCATCAGAAGCAAAACTTCCTTACTACTTGGAGTTGAAGTATCATTTTTATGATGAAGTATCTGACGAAACCTATCTTGGATTGACGGAAGCAGACTTTTTAAATACTCCTTTCAAAAGATATGCAGCCTCTCAAAAAGATCAAATGAAAGCCAGGCAACGTCAGTTAATGTTAACCCAAGTAACTGATTTTACGGATCAGATAAAACTCATTACCAACATATATCAGAATCGGTTTACACGAAATTGGTATAAGTTGGACGATGTTGTTTTTAGGGGAGAAAAAGAGAAATTATCTTCTGTTTTGGACAACCCTTTAAATTTACCCTTTCATATGCAAATTTTAAAGGGAACCCTCAACTCTGACTCAGAAGGATTATTGGTCAAAGCAAACAATAGAGCCTATTCATCATACGGTGTTCAATCCAAATTTGATTACCATTGGTACGATGCTCGTGATGCATTTCACGATTTAGAAATTGGAGTGCGCTTGCATTACGACGAGGAGGATCGCTTTCAATGGGAGGATGGATATCAGATTATAGAAGGCAAAATGGAATTGACCTCTGAGGGAGAAAAAGGGGTAGAAGGCAATAGAATATCAAGTGCTAAAGCTTTGGCAACATATGCTCTGTATAAATACAAATGGAAGGGTTTGACCCTCACAACTGGTCTTCGAGTTGAAGACATTACCTTAATGCGTGAAGATTTTGGAAAGAACGATCCCAATCGAGTAGGTTCTAATTTACTTTATAGAGAAAATGCTGTTCAAGTTGTCATACCTGGTTTTGGTTTTAACTATAATCTGCAAAGAAATTTTTCTCTTTTTGGTGGAGTTCATAAAGGATTTTCACCTCCTGGAAATACTTCTGGAGAACAAACAGAGGAAAGTGTAAATTATGAATTAGGTACTCGGTTTTCCTGGGGGCGCCTGCGAGGAGAGGGAACAGGCTACTACAACGATTATTCAAATCTTTTAGGGTCTGATTTGGCAGCAACAGGGGGGACAGGCACACTAGATCAATTCAACGCTGGGGAAGTAGCTGTAAGTGGTTTGGAATTATTGTTAAACCTGGACTTAGCTAAAAGTGAATCGGTATTTAAGTTTCCTATTTCTTTTGCATATACTTTGACTAATGCGGTATTTAAAAATAATTTTGAAAGTACTGAAGGGATATGGGGAGCTGTTAAAGATGGCGATCGAGTACCCTATATTCCTCAGCATCAGTCCAATATCACAGTAAGTCTTGTACACAGTAAGTTTGAAATTCATTTGAATTTCAGAACACAAAGCGATTTTGTAGTTCGCACGGTAACTTCGAGCAATGAACAAATTAAATCTATTGGAGCGCATAGACTTGTAGATCTTTCGGCAAATTATAGGATAAATTCAAAAGTTCGTTTTACGACCCAAATTATTAATTTGTTGAATTCGACCTATGCAGCTTCTCAGGTTCCATCAGGCTACCGTCCAGGTCATCCTTTTGGAATCTATTCGGGACTTACAGTTAGTTTTTAATTGCTAGCTGCTGTTATCGCATTAAAATTTAATATATTTGCATGCAATTAATTAGATATTAGTTGCTTATGAATACCGATAAATTTGTAGGACAAGGTTTAACCTATGACGACGTTCTTCTGGTCCCTGCCTATTCTGAAGTATTACCCAGAACAGTTTCCATTCAATCGCGTTTTAGCAAAAACATCTCATTGAATATTCCAATGATTTCTGCTGCTATGGATACAGTTACAGAAAGTCAAATGGCAATTGCTATGGCAAGAGAAGGAGGAATTGGAGTGCTCCATAAAAACATGACCATAGAAGAACAGGCAGGAAAAGTTCGTGCTGTAAAGCGTTCTGAATCAGGTATGATCATCGATCCTGTTACCTTACCAGAAACTGCTATTGTTTCTGATGCAAATGCCAATATGCGTCAATACAAAATAGGGGGGATTCCTATTGTTGATGAAGAAAACAAACTAATTGGTATTGTAACCAATAGAGACTTGCGTTTTGAAAAAAACAGCAATCGCCCCATCAAAGAAATCATGACTAGTAAAAATTTGATCACTGTAAAAGAAGGAACCTCACTTCAAGATGCAGAACAAATTTTACAAAGACATAAAATTGAAAAACTACCCGTTATTTCAAAGGAGAATACGTTGGTTGGATTAATAACTTTTCGCGACATCACAAAACATTCAACCAAACCGAATGCAAACAAAGATCAATACGGGCGTTTGCGTGTGGCTGCAGCAGTTGGAGTAACACCAGATGTTTTGGATCGGGTGGAAGCGTTACATCAAGCAGGCGTAGATGCAGTTGTCATTGACACGGCTCACGGTCACAGTAAAGGGGTAGTGGAGGTGCTTGAAAAAGTTAAAAGTAGGTTTAAAAATTTGGACGTAGTTGTAGGTAATATTGCTACTGCTTCTGCTGCAAAATTTTTGGTTGACCACGGTGCAGATGCTGTAAAAGTAGGAATTGGCCCAGGCTCTATTTGCACAACAAGAGTCATTGCTGGAGTGGGATATCCGCAACTTTCAGCTATAATGGAAGTGAGAAAAGCCTTAGAGGGAACGGAGATCCCGCTAATAGCGGATGGAGGAATTCGATATACGGGTGATATCCCTAAAGCAATAGCTGCTGGTGCAGATGCTGTGATGCTAGGATCACTGCTCGCTGGAACAAGAGAGTCACCAGGAGAGACAATCATATACGAGGGAAGAAAATACAAAACCTATCGCGGTATGGGATCCATTGAAGCAATGAATAAAGGGAGTAAAGACCGCTATTTCCAAGATGTTGAAGACGATATAAAAAAATTAGTGCCAGAAGGAATAGTAGGAAGAGTCCCTTTTAAAGGAGACCTTAATGAGAGTATTCATCAATTTGTTGGTGGGTTAAGAGCAGGAATGGGATATTGTGGCGCTAAAGATATCGAAACACTCAAAAAGGACGGTCGTTTTGTTACCATCACATCCGCAGGTATGAGAGAAAGCCATCCACACAACATCAGTGTAACAAAAGAAGCACCCAACTACAGTCCTAGCTAATTGCTACAAAGCAATTACCTTAAATGTATAAACTTCTGAAGAAGCTAAAAGAATACGAACAACATACATGTTGCCTCTTTGAAGGTTGATGTTAAATTGGAATGCATTCAGCTCCTGAGTTTTTAATTCACTTACTTTATTTCCAATTAATGAATACACCTCAACAGTTCCATTACCTTGAAAACCTTCAAAATAAAGTATTCCTTCTTTAAAAAATACCTTTTTTTCAGCTTGTGTTGGATGAAGGTTTGTTGTAATATTGGGAATAAAATGAACACTTGCTATGGCAAAAGAAGTAGATAAAAACAAAAAAAGAAGTAGTAGTTTTCTAATCAATGGCACGATTTTAAGGTGCAATTTACTAATTATTAACTATTAATTGACAAAATTATCAACCATTTAAAACATTTAATATCAAAGAATTAGTTGTCATATTAAACAAAATACTCTGTTTTGTTAATAAAATAGAGGCTACAACTTTTACCCCTGTTACCACCTCAAATACTTTAGTCCTCATCGGATTGGTGTTGAGTTGCACACTGCAGTCTTGTGAACAATGGTCTCCCGGAAAAGAACAGGTTGTTGCTCGTGTTGAAAACAACTATTTGTATAAAAAGGATTTGGATCAGAAGTTCACATTTTCAAATTCTTCTGATAGTACAGTGAAGGCAACCAATTTTATTGACCGTTGGGCTCGGAAGCAGCTTTTAATGAAACAGGCGCAAATGAACCTTCCCAAAAACGAAATTGACACTTTAGAAAGGCTTTTAGAGGAGTACAAAAGTGAATTATACATCAATAACTACAAAAGTTCAATAATCAATAAAAGCATAGACACGCTGATTACTAGCGATGAAATAAGTGCATTTTTATCCCAAAACAAAGAAGTTTTTAAGCTGAAAGCCCCTTTATTCAAAGTGCGTTATATTCATTTGCCTCCTGACAATGTAGATCAAGATGAAATTCAAAGAAGTTTTCAGCGATTTAACGCAACCGATCAGCATTTTTTAGATTCACTTTCCTTTCAATATTTTAATTACATACTTTCGGACACTCTGTGGATCAATAAAAACAGTTTGACCTCTAGAGTGCGCTTTCTGAATCAAGATAATTTTGATAAATACATAAAAAAATCACAATTCTTTAAAATTGAAGATTCATTGGGGGTATATTTGTTCTTCGTAAAAGAATACCTAGCTATTGGAGAGCTTGCACCTGAAGAGGTTTTTTCTCCAACGATAAAAAACATTATTATAAATCAAAGAAAATTAGAATACACCAAACAATTTGAAAAAGATATTTTACAAGATGCAATACGATCTAAAACCTATGAAATTTATTAGTTTCTTTCTTTTTAGTCTCATTTCCCTATCCCTTGGAGCTCAAAATGATGCATTGGCAAGTAGAATCAAAGTAGATGGAGTCTCTGCCGTGGTCGGTGATTATGTGATTCTAGAATCAGACATTGACAAGACTTTGGTTGAAATGAAATCTCAAGGCATAGCTACTCGAGGGATATCAAGATGTCAATTGTTGGGAAAACTTATGGAGGACAAACTTTATGCACATCATGCCATACAGGACAGTTTAGAGATAAGTGTAGAAGAAATTTACAGTGCAGTCGATCAAATCATTGACAACTTTACACAGCAATTGGGATCCATAGAAAAAGTATTGGAATTTTATAACAAAACAGATGAATCTAGTTTTCGACAAGAGATTTTCGAGATCAACAGAGTTCAAAAACTTTCTGCCATGATGCAGGCAAAAATTGTGGAGGACGTAGAAGTCACCCCAGAAGAGGTTCGTCTTTTTTTTGAGTCCATTCCAAAATATGATTTACCCGTTTTTGGAACGGAACTAGAAATTTCTCAAATTGTAATCGAACCAGAAGTTAGTGATGCTGAAGAAGAGCGTATCACCAGCCAACTAAAGACATTTAGAGAAGATGTACTGGAAAGAGGTTCTAGTTTTGCCTCAAAGGCAATTTTATACTCACAAGACCCAGGTTCAAGAGCTACTGGAGGAAAGTATACCCTCCACAGAAAACGCCCCAGAATGGTAAAAGAATTTAGGGATGAAGCCTTTAGTTTGGAAGAAGGTGAGATTTCACAACCCTTTAAATCTGATTTTGGTTGGCATATTTTGATGGTTGACAAAATAAGAGGACAGGAAGTTGATGTACGGCATATCCTACTAACCCCGAAAATTGAACCTGAACAATTGCAAGATGCCAAGAAAAAACTGGACACACTCAGAAAACGTATTCAAGACGAAGAAATAACTTTCGAGAATGCTGCTTTGGCATTTTCAGATGAAAAAGAAACTAAATTTAACGGTGGTGTACTGATTAACCCTCAAACTGGAGACACGCGATTTGAACTTACCAATCTCGATCCGGTATTATACAGTCAAATACGAAATTTAAAAGATGGAGAAATCTCTTTGCCACTGATGGAAGAAGATCGTTCGGGACTTAAAAAATACAAAATTTTAAAAGTGAGCAATCGATTTGATGAACACACAGCAGACTATTCTAAAGATTATGCTCGCATTAAAGAACTTGCTCTCAAGGAAAAACAACTCAATCTCATCAAAGATTGGATGACCGAAAAAATTGAAAGTACTTACGTAAATGTCAACAGGGACAGTAAGGGATGTGATTTTACAAATAACTGGCTTAAAAAATAATCACTTAAAATATTTTAAAGGAACCCACAACATCCCAAAACACTCTCCATCTTCTTTGTGTATGTTTTTATGGTGAATCTTGTGCGCACGGCGAATACCTTTCGCATATTTTCCATTGGCCTTTCTAAAGATTTTAAAGCGCTGGTGAATAAAAATGTCATGCACCATAAAATAGGTGAGGCCGTAAAGAAAAATTCCTGAAGCTATTGGTAAACCAAACCAGAAATTGGCCTCCCCCCAAAGGATAACAAAAACGGAACTCACAAGTGCATAAAAAATAAAAAAGAAATCATTGCGTTCAAACCACGAGTCGTGGTCTTTAATGTGGTGATCCTTGTGTAAAGACCACAAAAAACCATGCATAATGTATTTGTGTGAAAACCAAGCCACAAATTCCATAAAGACAAAGGTCAACATTACAGTAAAAATCCAGAGAAAGGTCATAAAGCTAAAGTAAATTTAACCGGTATTTCACATAACTACGAGCGAAAACCGTCATTTTTTGGTAATTAGGAACACGTATTCGGGTGCTTTGAATACTTAAAGAAGGAGTGTTTTTTAATTTAGCCAAAAGTTTTGTGTAGTATTTATATGCGGTATAAACACCAAAACGAGCTTCGGAAGGAAGCTTAAAGATTCCTTTTAAAGCGAAAGCAAAGTCATCCTCAATTTCTTTGATTATGACTGCTTTGGCTTTTTCATCAAAATGCTTAAAATCTACATTTGGAAAATAAGAACGATCCAAATTTTGAAAATCATTTCTTAAATCTCTAAGAAAATTCACCTTTTGAAAGGCAGATCCCAAAGCCATAGCTGCCGGTTTAAGTGATTCGTATTGCTCTTGGTTACCTTTTACAAAAACCTTTAAACACATAAGACCTACCACATCAGCAGAACCATATATATACTCTTTGTATTCTTTTTGGGTTTTATATGTTTTTTTTTCTAAATCCCAGCGCATGCTTTTAAGAAAGGCTGCGATAAGCTGGTGATCAATTGAAAAAGTATTTACCGTTTTTTGAAAGGAATTCAAAATAGGATTTAAACTTATTTTTTCACTAAGACTTTGATGTAAATCTGTTTCAAAACGATTGAGTAATGTTTCTTTAGGGTAATCGTGAAAGGTATCGACAATTTCATCTGCAAAGCGAACAAATCCGTAAATATTATAAATATGGTTCCTAATACTGGAATCCAACATTTTTGTAGCCATAGAAAAGGAGGTGCTGTAGGAATGGGTAACCACTTTACTGCACTCTTCTGATACCTCGTCATAAAGGTTTTTCATAGCCATTTGTATAAAATATATTTTATCTAAACGCTATAAAGATAAACAATTCAATCAAAAAGTTAAACAAAAACGTTTTCTGAAAAATACTTGAAGACAAAAGATTCTACAGAACGATGCATTTCAATCTTCTCTGGAAGTTTACTTTTATCAATGGCGGTTTGTTGAGGGCCAAAAAGAATTAGTTTAGAATCGTAATTTTCCAACAACTGGCTGTGGAAATCTTGTAAGTAAGACATGATTTCATCTTTATTGGGCTCTACAGTGAAATAGCTTACAAAATTATATTGGGTTTCATAGCTGTATAAGGTTTGCAAACTGGAGGTTTGCAATGATTGTCCTAAAAATATTGTACGGCATCCTTTAGAGAGGATAAGATAATTTAGATAGAGTATTCCCAATTCATGAATTTCATTTTCAGGTAGGAACAGAACAAAAATGGGATGCTGGTTTTGTTCAAACTTATTTTTTTGGAGAAATTCTGTTTGGAGATGAATTTTTTGTTTGACTAAATTGGTGATAAAATGCTCATGGGCAGGGGAGATGGCTCCAGTTTGCCATAAGATACCTAATTCTTTCATCAAAGGCATGAAGACTTGCATGAACAAGTATTCAAAGTCATGGTGCTGTAGGACTTCCTCGTAATTTGTGTCGAACAATTCATAATCGAAATTGATCATTGAAAGTTTAAACGCATTGATAGCTACTTGTTCAGAATTAGATTTGAGTGCAATGCTTCGGACCAATTTTGGAATTTCGTCTTGATTTAGGCTGGCTATTTTGGATATTTTAAAACCGTGGTTGTAAAGCAAGGTTACGTTTAGTAGCTTTTGTAGACTTTCTAAACTGTAACGTCTAATATTGGTGTCCGTCCTTTCAGGCTCTAAAAGATTATATCTTTTTTCCCAAATTCTTAGCGTGTGGGCTTTAATCCCTGAGATGTTCTCAAGGTTTTTTATGCTGAAGGTGCTTTTTATCCTGTCCATGTGTTCAATTATCGTTATAAAAGCTTTAACAAATATAACAAAAATAACAATACAAAATTAGTGCGCACGAGAAGACTCGAACTTCCACGAGAATAATCCCACTAGCCCCTCAAGCTAGCGCGTCTACCAATTCCGCCACGTGCGCAATACTGAAGAAGAGTGACTTGGCTGGGGCTCGAACCCAGGACCCTCTCCTTAAAAGGGAGATGCTCTACCAACTGAGCTACCAAGTCCAAAAAAAGTGATTCGGCTGGGGCTCGAACCCAGGACCCTCTCCTTAAAAGGGAGATGCTCTACCAACTGAGCTACCGAATCTTTTGAGGCTGCAAATATAATAGCAAATATGTATTTTTCAGCCTGATTTCCCATAAATTTACACTCCTTTTTAAACTTTTATGGTCAACACTAAAATTGTATTGTTGGGTTATATGGGTAGCGGTAAAACAGCTGTAGGCGAACATCTGGCAACTGTACTCAATCAGTCTTTTATAGATTTAGATCATTATATAGAAATAAACCAACAGCAAAGTATTAGCGCAATTTTTCAATCCAAAGGAGAACTATACTTCAGAAATCTTGAACGAAAAGCACTTGAGGAATTGATGCAGCTGGATGAGCATCAAATACTGTCTTTAGGTGGTGGAACGCCTTGTTATTACGATAATATGGATTTTTTAAATGCACAAAAAAAGACGGTAACAGTTTATCTTCAAACAGGAATAGAAGAACTCAGCAACAGGTTGTTTGAATCAAATAATTTGCGTCCATTAATTGCTCACCTGACTGATATTGAACAACTTCAAGAATTTATTGGTAAACATCTTTTTGAAAGGAGTCGTTTTTATTCTTCAGCAAAAATCATCATAAAAACTGATGGTAAATCTGTAGAAGAGGTGACCTCTGAACTTATCGAGAAACTAACTTAAGTACACTCCTTTTTCATTTCCCTCCAAAAGGACAGTTATATGTTCGTTCAAAGAGGTTGAAAGGGAGATGCCTTTAAAATCTGCTTTTATAGGAAACTTTTTATGGTTTCTATTCACCATAACGGCTGTTTTGATTTGTTTTACAGGTATTGATAAGAAGAACGAAACAGCGTACATTAACGTACTCCCTGTATTGAGTACATCATCTACGATAATCAGTGATTTATTTTTTAGCTCCGACAAGGGTATTGAACTTTTTATCGTTCCTAATGGGTTGGTTTTGTCTAAAGTTAAATTCACAAAAACTAGCGTACTATTACCAATTTTTTTTAATGCATCTCCCAAAAGTGAACTTAATATTTTTCCTTGTTCTCCTACACCCACAATAACAATTTCGGTCTCGTCAATTGTGCTTTCAAATATTTGATATGCAATTCTTTTAATACTCGATTGAAGTGCTATAGCGTCTACTATTTTAGTTCCTTTAACAAACATTATTATTTTTTTTAATCTTCATTTATCTCATCATAGAAGAGGTCATCGATATCTCTTCGGTCTTTTTTTGTAGGTCTCCCTGTGCCTTGATCACGTGTTATAGTGGCGCTGAGCTTCTGAAGTTCCTCTTGTTCTAAAAGCGAAGTTGGTGTGGTTTCTAAACAATACAGGCCAACTAATTTTGCACCAACCCTCGTTTTTGGAAGATCCAAAACTTCAAAGCTTCTCCATAATTGATTTTTTCTCAATTGAATGTGATCGGTAGGGATGATTACGCGTGAGGGTTTTACCGATTGATTGTTTATTTGAACCTGACCTTTTTTACAAGCATTACTTGCCATGTTTCGCGATTTAAATAAACGAATACACCATAAAAACTGATCGATTCGCATGCCTAAAACTTCTTTAAGAGATACCGTAAAAATAAAGTAAAATTGTATCTTGCAGCCCCTAAAATAAGTATTCTTGAAAAATTATCTTTTCTATTTGACTTTCCTTTTTCTACTTTTTGCTACTTGTAGCAAAGAGGATGAAGTAGAGTTGCCTCGCGATGTGGCAGTTCAAGTTGTTGAAGATGAAAAAAGTTTGGAAACTTTTTTATCTTCCCATTTCTACAACTATGAGGATTTTCAAAATCCAGACGTACAACCTGAAATTATTATTGACACTCTAAGTGGTGCGAACGCCGATAAGATTCCATTGATAGACCAAGTAGTGAAACAAATGGTTCGTGTTAGAACTGCAGACAGTATTTTCGTGTATCATCCGCTTTATACTTTAGTAGCTCGAGAAGGTATAGGTCGTTCACCTTCCATTGTTGATTCTACCTACCTCTCCTATGAGGGATTGTTGTTGAACAAATCTCAATTTGACCGTTCTTTCGCACCGATTTGGTTTGATTTAACTTCGGTAGTACGTGGGTTTAGAGAGGGAATGCCAGCCTTAAAGTCAGGGGAATTTACTGTTGATGAAAACAATAATACTACCTTTTCAAATTACGGTCAAGGTGCCTTGTTTATGCCTTCAGGTTTAGGATACTACAACAACGCCTCAGGAGGAATTCCCGCTTACTCTCCTTTGATTTTTAAAGTAAATCTTTATTTGGTTAAACAAACGGACCATGATGGAGACGGTATTTTGTCTGCAGATGAATTTGATCGCGACGGTGATGGAGTTCCAGACGATACCGATGGAGATTCTATTCCAGACTATCTAGACGCTGATTAATCAAAATCGATAGAAAAATCCAAGCCTCCAAATGTTAGAGGGGTATTTTTTAATTTCCTTGTGATTAGATTTAAGTCCTAGATTTTACGGCAAGGGCTTTTTTGACAATGGCTTCTTTGTTTAAGCCGTATTTGTTCATCAGTTGAGCTGGAGTTCCAGACTCCCCAAAAGTGTCTTGGGTTGCAACAAATTCCATTGGGCAGGGGTGTTTTTTGCCGAGCAGTCCAGCGATACTTTCTCCCATACCACCTAAATAATTATGCTCTTCAGCACTGACCAAGCACTTGGTTTTTTTTATGGAATTTAGAATGATTTCTTCATCTAAGGGTTTTATGGTATGAATGTTAATCACCTCAGCACTGATGTTTTGAGCAGCGAGTTCTTTAGCGGCTTCTAGTGCTTCCCATACCAAATGTCCTGTAGCTACAATCGTAACATCAGTCCCTGCTTGTAGTAAGATTCCTTTGCCTATCTCAAATCCCATTTCTTCTGTGGTGAAGTTTGGAACGGAGGGGCGTCCAAATCTTAAATAGGCAGGACCTTGATGCGCAGCAAGAGCAATGGTAGCTGCCTTGGTCTGGTTGAAGTCGCAAGGATTGATGACGGTCATACCGGGAAGCATTTTCATCAAGCCAATGTCTTCCAATATTTGATGTGTAGCTCCATCTTCCCCTAGGGTAATTCCTGCATGTGAGGCACATACTTTTACGTTTTTTCCAGAATAAGCTATAGATTGACGTATTTGATCGTATACTCTGCCTGTAGAAAAGTTCGCAAAAGTTCCTGTAAATGGAATTTTACCTCCTATAGTAAGACCTGCTGCTATCCCCATCATATTGGCTTCTGCAATTCCTACTTGGAAAAATCGCTCAGGATTTTCATCAATAAAAGTTTGCATTTTTAATGAGCCAATGAGGTCTGCACACAAGGCTACCACATTGGGATTGGTTCTTCCAAGTTCAGCTAGGCCTTCTCCAAACCCAGATCGGGTATCTTTGTTTCCTTGATTGGTATAGGTTGTCATATGATTTTTTGTGTTTTAGTAATCCCCAAGGGTTTCTTCATTTTGAGCTAAAGCTGTAGCTAGTTGTTCGTCATTGGGTGCTTTTCCATGCCAGGCGTGTGTATGCATCATAAAATCCACCCCGTTGCCCATTTCTGTCTCCATTAAAATCGCTATCGGCTTTCCTTGCCCAAGTTTAGACTTTGCGGTAGCTAGAGATTCGATAATATGGGGAAGGGAATTTCCTTCTTTTAATGTAATAACCTCCCAGCCAAAAGCTTCAAATTTTGCTTTCACATTTCCCATTGGTAGTACTTCATCTGTACTTCCATCGATTTGTTTTCCATTGAGATCTACAGTAGCGATAAGATTGTCTACTTTTTTTGCTGCTGCAAACATCAAAGCTTCCCAGTTTTGACCCTCCTGAAGTTCACCATCACCCAGTAGTGCGTACACAACGCTATTGTCCTTATTTAGTTTTTTGGTCAATGCAGCGCCTAGGGCAACAGAAAGCCCCTGACCTAAGGAGCCCGATGCTACTCGTACTCCAGGAAGTCCTTCATGAGTGGTAGGATGTCCTTGCAGACGAGAGTCAATCAATCTAAAAGTGTTGAGCTCCTCAACAGGAAAAAACCCTCTACGTGCCAGTACACTGTAAAAAACAGGGGAGATGTGCCCGTTAGATAAAAAGAAAAGGTCTTCGTTTGTTCCATCCATGGAAAAAGGAAGTGTAATTTTCATCTGATGGAAATACAAGGCAACAAAAAATTCAGCACATCCTAGAGAGCCACCTGGATGACCAGAATTGACCTTGTGTACCATACGCAGGATATCACGCCGTACCTGGACGGTGGTTTTTTCTAAAGTTTGTATGTCAGACATTAGGTATAAATTAGAAAACAAAAATAGCCTTAATGAAAGCATAATCAAAGAGCAATTTTCAATTTTTAAAGCTAGTTATACCGAGTAATTAACAATACAAAAGAGCTCGAACTTCACGGGTAGAATACTATATTTGCATCGCATGAAATTCAATCTTTTAGCAACCGATACACAAACGAAAGCACGTGCCGCAACGCTCACTACAGCTCACGGTTTAATTGAGACTCCTATTTTTATGCCGGTTGGTACCGCAGCTACGGTTAAAGGGATACACCAGAGGGAACTCAAAACCGATATAAATCCAGACATCATTCTTGGAAACACTTACCACCTGTACTTACGTCCAGGAACTAGTATTTTGGAACAGGCGGGTGGACTGCATCGTTTTATGGGTTGGGACCGTCCTCTACTTACAGATTCCGGTGGCTATCAGGTTTATTCCCTGTCTGCTAATCGGAAAATTAAAGAAGAAGGGGTTAAGTTTAAGTCGCATATCGACGGTTCGTATCATGTTTTTACTCCAGAGCGCGCTATAGAAATACAGCGTTCTATTGGAGCGGATATTATTATGGCTTTTGATGAATGTACGCCATTTCCTTGCGATTATCACTATGCCAAAACATCTATGGAAAGGACACACAGATGGCTGACAAGATGTATTGAAACGGATAAAAAACAAGCGCCCTTGTACGACTTCCAGCAAACACTTTTTCCTATAGTACAGGGCAGTGTATACACAGACTTACGAGAAGCTTCAGCTCATTTTATTGCTGAACAACAGGCAGAGGGCAATGCTATTGGTGGGCTTTCCGTAGGTGAGCCGGCAGAAGACATGTATGCCATGACTGATGCCGTTTGTAACATACTACCCGAAGACAAGCCTAGGTACTTAATGGGAGTTGGAACACCTATTAACCTTCTTGAAAATATCGCTTTAGGGGTCGATATGTTTGATTGTGTACTCCCTACTAGAAATGCACGCAACGGTATGTTGTTCACCGCAGAGGGCACAATAAATATCAAAAACAAAAAATGGGAATCTGATTTTTCTCCCATCGATTCTGCAGGTTATTGCTTTGTGGATTCGGAGTATACAAAAGCGTATTTGAGGCACCTTTTTACTGTAAATGAGATGTTGGGTAAACAAATAGCCACACTTCACAATTTGAGTTTTTACCTTTGGTTGGTTCGTGAAGCCAGAAAACATATCTTAGAGGGTAGTTTTAGGCCTTGGAAAGAAAAAATGGTTCGACAAATGCAAGTGAGATTGTAGATGAAACTAATTGATTGGTATATCATAAAACGTTATGTCGGTACCTTTACCGTCATGCTGCTTTTGTTTATTCCCATAGGCATTATGGTGGATGTGGCAGAAAAAATTGATAAATTCAAAGAAAAAGAGGTTCCATTAACTAGTATACTTGAGTACTACATCGACTTTACCTGGTATTTTGCTAATTTGTTGTTTCCTATCTTTCTTTTTCTTTCAGTCATTTGGTTTACATCAAAGTTAGCAAACAACACAGAGGTCATCGCTATTTTGAGTTCAGGGATTTCTTTTTTTAGATACCTCCGTCCTTTTTTAATCGGGGCTTCTTGTATTGCTTTGTTTGCTTTTTTTGCGGGAATGTTTATTGTTCCCAAATCGAATTTGGGGTTTAACGACTTCCGCTATAAGTATCTGGTAAAAAAAGAAGCCAGAAATACAGATAAGGTTTTTTTACAGATCAATGATCAGGAATACATTTATGTCAACAATTACGACCCCATTCGCAAACAAGCCTCAGATTTTACTTTAGAGCACTTCGAAGATAATGCGCTTCAATTTAAAATTAGCGCAAACAGAGTAAGATGGATAGAAAAAGACAGTATTTTCAGACTGTCCAATTATAAAAAAAGAATTTTTGAAGGAGATCAAGAAAGATATGAAGTCGAGGTTCGTAAAGACACCCTTTTTGATTTTGAAATTTCAGATTTGGCTCCCGTAAACTACATTGCAGAAACACTTACTTTTTCTGAGCTGAACCAATTTATAGAAGAAGAGAAAGAACGAGGTTCCTCCTTGATTAATAGTCATCTTTTGGTACGTCACAAAAGGTGGAGTATTCCCATTTCAGCCTTTATTCTTACCCTTATTGCGGTGGCGGTTTCTTCTTTTAAACGAAGAGGAGGTATGGGGGTAAACCTAGCTTTTGGGATCAGTTTGGGTTTTCTCTTCATCTTTTTCGATAAAATTTTTGGTGTGATGGTAAGTAAATCAACCTTTCCTCCATTTTTGGCGGCTTGGCTTCCTTTGTTGTTATTTGGTTTATTGGCTTTCTTTTTACTGAGACATGCAAAGCGTTAGGTCTAAAAGTTTATTGTTATTTCATTTTATAGTTTTCCTTTTTGGGTTTACCTCTGTTTTGGGCGCGTTGATTTCCTTAGACGCTCTTCCGCTTGTTATCTACAGAATGGGTTTGGCCTCTTTGGGATTAGCAGTTTACTTTCAATTTTTCAATCCTCATTTTTTTCATCTGGATCGTAAATTATGGTCCAAGGTTGCCCTTGGAGGAATGGTGATAGGCGTTCATTGGGTAACTTTTTTTTACGCTATTAAAATAGCAGGTGTTTCTCTTGCACTTAGTATGATGGCTACTGGCGCATTGATCACAGCTCTTTTGGATCCGATACTCAGCAAAAGACGCCTATTGGGCTATGAATTACTTTTTGGGGGGATAACTGCCCTGGGTATTGGGATGATTTATCAAGCAGAATTTGAACATATTCGTGGTATTTCTATCGCTTTATTTTCTGCCTTTCTGTCCTCTCTGTTTACCATACTCAATGGAAAAATGGTTCAACACGCCCGACCCATAACCTTGTCTTTTTACGAGCTAGTAGTAGGAACATTAGTATGTATCGCAGTCGCTTTTTTTACAGATCAACTGCATCTTGAGGCTTTTCAGTTAAAGGGATGGGATTTGCTTTGGATTTTGATTTTAGGACTATTATGCACGGCTTATGCCTTTAATGTATCCATTCAAGTTATGCGTCATTTGTCTTCTTTTACCATCATGATGGTGATCAATCTGGAGCCCATCTATGGAATACTTTTGTCCTTGGCAATTTGGAACGAAAAGGCGTATTTAAGTATTAATTTTTACCTAGGATTTTTAGTCGTTCTTTCAGCAATATTAATGAATGGGTTGTACAAGCATCGGAAAGAAGCACAAAAAAAGACATCCCAATTGTAAAGAATTTTTACATTTGTTATAGACATTTAAGTATGGAGTATTTAGAATTTGAATTGCCTATAAAAGAATTACACGAACAAATGGACAAGTGTAAAATTATAGGAGAAGAAAGTGAAGTGGATGTCACAGAGACCTGTGCTCAAATCGAAAAAAAGTTAGAAAAGGCAAAGAAGGATATCTATGGAAACCTTACTGCCTGGCAGCGCGTTCAACTCTCGCGTCATCCTTCCAGACCCTATACATTAGATTATGTTAAAGCCTTAGCTGGGGATACATTCCTAGAACTTCACGGAGACCGAAATGTGCTGGATGATAAGGCTATGATTGGTGGTTTGGGTAAAATAGACCAGCAAACTTTTATGTTTATTGGAACTCAAAAAGGATACAATACAAAAACACGCCAATATCGCAATTTTGGAATGGCCAATCCAGAAGGATACCGCAAGGCACTCCGACTGATGAAATCTGCAGATAAATTTGGGATTCCTATTGTAACTCTTATCGATACACCGGGCGCTTTTCCAGGACTAGAGGCTGAGGAGCGTGGTCAAGGGGAAGCCATTGCACGAAACATTTATGAAATGATGTCTCTTTCTGTACCTGTCATTGTAGTCATAATTGGTGAAGGAGCTTCGGGAGGTGCCCTTGGAATAGGAGTAGGGGATCAAATCTTTATGCTCGAAAACACTTGGTATTCTGTAATCTCTCCGGAGTCCTGTTCTTCTATTTTATGGAGAAGTTGGGAACACAAAGAAGCCGCTGCAGAGGCCCTAAAGCTTACCTCCAAAGACATGCTCAAAAACAATTTAATCGATAAGGTGATAAAAGAGCCCCTTGGAGGAGCCCATTACGACAGAGAAGCGACTTTTAATAATGTAAAAAAAGAGATACTCGCTGCTTTTAAACGCATTCAAAAGTTAACTCCTGAAGAGCGTATCAAACAACGTCGCGAAAAATTCATTGCGATGGGTCGTATTTCAGAATAATTTTAGGTTTTTAACAAAACCGCCCCACTTATGAACAGTTTTTTTTTACAGTTGGGTGATATTCTTTTTCCTATAAAAGAACGAAAGTATGTATTTTCGTTTCATGGAAGAAAAGAAACCAATTGGATTAAAAAAAGTGGCCACTCCCGCAGTGATAAACTTGCAACAAGGAAAGATTCCACCTCAGGCCCTGGACTTGGAAGAAGCCGTCTTGGGTGCAATGTTGATCGACAAAAAAGGAGTTGACGAGGTAATTGACATTCTTCAGCCAGAAGCCTTTTACAAAACAGCCCATCAGTATATTTTTGAATCCATTTACGCACTCTTTCACGATTCACAGCCTATTGATCTTTTAACGGTTTCTGCTGCCCTTAGAAAAGAAGGGAAGTTAGATGCTGTAGGAGGGGAGTTTTATTTGGTTCAACTTTCCCAACGCGTAGCTTCTTCAGCTCATATTGAATTTCATGCGCGTATTATTTTACAAAAATTCATTCAGCGTAGCCTAATTCGAATTTCAAATGAAATTATTGAAACAGCTTACAAAGACAGTACAGATGTTTTTGATTTGCTGGACGAAGCAGAATCCAAGTTATACGATGTTACCCAAGGCAACATTAAAAAATCTTCAGAAACAGCCCAAAATCTGGTTTTAGAGGCCAAAAAACGCATTGAGGATATTTCCAAACGCGAAGGACTTAGCGGAGTGAGTACCGGCTTTGAAAAACTGGACAAGCTCACCTCCGGATGGCAGCCAAGTGATTTAATAATCATTGCAGCTCGGCCCGGTATGGGTAAAACTGCACTGACACTTTCAATGGCTCGAAATATAGCGGTAACCAAAGAAATTCCAGTAGCGTTTTTTTCTCTTGAGATGTCTTCCGTTCAATTGATTACTCGATTAATTTCCGCTGAAACAGGGCTTTCTTCAGAAAAGCTACGAACAGGTAAACTTGCTGATCATGAGTGGCAACAGCTCAACGTAAAGGTAACCGATTTGGAAAAAGCCCCGTTGTATATTGATGATACACCTTCGCTTTCCATTTTTGATTTGCGTGCCAAAGCACGCCGTCTTTCTTCTCAGCATGGAATTAAATTGATCATAGTAGACTATTTGCAGCTGATGACTGCCGGAACGAATAATAAGACTGGAAACAGGGAACAAGAAATCTCCACCATTTCGAGAAACCTAAAAGCTTTAGCAAAAGAACTAGACATCCCTGTCATAGCACTTTCACAATTATCACGTGCTGTAGAGACTAGAGGAGGTACGAAGCGCCCGATGCTTTCTGACTTGCGAGAATCTGGAGCGATAGAACAAGATGCAGATATCGTTTCTTTCATTTACCGCCCGGAGTATTACAATATCGATGAGTGGGACGATGAAGAGCGAACCCCTTCACAGGGTCAAGCAGAATTCATCGTTGCTAAACACCGTAATGGAGGACTGGACAACATTCGCCTTAAGTTTGTTGGGCATTTAGGGAAATTTGAAGATTTGGACACCTTCGATGCTCCTTTCGAATTTCAATCCAAGATGAACTCTGAGGGAAATTCAGTTCCACCAAGTAGTTTGCCCAATCCAGATGATGTTTTTGGGTCTTTAGATGATGGTGAACTCGATGATGACTCTCCTTTCTAGAAACGGCTAAAAATCCAATTCCAAGAGTAAGTCGGTTTGCGGGTCGGTACCGAGTAAAAATGTATGTTTTGAAAACGGAATAAAGCCCATTTTTTTATAAAAAGCCAATGCTTTGCCATTGTGCTCCCAAACCCCTAGCCATACTTTTTTATATCCTTTTTTACTTCCTATTTTTAGGGCTTCTCGGAGCAATAAAGTCCCCAGTCCTTTTCCTTGAAATGCCTTTAAAAGGTAGATGCGTTCGATTTCAAACCGGTCTTTTTTGTGTGCATTTTCAGTTTGAGCAGACTTAAAGTTTAATTTAAGATATCCAATATTAATATCTTGATTATAAGCTAAGTAAAATTCAGAATCAGGATTTAAAATTTCTTTTTTGAGTTGTTCTTTTGACAGCTGTGTATTGAGGTATAGAGTCAAATCGCTTTCAGTGTTTTCAGCAGCAAAGGACTCTTTAAAAGTGGTAACCGCGAGTGTATGCAAACGCTCCAAATATGCTGTACCCACTACCTCAATTCTGAAAGTAGGGGACATACTAGAGTAGGATGCCTTTTGCTTGGAGTTCTTTTGCTAATTGCTCAGGGTTTTGAAACCGTATGGTCTGTATTCCCAGTGCAGCAGCTGCAGCTACATTTCGAGCATTATCATCAATAAATAGAGATTCTTCCGCTACTAAATCAAACCGATTTAAGGTAGTTTGATAAATCTCTGGAAAAGGTTTACGTGTTTTTTCTGTTCCCGACACTACAATTCCTTCAAACCAGTGTAAAAACTCAAAACGTTTTAAAGCGACAGGAAAGGTTTCTGCGCTCCAATTGGTTAAAGCAACAACCTTGTATTCAGGATGGTCAACTAGTTTTTTGAGCAGTTCCACAGTACCATCTAGAGCTTCTCCAAGCATTTCTTTCCAGCGACCGTAGTACATTCGAATTAGATTTTCATATTCCGGGAAAAGGGCAATCCGATCTTCTGTAGCTTGGGCTAGGGGATAGCCTGCATCTTGGTTTTCGTTCCAATCAAAGGTGCAAACTTCATCAAAAAAAGACTGCATTTTTTTTCGATCACCACCAAATTCGTTCAAATAAACGTACTCAGGATTCCAGTCGATAAGGACACCACCCAAATCAAAAATAATATTCTTTATTCTCATTTCTATCTTGTTTTTTCTTGTTGCCCCATCGTCATTAGATAGGCTTTTAAAAAGGAATCGATTTGTCCATTCATGACCGCATCCACATCGGTAACTTCGTGTTGGGAACGAACGTCTTTAACCAGTTTATAAGGATGCATTACGTAATTTCGGATTTGTGATCCCCATTCGATTTTCTTTTTCGCTGCTTCGATTTCGTCGCGAGCAGCAAGTTTTTTTTGGAGTTCTATTTCATACAATTGTGAGCGTAACAATTGCATGGCTTTGTTTTTATTCTCAAGCTGAGAACGGGTTTCGGAATTTTCAATGATGATCCCGGTGGGGTGGTGGCGCAAGCGTACAGCGGTCTCTACTTTATTTACATTTTGACCTCCTGCACCGCTGGCACGCATGGTTTCCCAAGTATAATCTGCTGGGCTGATTTTAATTTCGATACTATCGTCTACCAGCGGATAGACATATACAGAAACAAAGGAGGTATGTCGCTTGGCATTACTATCAAAAGGAGAGATTCGCACCAAACGGTGGACTCCATTTTCTCCTTTCAGCCATCCAAAAGCATAGGCACCCTCTAGTTCTAAGGTAACGGTTTTGACCCCAGCGACATCACCTGCTTGGTGGTTGAGCTCTTTGATTTTAAAGCCATGCTTTTCTCCCCACATCAGGTACATTCGCATGAGCATTTCTGCCCAGTCGCAACTTTCGGTTCCTCCCGCACCTGCCGTAATTTGAAGTACCGCACTTAGGTCATCTCCTTCTTCGGAGAGCATGTTTCGAAATTCTAAGTTTTCGAGTAGTTCCAGTGCATTGGAATACACGGCATTGACCTCTTCTGCAGAAGCTTCTCCTGCTTTTTCAAACTCCATTAAAACTTCGAGCTCTTCTGTTTGTTGGACGATGGAGTTGTAGTCAACCACCCATTTTTTTAAGCTACGCAACAGTTTCATGTGCTGTTCTGCAGCTTGAGCGTCGTTCCAAAAGTCGGGGGCTAGTGTTTTCTCTTCTTCGTTTTGAATTTCGATCTCCTTGGCATCGATGTCAAAGATACCGCCTTAAGGCACCCAGGCGTTCCATTAGGTTTTTATACTGCTCTGTAGAGATCATGTTGTTTTGTTTCATCAAAAATACAGGATTTTTTTTGCTAAAATCCATGTGTTTTAAAGAAAAAAAGAACAATTAATTTCTAATCACTACACGCGTCAGTTACTCTTTTTAAATAAGTCCAATCCTTTTTTTGTTTTTCTATAGATTCAATTTTACCCTCTTGTGCGCGTTTTAAACACGTAACTATATTGGTTTAAGTTACGCGTTACAGCGGTGCGCCAGAAGGATTTTTTGTATTTTTAGAAAAACTCCAAATTATGAAGATCCCAATCTTACTCCTTTTATTTTTTCTCAGTTTTCAGTCTGTTTTTAGTCAACAACTCGTCAGAAAAGGCTTTCATTTTTATCTCGATGAGGCTCTTCTCGATACAACAGAATTAAAACAACTCTTAGCAAATGAACCAGAGACACTTCGTTTATTTCTAAAAGCCGAAAACAAAAAACGTTGGTTTCGCTATTGGTTTTGCCTGGAAGTGCCATGATTGGTTATGAAATAGGACGTTTTACCGCCACGGGCAGCATCGGAAGTAAAAAACAGCTGATAGCTGGAGGAGGATTGACTGTAGTGGGTTTGTTTCTGTCTAGAGGACTCAAAAGCAAGTATGATGAAGTTTTAAAACGCTATAACAATAAAAGTAAACAAGCTGCTGCACAGCAAATAAGTGTATTGGCTACTTCAGCGGGTTTGGGAGTGCGCATTAGCTTTTGATGATTTTACCTTGATTAAAAGGTCAAAACTATCTCATTTGTTTTTAGTAATTTAACCTACTTAAATTTTAATGATGAAAAAAACAATATTTCTAGTTGCGATCATTATACTTTTTCAAGCTAATGCTTTGGCTCAAAACAAAAACAAAGTCAAACC
>Ga0255777_10001071_pt1 | contig 26116 bp, 19 predicted proteins | sample 101ome_15_FD_179975 | JGI IMG/M metagenome (GOLD analysis project Ga0255777, IMG submission 179975) | Coastal salt marsh microbial communities from the Groves Creek Marsh, Skidaway Island, Georgia - 101402AT metaG (version 2) | ecosystem: Environmental > Aquatic > Marine > Intertidal zone >... | reverse complement strand
AACAATTATACTTGGAATTATCGGTTTTATTGATGATTACATAAAGGTCTTTAGAAAAGACAAAAAAGGTCTCAAAGGAAAATTCAAAATTGCTGGACAAACTATTCTAGGAATTTTTGTTGGAATTATGTTATTAACAAGTAACGACATAACTATAGTTGAGTTTTCTTCCATAAATGATATTGACAGTATTGAAAATTTCCAATCCAATGAGATTAAATCATTTAAAACAACTATTCCATTTTTTAAAAATAATGAGCTAGACTATGCCCTTATTTCTAATGCTATCTTTAATAATGAAAATATGTTATGGTTAATTTTTATTCCAATAATAATATTTATCGTAACTGCAGTTTCAAATTCAAACAATTTAACAGATGGTCTTGATGGACTTTCAGCTGGAACTTCTGCAATTATCGTTTTTACTCTTGGAGTTTTTGCATGGACTTCCGGTAATATAATTTTTTCTGATTATTTGAATATTATGTATATACCTAGAGTAGGAGAAATTACAATATTTGTAGCATCTCTTCTAGGATCTTTAGTTGGATTTCTTTGGTATAATACATATCCAGCTTCAATTTTTATGGGTGATACAGGAAGTCTTACTGTTGGAGGATTAATTGCAGTCATTTCAATATTAATCAGAAAAGAATTAATGATTCCTCTTCTTTGTGGTGTATTCTTAATTGAAGCTATTTCAGTCATTCTTCAAGTAGGATATTTTAAAATAACTAAAAAAAGATTAGGTCATGGTAAGAGAATTTTTCTTATGTCTCCAATTCATCATCATTATCAAAAGGCAGGATATCATGAAAGTAAAATTGTTTCAAGATTTTGGATAATTGGAATTTTTTTAGCCCTATTAACAATATTAACACTTAAGATTAGATGATAAAAAATGTAACAATACTTGGTGCTAGAGAAAGCGGGTTTGGGGCAGCAATGTTAGCTTCAAAAAAAGGTTATAATGTTTTTGTATCAGATATTAATCAAATAGATGATAATATAAAATTACTTTTTGAAGAAAATTTAATTGAATATGAAGAAAATAAGCATTCCATTGATAAAATTCAATTTTCAGATTTAATAATTAAAAGTCCTGGAATACCAAATTCAGCTGATATAATCATTAAAATCAAATCCCTGGAAATTCCTATAATCTCTGAAATTGAATTTGCAAGTGCTAACTCAAATTCATTTAAAATATGTATAACAGGTACAAATGGGAAAACAACAACTACTAATTTAATTTATAATATTCTCAAGACAGCTGGTCTTAGTGTAGGCATTGCAGGAAATGTTGGTGATAGTTTCTCCAAAATGTTGCTTTCTGGAGATAAGGATATATATGTATTAGAGATAAGTAGTTTTCAATTAGATGATATTAAAGACTTTAAACCAAATATATCAGTGATTACTAATGTGCTAGAAGATCATCTAGATAGGTATGATTTCGATTTTAGTAAATACATAGATGCAAAAATGAAAATTATCTCAAATCAAGATAACTCTGACTATTTAATATATAACTCTGATGATAAACAATTGGTTGATGCATTAGATAATGAGAAGTCAACAGTAAAAAGAATTTCATGTGGTATTGAAAATCAAAACAAAAACTTAATAAATAATAAAAAAAATATTCTATCAAATAAAAAAAAAACAATTATGATAAATACAGAAGAACTTGCATTAAAAGGAAGACACAATTTGCTTAATGCTATGGCTGCATTAACAGTTTCAGATTTATTAAAAATTGAAAATGAAATAATAAGAGAAAGCTTATTGGGTTTTTCGGGACTTCCTCACAGATTAGAGAATTTTTTAAAAATACAAGGGGTTAATTATATAAATGACTCTAAAGCAACTAATGTAAATGCAGCATATTATGCTTTAGATTCAATGACTTCTCCAACTGTATGGATCGCAGGAGGAGTAGATAAAGGAAATGACTATTCTGAATTATTACCAATTGTTAGAGAAAAAGTTAAGGCAATAATATGTTTAGGAATTGATAATACAAAATTGTTAGAGACATTTAAGCCAATATCTGAAATAATTGTAGAAACTGAATCAATAGATGAAGCAGTTAAGATTGCAAGTAAAATTGCTGAAAAAAAGGATAATGTTCTTCTGTCTCCAGCATGTGCAAGTTTTGATTTATTTGAAAGTTATGAGGACAGAGGAAACCAATTTAAGCAAGCAGTAAGAAATCTATAAATGAGTTTAAAAAATATAGTTTTTGGGGATAGAGTTTTACTAGTAATTATAATATTACTATCGTTATTCTCTTTTTTTCCAGTTTTCTCCTCTAGTTCATACTTATCATATGTTATTGATGGATCTTCACCACTATATTATTTAATTAAACATTTCATCGTATTACTATTCGGATTTACTTTAATGTTTTCAATAAAATTAATCCCTTATAATTTATATAAAGGAATGTCTATAATTCTAATGCCAATTGGAGTGTTGCTTTTAACTTACACGTTATCTAAAGGAACGATAATTGCAGGTTCTGCCGCAAGCAGATGGATAGATATACCAATAATTGGAATTAGTTTCCAAACCTCTTCGTTAGCTGCAGTAATTATTATTAGTTATGTTGCTAGGTATCTTTCAAAAGTGGATTTAAAAGAAATAAAATTTAAACAAACAATTCTGCCACTATGGGTTCCTGTTTTTCTTTATATTTTATTGATACTCCCATCGAATCTATCTTCAGCATTTCTAATATTTTCCTCAATAATTCTAATATTGTTTATCTCAGGATTTCCTTTTAGACATATGGTTAAAATGTTTTTGATATTGATGCTACTTCTTTCAAGTTTTTACTTTTTAGCTAAAACTTTTCCTGATCAGTTCCCTAATAGAATTGATACATGGATTAGTAGAGTTGAAAATTTTAATTCTACTCAAAACCTAGATGCGAGTTATCAGATTGAAAGAGCAAAAATGGCAATTAATAATGGAGGATTAATTGGAGTAGGAGCAGGAAAAAGCATAATGAAAAATCACCTTCCACAAAGTAACTCAGATTTTATTTTTGCAATAATTGTTGAGGAGTTTGGAATAATAGGAGGGTCTGTAATTATTCTTTTGTATGTGCTTATGTTTTTTAGGATACTTATTATAACTCATAAAGCTGATGATAAGTTTGGTAAAATTCTAGTTTCAGGTTTAGGAATTTTGATTTTAGTTCAAGCATTTACTAATATCTCAGTTGCAACTCAAATAATCCCTGTAACAGGTCAAAATTTACCTCTAATAAGTAGTGGAGGTTCCTCGGCTTGGATGACGTGTATATCCTTAGGAATGATTTTAAGTGTTAGCTCTTCGATTAAAAAAAAGAAAATTGGTTAGAAAAAATAAATTTATAATATCCGGTGGAGGAACAGGAGGTCACATTTATCCTGCAATATCTATTGCTAATATGATAATGAAATCAATTCCGAATTCTGAAGTAAGATTTGTAGGTGCTATTGGTAAGATGGAAATGAAAATTATTCCAAAACATGGTTTTAAAATTAAAGGATTATGGATTAGTGGTCTTCAAAGATCACTTTCTGTTAAAAATATTTTAGTACCATTTAAGCTAATTGTTAGTTTAATCCAATCCTTAATTGAGTTATTAATTTTTAAACCAAAATTCGTAATTGGAACAGGAGGATATGCTAGCTTCCCAATGCTATTTATTTCATCTCTATTTAAAGTTCCAACCTTAATTCAAGAGCAAAACTCATTACCAGGAATTTCAAATAAACTTCTATCTAGATATGCAGATTATATTTCTGTTGCTTATGAAAAAATGGATAAATACTTCCCAGGTAATAAAATTTATTTAACAGGTAATCCAATTAGGGAATCAATTACAAAAAACATAAATATTAGTCATTATAAAAAAACAAATAATATTACAGATGATATATTGGTATTAACTGTTCTAGGGGGAAGTCTAGGTGCAGAGAGGATAAATAGAGTCATTGAAGATAATATTGAGTTTATAAAGTCTGAAAATGTATTTCTTATATGGCAATGTGGTAGTCTTTACTTTGAAAATTATAAACATTTTAATTCTGACTTTATAAAGATTATTGATTTTATAGATGATATAGATTCTGTATATCAGATTTCTGACATTATTATTGCAAGAAGTGGAGCATTAACTTTATCTGAATTAGCTGTTGTAGGAAAACCATCCATTTTAATACCATCTCCAAATGTTGCAGAGAATCATCAATTTTTAAATGCTAAAACAATAGAGGAAAAAGATGCATGTATTTGTATAGAGGAAAAGGACTTGGAATTAATATTTAAAAATAAACTTGATTTACTAATCAAAGATGAAAATCTAAGAAAAGAACTATCAACAAATATCTCTAGAATGGGATTGCCAAATGCTTCTAGTGATATAGTTGAAATAATTAAAAAACATTTTAAAGATGAGCTATAATAAATATTTTTTTATTGGAGTTGGAGGAATTGGAATGTCTTCTATAGCAAATTATCTTATTGATACTAAGAATATTGTTTTTGGATATGATAGATCATCGAATAAACTAGTTGATAAGTTAATAGATAATGGGCTTAAGTTTACCGATAAACTAGATATAGGTCTAGTACCTCAGGAATTCTTAGATGATAATGTTATTGTTGTATATACTCCTGCAATAAAAAATGATAATGTATTTCTTGATTTTTTTTCAAATAAGAAAAGAAATAAAATTTTTAAAAGATCTGAAATATTAGGTCAAATATCAGCAAATTCAAAATGTATAGCAGTTGCTGGAACTCATGGTAAAACATCAACTACTGCTATCTTAAGTCATTTATTATACTCTAATCAAATTAAATTTAGATCATTTGTTGGTGGAATAATGAAAGGATTTGACTCGAATTACATATCTACCGGTGATGAATATGTTATTATTGAAGCAGATGAGTATGACAGATCTTTTCTTGCTCTAGATCCAGACTACTCTCTAATAACTTCTATTGAAAAAGACCATCTTGATGTTTATGATGACTTGGAATCAATTCTTACAAGCTTCGGGATTTTCTGTGATAAAACAAAAAAATCTGTAATAGCAGAAAAAGATATTAATGTTAAAAAAGATTTCTCGTTCTCAATAGATGAAGATGCAGATTACTCTGTTGATATCATAAAAAATGACCTTAATGGAATTCATTTTAATTTTAAAACTCCAAATAATTTAATTTCAAACATTCATGCAAGAGTAATAGGGAAGCATAACTTAAAAAATGTTATTTCAGCTTTATCATTAATTGATCAAATCGAAGATTTCAATTTAGAAGAATTCATACCATATCTATCTGAATTTAAGGGTATTGAAAGAAGAATGGATATTTATAAATATGAAGACAAGATAATTGTAGATGACTATGCTCATCATCCTACAGAAATAAAATCAATTTTTGATACAATAGATTCTAATTATCAAGATGAGCCTAAAGCAGTTATTTTTCAACCTCACTTATATACCAGAACAAGGGATTTAATGGATGATTTTGCTAAAGTTTTATCTTATTTTCATGAAGTATATCTTTTAGATATATATCCTGCAAGAGAGGAGCCAATTAATGGAATAACTTCAGAAGTTTTACTGAATAAAATAGATGCATCAAAAAAAGAAATTGTTAAAAAGGTTGAAATCAATGATGTAATAAATAATACTAATTGCAAAACAATTGCAATTCTTGGTGCAGGTGACCTAACGGTAAATCTAAATAAAAAAATATTTACTAATGAATAGATTTTTAACTACAGTTTTCATGCTATCACTAATATCATTTATGATATTATTAAGCTCATTTATTGAATATGATAATCATGAATCAAATACAGAATACATCGTTAATTATGATTTTGATAACCTATATAACAATAAGCCAGTAATCGATAGTATTATGACGAATAAATCCAATATTGAACTAATAAAGGCAAATAAATTAAATGAGATTGAGTCAAAATTATATGAAATAGAATCTATACATGAAGCTAATATATTTAGAGATTTTAATTTCAATCTCACAATAAATATTGTAGAAAGAGAGCCTTTAGCTTATTATGAAAAAAATGATTCATATATAGATCTATCAGGAAAAATTATAAAAAGAAATAAAGAATTAGATGATAGATTGCCAATATTATCAGGAGAAACCACGAAAAATAATATAAAAATAGTAGTAGATGTTATTGAGGCTTTTAATGAAGATGTTTTCTTAAACAAAGAATTAGAAAGGATATGGTTTAATGAAGATGAACTTTTTTTGAAGTTAAATAGCTTTCAATTTGATATAAGGTTTGGAGATAACAATAAAATGAATAAAAAATTAGAAATGTTAAAAGGATTCTGCATATATAATATTGAGAATAAAGGAAATGAAACTTATAAGCAGATTGACTTAGTATATGATAACCAATTAATAGCAATTAAAAAATAAATTCATGAATAATAAATTTTCAGTAGGTCTTGATATCGGTACAACAAAAATTGTAGCAATGGTTGGAGAAAAAAATCAGTTTAATAAAATTAAGGTTCTTGGTGTAGGGAAATCTCAAAGTCTGGGAGTCCACAGGGGAGTTGTTAATAATATTACACAAACTATTCAATCAATAAAAATTGCTGTAGATGAAGCTCAATCTAAATCAGGTAGAGAAATAAAAGATGTCGCAGTTGGTATTGCAGGTCAACATATCAGAAGTCTTCAACATAGTGATTATATAACTAGAGAAAATCCAGATGAGGTAATTAATAATGATGATATAGATAAATTAATTGACCAGGTATACAAATTAGTTATGTTGCCTGGTGAAGAAATTATTCATGTTCTTCCACAGGATTTTAAAGTTGATGGTCAATCCGAAATTAAAGAGCCTATAGGTATGTATGGAAGTAGGCTAGAGGCTAATTTCCATATTGTAGTTGGACAAGTATCATCAATTAGAAACATTGGTAAGTGTATTAAAAGCTCAGGATTAGAGATGGGAGATATAACATTAGAACCATTAGCCTCATCTGATGCTGTTCTTTCTATTGAAGAAAAAGATGCAGGAGTTGCTTTAATAGATATTGGTGGTGGAACTACAGATGTAGCAATTTTTAAAGATGGTATAATAAAACATACTGCAGTTATACCTTTTGGAGGAAATGTAATTACTGAGGATATCAAGGAAGGATGCTCAATAATTGGTAATCAAGCAGAACAATTAAAAATAAAGTTTGGATCTGCATGGCCTGGAGAAAATAAAGATTCAGATATAGTATCAATTCCTGGAATAAGAGGAAGAGATCCAAAAGAAATATCACTTAAAACATTATCTAAAATTATCAATGCAAGAGTTGTAGAAATAATCGAGCAGGCTTATTTAGAGATTAAAAATTATGGTCATGAAGATTCAAAAAAGAAACTTATTGCAGGAATTGTTTTAACTGGAGGAGGTAGTCAGTTAAGACACCTTAAACAACTGGTTGAATATATAACTGGTATGGATACAAGAATAGGTTATCCAGGAGAACACCTCTCTGGAGACTCAAATGAGTTCAATCCAATTTATTCTACAGCTGTTGGACTATTAATGAAAGCAATAGAGAATAATTCTGAAAACTTAACTAATGATATTTCTAATTCTACTGGAAATGATCTAGTGAATCATGAAAGAAAGACAATTCTAGCTAAGTGGGGAGAGGGTTTTAAAAAATTTATAGATAACGTAGACAATACATATGATAATTAACAAAAATTAAAAAAATAAAATAGATATGGATACAAATTTTAGTTTCGATTTACCAAAAAACAAAAGTAATGTTATGAAAGTAATGGGAGTAGGAGGTGGAGGAAGTAATGCAGTTAATTACATGTATAGACAAGGAATCAAAGGCGTTGATTTCATTGTTTGTAATACAGATTCTCAAGCTCTTGAAGAAAGTCCTGTACTTAATAAAATTCAGCTAGGAGTTAATCTTACTGAAGGTCTAGGAGCTGGGGCAAATCCAGAAATAGGAAAATTAGCTGCTTTAGAAAGCTACGAGGAGTTAAAAAATTTACTAGAAACACAAACTAAAATGTTATTTATAACTGCTGGAATGGGCGGAGGTACAGGAACTGGAGCTGCTCCAATAATAGCTGAAATGGCAAAGGAATTTGACATCTTGACTGTAGGAATAGTTACTATACCATTCAATTTCGAAGGAAAAAATAGAGAGCTACAAGCTATTAAGGGTATAGAGAAATTAAAAAGGTCTGTAGATTCATTAATTATAATAAATAATAATAAATTAAGAGAAGTGTATGGTAACCTCGGATTTAAAGAAGGATTCTCAAAAGCTGATGAGGTACTTGCTACAGCTGCTAAGGGAGTAGCCCAAGTTATAACCCATCATTATACTCAAAATATTGATTTGAAAGACGCCAAAACAGTACTTTCAAATAGTGGTACTGCTATAATGGGATCTTCAACTGCAAGTGGATCTAATAGAGCAAATGAAGCGGTTATAAAAGCTCTAGACTCTCCATTGCTTAATGATAACAAAATAGAAGGTAGTAAAAATGTTCTTCTATTAATTATTTCTGGATCTGATGAAATTACTATAGATGAAATAGGAGAGATTAATGAGCATATTCAGAATGAAACAGGTAACAGCGCAAATATAATAATGGGAGTTGGAGAAGATATTGAGCTTGGAAACAATATATCTGTTACTGTTATAGCTACTGGATTTGGCGATGAAAAACAACAGAGTTTAGTGAACTCAGAGACAAAGAAAGTTATTTACACACTTGATGAAGATCATCCATTTGAAAAGAAATTAATTGAAGAAGATTTAGATGAGGAAACTGAAATAATAGAAGATAAATTAAATGATGAAAGTCCTTACTATTTTCAACAAAAGAAGATTGAAAGTGAAATAAATGAAATTTTAAGAAACATAGAAATTAGCTATGAAGTAGTTGAAGCAGATGAACAATTAATAGATATAAATGAAATTGAAATAATAGATTTTGAACATGTTTTACCTGAGGATGAAGGTGTTATAGATAATCAAGAAAATTATGATGAAATATCCTTTGGTCTATTTTCAGATAATTTAAAGAAAGAAGTAATTAATAATAATGACTTTGTAGAAAATAATGTTGAGAAACAAACTTTGGAATTTGATGAAATAAATTCTTATGAGGATAATAAAGAGGTTGAAGATATAGAGTTTATAAAATTAGATCTTAATGATAATGAAAATCAAATAGAAGAAATTAAAAAAGGTGAAGAAGAATTCAATAATGAAACCATTGATTACCAAGAGGATAATTATTTATTTGAAAAACCAATAGAGGTTGATTCCTATAATGAAAATATAATTAGGAGGGAAAATTTAAAAAAATATAACCATGTTTTTAAAAGTAATAACTCTTCAATTGAGGATTTAGAAAAAATACCAGCATATAAAAGAATGGGTATTGAAATAAATAATTCAAAGTCCGAGGGTGATGAAATATTTTCAAAGACTATTCTAAATGAAGAGAATAAATTAGAATTTCCAGATGTTAACACATATTTACATGATAACGTAGACTAATTAAAATGAATATAGAAAATCAAATAAATCAGTCTATTAAAGACTCAATGAAAAAAAAAGATAGTCTTAGACTAGAATCCTTAAGATCGATTAAATCTGCAATTCTCCTTGAGAAGACTAAGTTTTCTTCAGATAAGACTTTAGATGAGAATGAAATTATAAAAATTCTTCAAAGGCTTGTAAAGCAAAGAAATGATAGCGCAAAAATCTATAATGAACAAAATAGAGAAGATTTAGCAAATATTGAGGTTGCCCAATCAAAAATTATTTCAGAGTTTCTTCCAGAACAACTAAATGAAACAGAATTATCGGATATAATCAAAACCACAATAACTGAGTTAAATGCTTCCTCAATGAAAGAAATGGGAACTGTAATTTCTGAGGTGAATAAAAAAGTATCAGGTAGAGCCGAGGGAAGGATAATAGCTGAGATAGTAAAAAATAAATTATCAAATTAATAATTTGTAGAATCTCTAGGTAACTATATTTTTGGACTCATCTTTACTTTCATACTCATTAGACTCAATAATATTAATAAGTCTAATGCAAATTATATATATATCTTTGAAGGAGGTATAAAGGGGTGTTAATGCAATTCGTATTATATTAGGCGGTCTAAAATCTACAATAATCTTTTTTTCCCCATGATATTCTGGATCTATAAGGCACTTCGTTATTCTCCAAGATTCTTTATGGACTAATGATATATGAGAACCTCTATCATCTTTATTTTTAGGAGTAATAATTTTAAATCCTAAATTTATTAACCTGTCATTATGAATTTCAGTAAAAAAGTTAAATAAATCTAGAGCCTTATTCTCTAGTTTTTTAGTTGTTGCATTTATAGTTATGTCTAATGAAGAGTCTAAAGAAGACATTGAAATTATATGAGGTGTTCCACTAGAGAATTTACTCATTGATTCTGACTGAATATATGTCTTTGAAAAATTAAATGGATTTGAATGACTAAACCAACCTTTTATTGGGGACTTAAGGTCTATCTGCTTTTCATTTCTAGCATATATAAAAGCTGGTGAACCTGGACCTCCATTTAAATATTTATAGGTACAACCTATAGCATAATCAATATCATTGACTTTCATATCAATATCTATAGCTCCAATTGCGTGACTTAAATCCCAAATAACAATGCTATCGTTTTCTTGACATATTCTATTAATTTTTTTTACAGGATATCTGTATGAAGATTTGTAAGTAACTAGTGATAGAACAATAATACCGTTATTATTCTTAATAAATTGTTCTAACACATCAATATCTGGTAAATAATTATCATACTCTAGAAGATTAAATTTTAAATTGTAGTCATTACAAATGCCTTCGCAGATATATTTATCTGAAGGAAAATTAAGATTGTCAGTAGAGATATTTATGATACTGTTGTTGCTTTTTATAAGGCTTAATAATAACTTATAGAGATTTAAAGAAGTAGATCCTCCTACATATATTTCAGTTTCATTTGAATTCAAGATTGTTGAAATTTTTTTAGAAACTTTATTAGGTAAGTTTATCCATGAATTATTCCAGCTAGAGATAAGGTTTTGCCCCCATTCATTATTTATAACTTTATTAAGGGCTTCTTTAGTTTTTTTTGATAGTAGACCAAGAGAATTACCATCAAAATATAATTTATCATCTGGATAGATGAACTCACTTTTGAATTTTTTTAGTTTATCTTTTAAATCTAATTCTTTTGCTAATTTTTCTAGTCTATCCAAGTTTCATAAATTTTTTTTGCCCATTCCAAGTACATCAATCCACTTGGATGAAGATTATCAGAAGCTAATAAATTGCTTTCATTTAATGCCCTTCTCGAAATCTCTGTAACATCAACATACTTGAGTCCATAACTATTTGCAAAAGTTATTAGGCTATTGTTAAATAAATTTATTTCAGATGAAATTTTTTCTCTATTATATGAATTTCCAAAAGGAGTATATCCCCAATCTGGTATAGAAATAATAATGATATTTCCATTACTTTTTTTAAGACTATTCATCTTATCCATTAGTTTGTTAAGATCTTCCTCAAATTCATCAATAGATCTTGAATTAAATTGGTTGTTTACTCCAATTAAAAGAGAAACATAATCATACTTTTGAGTAAAATTGGTCTGACTTATTGCATTCAAAAGATCAAAAGTCTTCCAGCCAGTTTCAGCTATTATTTCTGGTTTTTCAAAGTCTAGCCCATTTTCATATGCAACTTCTACAAATTGATTTGGCCATCTTTCATTTTCGTTTACTCCTTCTCCAATTGTATAGCTATCACCAAGAGCTAGAAAACTTAATTTAGAATCACCTGAGTTAATTAAATCAATTTCAACTGATTCAAAATTGTCATTTTCAATATTACTTAATTCTACAGTATTTTGAGGATTGCAGGATACTGATAATAAAAAAAAAGAAATTAATATAATTCTTATTAATATGTCCATTTATAATTTTACTAAATATAAATTTAGTAATTATCTTATTTAAGATAATCAATTGCAATATTATAATCAGGTGAATTAAATATATAACTTCCAGCAACTAAAACATCTGCTCCATTTGATTTAAGATCTTGAAAGTTATCTTTATTAACTCCTCCATCTACTTCTATTAAAGCATTTGATCCAGACGAAATTATTAGCTGTTTTAATTCTTTAAGTCTTTCATGAGTAGATTCAATAAATTTCTGACCAGCAAACCCAGGATTAACTCCCATTAAGCAAATTAAATCAACTTTTTTGATGTATTCTTTTAAATCAGATACAGGAGTTTCAGGATTTATAGCAATTCCAGCTTTTATTGAAGATTCATGAATCTTATCAATGATTTGATTTAAATTATTTGTTGCCTCTATATGAACTGTAATTATGTCAGATCCTATATTTATAAATTCAGTAACATACTTTTCAGGTTCAATGATCATGAGATGAACATCTAGAGGCTTTTTTGTTAGTTTTCTTATTGTCTTTACAACTGGCATACCAAAAGATATATTTGGAACAAACAATCCATCCATAACATCTAAATGAAGCCAATCAGCATTGCTTTTATCGATTTTAGAACACTCTAAAGATAAATTAGCAAAATCTGCTGCAAGAATAGAGGGAGATACTTTAATTGACATATTTGCCAATATATAGTTTTAAATAATAATACTGAAAATCAATGTAAAAAAGATATAAACAAGGGTAGCCAGTTATCCAAGATAAGTTTTAAGTATCTTGCTCCTGGAAGTATGCTTTAACCTTCTTATGGCTTTTTCTTTAATTTGCCTAACTCTTTCCCTAGTCAAATCAAATGTTTCACCTATTTCTTCTAGAGTCATGGCATGTTGGTTACCAAGGCCAAAATAAAGTCTTACAACATCAGCTTCTCTTGGGGTTAGTGTATCAAGTGCTCTTTCAATTTCAGTTCTAAGTGATTCGTGAAGAAGTTGTCTGTCAGGGTTTGGTGATTCTCCACTATTTAAAACATCATATAAGTTAGAGTCTTCACCTTCAACCAAAGGTGCGTCCATTGACACATGTCTACCAGAATTTTTTAAAGATTCTTTTACATCATTAACAGTCATATCAAGCTCTTTAGCAATTTCTTCTGCAGAAGGTGCTCTTTCATGAGCTTGCTCCAGAAATGCATAAGTTTTATTTATTTTATTAATCGAACCAATCTTATTTAAAGGTAATCTAACAATTCTTGATTGTTCAGCTAAAGCTTGCAGGATTGATTGTCTAATCCACCATACAGCATATGAGATAAATTTAAAACCTCTAGTTTCATCAAATCTTTGGGCAGCCTTAATTAGACCAAGATTACCTTCATTTATAAGGTCAGGGAGTGTTAGTCCTTGATTTTGATATTGCTTAGCTACAGATACTACAAACCTTAAATTAGCTTTAGTAAGTTTTTCTAGCGCAAACTGATCTCCGGCTTTAATCCTTTGAGCTAATTCTACTTCTTCCTCCGCAGTAATAAGGTCAACCTTACCAATCTCTTGAAGATATTTATCTAGAGAAGCAGTTTCTCTGTTAGTTACCTGTTTTGTAATTTTTAATTGTCTCATAGACTAATTACTGCCACAAAAATTGTTCCAAATTGAAAAAATTTAAGAATTTTTTTCAAGTAAAACTTTTCTGGAAATTTTAGATTTTTTTGTTCTAGGATCAATTCCCATATATTTTATTTCGATTTGATCACCAATGTTTAAATAATCAGTTACATTATTAACTCTTTCCCATGCAATTTCAGACACATGTAAGAGAGCTTCTTTACCAGGGACAAATTCAACTACTGCCCCGAAATCAAGAATCTTGATTACTTTGACATTATATACTTCATCGATTACAGGCTCAAAAACTAGATTTTTAATTCTGTCGATAGCATAGTTGATCTTTTCTTGATCAACCCCTAAGATTTCAATAACACCAATTTCATCTTTCTCATTTATTACAATTGTAGTTTCAGTATCTTTTTGAAGTTCTTGAATATTTTTACCTCCTGGCCCTATTACCAATCCAATAAAGTCCTTGGCGATTTCAAGATTAACCATTTTAGGAGCATGAGCTTTAACAGAATCATTTGGATTATTTATTGTTTCATCTAGTTTATTCAATATATCCAATCTTCCATTTTTAGCTTGACCAAGTGCTTCAATTAAAATCTCATATTTTAATCCTTTAATTTTGATATCCATTTGACATGCAGTGATTCCATCTTTAGTACCTGTTACTTTAAAATCCATATCTCCAAGATGATCTTCATCACCTAAAATATCAGATAATACAGCATATTTATCACCCTCGGTTATTAAACCCATTGCTATCCCTGAAACATTACTTTTAATATTAATTCCAGCATCCATCAATGCAAGAGATCCCGCACAGACTGAAGCCATAGAGGACGACCCATTAGACTCTAAAATCTCAGATACAATTCTAACTGTATAAGGACAATCAGATGGCATAACTTTTTTAAGAGCCCTTTGAGCAAGATTTCCATGACCAACTTCTCTTCTTGAAGTTCCTCTTAATGGTCTTGCCTCTCCAGTTGAAAATGGTGGAAAATTATAATGTAAATAAAAGGTCTCTTCAGATTGATCAGTTGGCATATCTATTACGTTAGCTTCCCTACTTGTTCCAAGTGTAACTGAAGCTAGAGCTTGCGTTTCACCTCTTGTAAAGACTGCAGATCCATGAGTAGACGGTAAGTAATCAATTTCAGTCCAAATGTTTCTAATGTTATCAGGTTTTCTTCCATCAAGCCTTATACCTTCATTAAGAACTAAATCTCTAACTGCCTTTTTTTGGGATTTACTAAAGTAATTTAGAATTAGATCTTTCTTTTCTTCAAAAGTTTCTTCATCGTAAGATTCGACTAATTCTTGCTTTACATTTGAAAAAAGTTCACTTCTTTCATTTTTTGAAAGACCTTTTTTTGCTATATCATAACATTTTTGATAAGTTTTTTCAATAATTTGATTTTCAAGTTCTGTGTCTTCCTCAGCGGAATCATATTCTCTTTTTTCAGAACTAGTTCCAACAAGCTTAATTAGCTCTTTTTGAGCATTAATTTGAGCTTTTATTGCCTCATGAGCATATCTTATTGCCTCTGTCATTTCCTCTTCAGAAATCTCATTAAATTCACCTTCAACCATAACAACAGAATCTTCACTAGCTCCAACCATCATATCTATATCAGATTCCACAAGCTGATCTTTTGATGGATTTATTAAGAAATTTCCATCAATTCTTGCCACTCTAACTTCAGAAATAGGACCATCAAATGGTATATCTGACAATGATAGTGCAGCAGAAGCAGCTAAGCCAACTAGTGCATCTGGCATTACGTTTTCATCGTGAGACATTAATTGTATCATAACCTGAGTTTCATTATAATAATCTTTAGGAAATAAAGGTCTTAATACTCTGTCAACAATTCTCATTGTTAAAATCTCTTCATTACTTGGTCTTGCTTCTCTTTTAAAAAAACCGCCTGGAAATCTTCCAGCAGAAGCAAATTTTTCTCTGTAATCAACTGTTAAAGGAAGAAAATCTAGTGTTGACTCTCCATAATTGGAAACTACTGTAGATAATAGCATACAGTTGCCCATTTTTATAACTACCGAACCATGTGCTTGTTTTGCAAGTTTACCTGTTTCAATGATAATTTCACGTCCATCATTTAAAACAATTGTTTTTGATATAGGTTTTGGATTCATAATCTAGTTTTGGTTAAACTTAATTGTTGTGTGAATATGTAGACAACCAAACTAAATTTTATTTTCTGATACCAAGTTTTTTTATTATTTCACGGTATCTTTCAATGTCTGTTTTCTTTAAGTACTCAAGTAAATTTCTTCTTTTACCAACCATTTTAACAAGCGATTTCTCTGTATTGAAATCCTTTGCATTAGTTTTAAGGTGATTAGAGAGATGTTCGATTCTTTTAGAGAAAAGTGCAACTTGACTTTCAGCAGAACCGGTATCTTTCATGTCTTTACCAAATTCTTTAAAAATATCTTTTTTCTTAAGTACTGTCATTCAGTTATTTTTGAGCCGCAAATATAGTAGTTTATATTTAATTAAGTAAATTATTATTCATATTTACGAAGAGGAGAATTTTGAATTAAATCTATGTACAAGTTGATTTTCTTTTTCAATTCTTTTCTATGTACAATAAAATCTAAAAATCCTTTTTCTAAAAGAAATTCACTCTTTTGAAATCCTTCAGGTAGATCCTTACCGGTTGTGTCTTTTACAACCCGAGGGCCAGCAAAAGCTACTAGAGCATTTGGCTCAGCAATATTTATATCACCTAACATTGCAAAAGAAGCGGTTGTTCCTCCCGTAGTTGGATCAGTACAAACTGAAATATATGGTAATTTTGCTTCAGATAGATCATTCAACATAGCAGAGGTTTTTGCCATTTGCATCAGTGATGTAGCTGATTCCATCATTCTTGCACCTCCTGATTTTGAAATTATAACTAAAGGGCATTTATATTTTATAGCATAACTGATTGATAGAGATATTTTTTCTCCTACAACTGATCCCATTGAACCACCTATAAACTTAAAATCCATGCATGCTATAACTATATTTTTACCAAAAGACTTTCCGAATCCTATTCTTATCGCATCTTTTAGACTTGTATTAGCCTGTGCTTCTTTCAATCTATCAGAGTATTTTTTTTGATCTTTGAATTTTAGAAAATCAACGGATACCATATTAGCATTTAACTCTTTGTAATTATTATCAAAAAGTATCTCAAAATACTCTTTACTACCAATATGGACATGATAATCATCTTCAGGGCTTACGTATAGGTTCTCTGAAAGTTCTTTGGTGTCAATAATTTTTCCACTTGGTGTTTTATACCAAAGACCAGCTGGAATATCTTTTTTTTCCTCTGTTTTTGTACTAATATTTTTGTTTGTTCTTTTGAACCAACTCATACTAATAGATATTAATCTAAGGTATTGATATTATTTAAATCTTCAAAAGCTTTCATTAGTCTAGCTTTAAAGCTTTCTTCACCCTTTCTAAGCCATACTCTAGGATCATAATACTTTTTATTAGGAATATCATGTCCATCAGGGTTTCCAATTTGGCTTTTTAAATACTCTGAATTTGAATTCATATAATCTCTAATACCTTCAGTAAAGGCATATTGAAGATCAGTATCAATATTCATTTTTACAACTCCATACTCAATTGCTTCTCTAATTTCCTCCAAAGAAGAGCCTGATCCTCCATGAAAGACAAAGTCAAGTGAATTATGTGGTAAATTAAACTTATTTGAAATAAATTCTTGAGAGTTCTTTAAAATTTTAGGGGTAAGTTTGACATTTCCTGGTTTGTATACTCCATGAACATTTCCAAAAGCAGCTGCAATCAAAAATTTATCACTTATGGAGCTTAATTCAGAGTATGCGTAAGCTACTTCTTCAGGCTGTGTATATAACTTTGAGCTATCAATGTCTGTATTGTCAACACCATCTTCTTCACCGCCTGTTACACCAAGTTCTATTTCAAGTGTCATATCAAGGTCTGTTAATTTCTTAAGATATTCTTTACAAGTAGCAATATTTTCCTCTAAAGGTTCCTCAGAAAGATCTATCATATGAGATGAAAATAATGGATATCCGTTTTTTTTATAAAATTCCCTACCATGATCAATAAGTCCATCTATCCATGGAAGAATTTTTCTTGAGCAATGATCAGTATGAATTATGACTTTTGCTCCATAATTATTAATTACTTTATGAATATGATATGCACCAGAAATTGATCCTGAAATAGAAGCATTAAAGTTGTCATTAGACATTCCTTTTCCTGCAATAAATTGAGATCCTCCATTCGAAAATTGAATTATAACAGGACTATTAATTTGTGATGCAGTTTCTAGAACTGGATTTATAGTATTTGTTCCCGAAACATTTATAGCTGGTATAGCAAATTTTTTCTCTTTAGCTATAGTAAAAATTTTTTGATTTTGTTCTCCGTAAATAAAGTTATTCTCCAATTTGAATTTTGTTAAAGTTTGTCAAAAATATTAAACTTAATTTAAAATGGATAATTAATCCCAATATTATAAACTGCTTTTTTTAATGTAAAATCATTAAACCATCTTTTACCTTTAATTTGGGCGGGGTTATGTGTTTTAAATCCGACATCAAGCCTTAAAACAAAAAAGTTAAAATCATACCTTAATCCAGCTCCAGATCCTACTGCTAGTTCTTTTAAATCAGAAAGATTATCAAAAGTCATTGATTTGTCATCAACATTATCATTAAAATTCCAAATATTACCTATATCAATAAACAACGCTCCATTAAGTTTTCCGCTAATTTTAGATCTATATTCAAAATTAAAAGCAATTTTAAAATTTGCTTCATTAAATTCATTTATATTATTACTGCTACCTGGCCCTAATTTATATGCTTTCCAAGCTCTATTATCATTAGATCCTCCAGCATAATATGATCTAGAAAAAGGTATATAGTTTGAATTCCCATATGGAACTGCAACACCTGTAAAAGCTCTTAGAGCAAAAACATTTCCACTATTTAGTAAAAAATGTTTAATGTAATTAATTTCAGCCTTTGCATACTGGGATGGAATTATATTTGAAATTTCTACTTTACCATCAGAGTTAATATTGTTTGATTTTAAAATCTCGTTAAATAAGTTACCAACCAATTCTAGCTTTACTCTTATTTGAGAGAAATCCTCATCTAAGAAGCTTTCTTGAGTATTTCTATTAATAGTTAAAGATGATCCAATAATAATATTATTTTCAGTTAGTCTTTCTTTCCTCTCTAAAATTGAATTTACATCTTTAAAAAATTGGTTATCATCTTCTAAACTAGTTTCATTGTTTAAAACTTGCTTTATAAATTTATTTGTGCCATCAGGAATTAACAAATTTCCATTTTCATCAATTATTGATTGATCAAGATTGTATAATGAAGAAATATAATTCAGTTTATCATAAGAGTTTCTGTAGACATTAAAATAATTTGAGATATTTTGATTATTGACATACTCAAAGTCTAGAAGTTTAAAATTTACTTTAGAATATGCTTTTGGATTCCAATTAATCTCATAAATACTACTGTAATATTGTTTATCAAGACCAATATTTTTTTGCAAGGTTGTTCCTAAAATTATATTTGTTACCGGGTTCATCTCCTTTTTAATTATTTTTTTGGAATTAAACGGAAGAACAGCTCTAGGTATTCTTAGATTTAAATTGCCTCCTAATTCGAAAAGATTAAAGAATGAATCATCTAAAATTGAAATATCCTTGGAAGCACCGATTGAATTTTTGAGGTTGATTGAAAGATTTTCAGTTCGTCTAAAAATATTTCTAATGTTTAAATTAGATCCTAAAGAAATACCAAAGTCTTCAATATTAGAGTGTGTAAAATCTAAATCAAATCCAAGACTAAATCTTTCTCTTGGGAAAAGAAAAATTGAAGATGTTAGTGACTTATCATTTTCTTCAAAAATAATTCTTGGGTATTTGAAGTTTCCTAGATTAGAAAAAAATCGGGAAGTAAGTATTTTATTCTCTTCGCTATAATAATCTGATATGTTAAAAAAAATTGGTTCAATAAGGGATTTAGCATAATAGTTAAGTTTTCCCTTTGAAAAAATATTAATACCATTATAATTTATTGAATCTGTATATGAATCAATATCAGATAACTCATCTAATGATTCTACAAATATATTTATATTATCAATTTTCTTTACTTGGTAATCAGTCTCTTGGTCTATGTTTTTGACATTTAAAATTATGGGTATTTTTTTTACATTACCGGTACTATCAATTAGTACTTGATAGTTAATGCTTCTTTGCTGGAAATTATATATCCCATTATTTTTGAATAATTTAATGAGTCTATCTCTCTCTAATATAAGTTTATCAATTGTAAAGAATTCACCTTTTTTTATTTGGCTTTGACTAATGTTGGCTTTATATAGAGAATCCAAATCTTTAGACTCGATATTTTCAGTTATTGAATCAATCAAATACCTTTCTTTGGTTTCTACTGAATATTTGGCGGTTAATTGATTGAACTCTATAATTGAGTCATATGTAATATTTGAGTCAAAATAACCTTTACTATCATAAAATCTTTTGAGTCTTTCTATATTTTTATCAATCTCAGTATTATTTATAGTAACTGGCTCTTGCCCAATATTCTTTAGGAAATCGTTAAATGAGTTGTTATATCTCTTTAATTGATCTATTTGTTTATTAGAAATAAGTTTTTCTAATCTATTAGATCTATTTTTATTCTTTTCTAACCATATTCTAAACTTCTCATCAGGATTATCATTAGCAAGATTATTAATGGCTAATCCAAGTGGATAGCCTAAAAATTTATTAACGGGTGATGGTTGAATAAGTAAATTGACAGGATCTTTTTTAACAATACTATCGTTAACCTCAAGTATATTTTTAACAAGAATTGGATCATCAAATTTATTATAAATATTTGAACTACAACTACTTATGATTAATAAGATAGCTATTAAAAATGGTGAAAAAATTCTAGTAAAAGTCAATTTTTTTTTACTAAATTACATTTTTTAGTTCAATAATTTCTTTGTCGTACAAGTTCAAATATTACTGCTGAAAATGCAGCAGATACATTTAATGAATCTATATTTGGGCTAATTGGAATCATAAGTATATCATCAGAAAGATTTAAAACTCCTTTTGTAATTCCTTTATCTTCAGATCCTAAAATTAAACCTACTGATTTTTTATAATTCTTATCATAAATACTTTTACTAGCTTTTTCTGATAAACTAAAAATCTCTATGCCTATTGATTTTAAGTGAATTATTGCATCTTTTAAATTATTAACTCTTGCAATCGGTATGTTAAAAACTGATCCAGATGATGTTTTAATAACATCCGCGTTGATAGGAGCTGAATTGTTCTGTGAAATAATTATTCCAGTTACTCCAGCAGCAACTGATGTCCTTATTATAGCTCCAAAATTTCTAGTATCAGTTATACCATCTAAAAGTAAATAAGTAAGTTCAGTTGACTCATTATATGTAGATTTTACTAATTCCTCGATTGATAATAGTGAAACTGGAGATAATATTGCAACAGCTCCTTGATGGTTCTTGTTTTTATACTTACTAAATTTTTCTTTTGGAACATATGAATATTTTATGCTCTCTTTTTCTAATTTATCTACTAATGACCTAAACAAGCTACTAGAGGATGATGACTTTATTAATAAAACTTTAGATATTTCCTTTGATGAATCTACTGCCTCTATTATACTTCTTAAACCATATATTTCTAAGTTTTTACTCATATTAAAAAAAAAGGAGGTTTTATAAAACCTCCTTTTAAATTAGTCAAAAATTGTATGACTATTTACATACATTTATATTTTTTGTACCATCAGCTGGATTAGTACCATCAGATAAAGCAGTTTGACCATTTTCTCCGTTAGGATCAACATACTCAAGTTGGTATGTTATTTCACTATCCCAAGAACCTCCAGAAAATGAAAGTCCAAGAGTTTGTGTTCCATCAAGAGTAAATGTTGTAGAAGCAGAAGATCCACTAGAGAATCCAAAAACTTCATACACTTCACCATCAATTGTAATAGTGATTTCTGCACCATTCCAACCATCTCCATAGCTATCTTGGCCATTTAATGTGTATGTACCTGCAGGGGCAGTTGCTCCAAACGGTACACTACATCCAATAATTACAAGATATCTGTAGGGTGAGCTCCAATAGAAACCTGTCATAGAACCAGTTGTATTTGTATAAGTAAAAGTTCTACCATCAGTTGTTTCTAGCTCAAAGTTAAAGTAAACAACATCATTTCCTTTAAAATCTGTCAATTGCATAGTAGATAATGCGTCAGCAAGTGGAACTGATACATCAAATCTAGGAAGTCCAAATTCTCCATCATACATATCACTTAATGTCCATGATTGATGTAAATATTTAGTTCCATTATTCATTGAAAGATATAGTTCAACTTTTGAAATAAGATCATTTGATTCCGCATGAGGTTCAAAAGTTCCTGCCCAAACTGATGTATTAGGAGTAGCAGCTTGATACTCTCCAGTAATACTGATTGCTCTTAAACCAACTCCATATTCAAAGTTGTTAAACATGTAGTCAATCATCATTTCTTCTCCCATGTATTCGTCACGGAAGCTATCTTTAGCACATGATGTAGCTAAAAGAATTAAACTAAGATATATATATATATTTTTCATAATATTAATTATTAGTCGACCGCTGGTCCGTTAGAATTCCAAAATACTCTTGTTGCTAAATCAGTTTTTTGATTAACATTAGAGTTTCTTCCTGCATGACTGCTAGGATAATACATAGACAATGGGAATTGTCCAGGATTTAACTCAATAGTTGGTTGAAGATTTTTAGGATACCCAGTTCTTCTGTATAAATTATATGCATCTATACCAGCTCCAGCTTGAGAAATCATAAATTCTTCTGCCCACATTTCGAGTTTTCCATCAAGTGATGCAGCAGTCCAATCTGCAGCAAAATTTGAAATATATTCATCAATTGCTGACTGTGGCATTACAGGAGCATCAACTATATCATCAACTTTGTTGAAAAATAATTCAATACCTGCTAATGTACCAGCAGTTGGATCACCACCAGTCATTACAGCCACTTCAGCATCCATGAAACTCATCCATGAAGCTGCTACAACTGGAGTAATACCAGCACCACCTGAACCATCTTCTAAATATTGAGGCACAAATTCACCTTCATCATAAGTTCCTCCAGCTGGAAATATTCCAGGAAGAGCCCTTCTTGATTGATCAGGGTTAATACCACTATCATCTCCATGATCTCTACCCCAATATCCTTCAGGAAGTCCACAATATATACCATATGCTACTCTATGAGGTTCAATGAAATATCCAGGAACAGCACATTGAAGTAATGTTTCGTCAACTGGACCATCAATACCAGGAGTTTGACTTTCTTGTCTGTAGATAAGATAGTTAATTCTGGCATCTCTGACTCCATTTCTACCAACCATTAATCTATTCATTAACCAGTTAGATTGAAAATCACTAGCTCCATTTAAAGTATAATTTGATCTATAAATAGGTGATCTTGTGTCAGGGTTAGAAGTGTTTGTTCCCCACTGAAATTCAAAGTCATCACTATTAGACGTAATATAATTTGTAATAGAACTATATGATGTATAATCACCTAAGTTTAAGTAAGCTCTTTTCTTAATACTATTAGCTGCCTTAATCCATTTTGAAGCATCACCTTGATAATACATATCATAAGTTGGTGGCACTCCTCCAGCATTAAAGTTTGCAATTGCCTGATCTAACATTCCAAGTGCAGCTTGATATACAGAAGCTCCTCCATCTGAAGATGGATTAAGATTTTCAGAACCTTGTAAGGCTTCAGTATAAGGTATATCTCCAAAGTAGTCTACTAAACTTATGTATATATATGCTTGAAACACTTGACTCATAGCAGTGTAATAAGTCAATCCAGCTTCATCAGCAAGAATATTCATAAGCCTAATATCTTCCATTATACCTTGATATGCATTAGACCATACACCATCCCAACTAATTGGAGTATATGCATTGTCATAATCACGGAAAAAACCATGTAGTTGTCTAGTTAATCTTAAACCTGGATCACCAAGCCCATCAACAAAATATGCAAAATCCTCTTGAATTGCATTAATAAAAAGATCTGCACTAGCTTGATCTGGACCTAAAGCATTAGGGTTTGAAGTTAAATCTAAATCAAGTGTTTCACAAGAAGTGAAAAATAATACACTTGTTAAAGTAATAATCGAAAGTTTTCTAAAATTTTTCATAATCATCTATTCTATTAAAACGTTAATTTTAAACTTACACCATATCTTTTTGAGCTAACACCATTAAAGAACTCAAATCCAGATCCGTTTCCAACACCTGTACCAGCTATATTTGGATCAAAATTACTTCCCGGAGGCGTATTATATGCATCATACCACAAGTTAAAACCTTGAGCACTTACAGAAATAGCTCCAAACGGAGTACTTTCTAGCCATTTTTGAGGAATGTCGTAAGTCAATGATAGTTCGCTTAATCTTAATACACTTGCGTCCCATGTTTCCAGCTCACTAGCATAGAAAATTGTACTGAATGTGAACGTTGAGTTATTTATCATTTTATTGTTTGGAGTGCTATCAGGCAACACACCAGGTAATAAGAATGCTAATTCTCTATTAAAATTAGGTCCAGCAGTATCAGTAGTTAAACCTCTTGATAATAAAGTAGAATTAAATGGAGAATACATGTCTCCACCAATTGTAGCATTAAATAAAAAGCTTAAGGATAAGTTACCATAAGTGATTGTATTACTTAGGTTAGCAATAAAATCTGGATTAGCATCTCCAATTAATGAATAAGGATTATTCTTGTATTCAGTGTCATAATTTGTAGCATATGTACCGTTACCCTCGACAATAGGATTACCTTGTGCATCTCTTGATACACTACTTCCAATTATGGATGTTAAGGGAAGACCAGGTATTGCAGCATTACCAAGATTTGTAAAACCTGCATAAACTATCTGATCTGTGTCATCACCAAGATCTTCAACAATTGATTGAGTTGACATGTAATTAACTGAAGTATTCCAATTAAATTTTTCACCTCTTAGCCAATCTGCTGATAAATCAACTTCCCATCCTTTTGAGCTAATCTCACCGATATTGGTTCTTGTAGAGCTATAACCAGTAGCTGGATCAAGCGGTCTAGTAATAATTAAGTCTGTAGTTTTTCTATCATAATATGAAATTTCAGCATTTAATCTATTGTCAAATAAATTTGCTTCAAGTCCAAACTCTACCTCAGCTAAAAGCTCAGGTTTTAATCCTACATTACCTAATTGAGAACCAGATGAATTAGTAATTATATTAGTTCCACCAATTTTAAAATCTTTAGTATCCAAAGCTAAGGTTGCAGCAATTGGATATCCAAATGGGAAAGTTGCAGATGTACCATATGCTACTCTAAGCTTTAAAAAGTCAATAGGTAGTTCTCCAAAATCAAAGATAGATGTTGGAACTATAGCTATACTAGCAGATGGGTATGCAATCGTTCTATTTTCTTCAGATAAGTTAGAAACCCAGTCCTGTCTAGCAGAAAAAGTTACATAAAGGAAATTATCATAGTCAAATGATGCTTGACCAAAAATACCTGTTACATTCCTTTTTGAATAAGTTTCAATTTCTTCTTGTTGGTTGAAGTTAAAATGTCTGAAAATTCCGTAAACATTCTGACCCGTACTTCTAACACCATTTCTGTCGTATTCAACAGAATTAGATGTAGCTCCAATGTTAAAATTAACTCCCCATAATTCATCTAAATCAAAATCACCATTTAGTGTAATTTGATGATTAAAGATAGTATTGGTATTATTCCATTTTTCATAGAAACCACTTTTATCTTCGTTAGATCCTGTTTGTCCACCCTTGTTAGAATAACTAACATTGTCTTCTGAATAAACATCATACCCATATCTATATTGAATATTTAGGTTATCATTAAAGTCATATTGAAGACTTGTTCCACCATATATTCTTTGGGTATTCTGCTTGTCTTCTGCATTATTTAATGTCCATAGTGGATGCTGAATTGCATTACTACTGTAATAATAGATTGAAGCTTGAGTAATTGGATTAGCATATGGAAGCTCAGTTATACTCAATTGACGTGGAGTAAAAAATACTACATCATATAAAGAGTTAGCTGCAGCTGTACCACCATATGAAGAAGCAATTGGAGGTGCTTTGAATCTAGTCTGGGAATAGTTGATTGTTCCGTTAACTGTAAATCTATTAGATAAGGCCATTCTACCACCAAAACTTATTGAACTTCTTCTTAAGTTATTATTTGGAGTAAATCCTTCATCATCTAGGTTACCATAATTTACATTGTAAGATAACTT
>Ga0255777_10001068_pt1 | contig 26144 bp, 28 predicted proteins | sample 101ome_15_FD_179975 | JGI IMG/M metagenome (GOLD analysis project Ga0255777, IMG submission 179975) | Coastal salt marsh microbial communities from the Groves Creek Marsh, Skidaway Island, Georgia - 101402AT metaG (version 2) | ecosystem: Environmental > Aquatic > Marine > Intertidal zone >... | reverse complement strand
AGATATCGATAATAACGTGAACGAAGGATCTGGGGAAAACTTTTTCATGATAATTGATAATAGTTTCTATACTCCCAAGGATGGAACTGTGTTGAATGGTATTACAAGGCAAACAATAATGGAGATAGCAAGTGATTTAAATTATAAAGTTGAAGAAAAGGATATATCTGTTGAGGATGTCAAATCTTGTGATGAAGCTTTTTTTACAGGAACTGCCGCAGAAGTGACTCCTATTATTCAGGTGGATGACAAGAAAATTAATAATGGGAAACCAGGGAAAATTACAAAACAAATACAAACAATATATTTTGATCTCATACGAGGTAAAATAGAGAAATATAATAACTGGCTAACATATATAAAAAATGTTTAAGAAGAGAAATATACTTGTTATCGGAGATATAATGCTGGATAAATACAGTCATGGTAGGATGAACAGAATATCTCCTGAAGCGCCTGTGCCTATAGTAGATATTAATAAAGTCACCTACAAACCAGGCGGCGCCTCGAATGTAGCTAAGAACTTATCTGCTCTTGGAATGAACGTTACCCTATTAGGTATAACAGGAGATGATTCAGAACTAAAAGAATTAATCAAAGTTTTGAGACACGCTGATATTAAATTTGATCCAGTAAAAGATATAACTATTAGAACTACATTAAAGCAAAGAATTATTGCCAATGATCAACACTTGATACGTCTAGACCATGAAGATAAGAATAAATCATGTTTGCATAAGGAATTATATAAAAAAATTAAAAAATATATAAAGGACACAGATATAATTATTCTATCAGATTATGACAAAGGTACTGTAAAACCCGTATCAAAAGAAGTAATAGATCTCGCTAATCAAAATGGTATAAAAGTGATCATCGATCCTAAAGGAACAGACTACAGTGTTTATCAGAATGCATACATGGTTAAGCCTAATGAATTAGAATTTTCTACAATAATAGGTAAACCGAAAAATAAAAATGATATGATAAAAAAAGGTAAACAACTAATGAGAGAGTTGGAGTTGGAATCTCTTTTACTTACCCTAGGAAAAAATGGAATGATATTATTTTCGAAGGATTCTGTATTGACATTTCAAACATCACAAAAAGATGTTTATGATGTAACAGGAGCTGGAGATACAGTTATATCTGTCATTGCAGCCTCATTAGCATCAAATAAATCACTTAAAAAATCATGTGAACTTGCAAATGTTGCTGCAGGCTTATCCATTCAACATCTCGGCACAGTCAGCATTAGTATGTCTGACATTAGTAATGCAATTAAAAAGTCCTAAAATAATTTCTAATATTAATATATTGAAGCCTTTAGTAGAGAGTGTTCGTCAAAAAAATATGTCTGTGGTTTTCACCAATGGCTGTTTTGATATCATTCATTCGGGACATATCCATATTCTTCAACAAGCCAAAGCCAAAGGAGATATTTTAATTGTTGGTTTAAACTCAGATTCATCTATTAAAAGTTTTAAATCTCCAAACAGGCCTGTTTGTCCTCAAGAAGATAGGGCCTTTGTATTGGCTTCACTTTCTTGTGTAGATTATGTAATTATTTTTGATGAGTGTACTCCTGAGAGACTTATTGTTGAGATATCTCCCGATGTACTTGTTAAAGGAAAAGACTATGAGGGAAAGTTTATTTCTGGAGCTGATTATATGCTTGAAAATGGTAAAAAAATTGAATTAGTCGATCTCATAAATGGTAAATCAACATCTGCTATCATAGAACGTATCAAAAAAATTAGCTGTTAATAATCTCTTTAATTTTATTTTTAACATCATTTAGAGAAATTAGTTTCATTGCATCTTTATCTCTAACTCTTTCACCCCATTTGATATCATTTGTTTCCTTATTAAGAAACTTTAACATTGCTTCATTATATTTATTTATAACATATTTTTGATTTAAGTACGGACCAGTCCTTAAAGGATTAGATGTTGCATATAAACCAATAATAGGTAGATTTAGCATATTTGCCATATGTAATGCACCCGAGTCTGGCCCAATATAAAATTTACACTTACTTAGAACGCTAAACATTTCAATCAAAGTTGTTTCATTAATTAAATTTACAATATTTGAACTAGACTTAATATGTTCACTAAATTTATCTTTTTTATGTTTACTCGCTTTACCTAAAAAAAATGTATTTATGGAATATTCATTGAATAAGTATTCTGCAATGGTTCCATAATTATCATAGTCCCATTCACGATAATTATTTACTCTTGCGCTTGTAAAAGGATTTATTGCTACATAAGGAACAAAATTATTTATATTTATTTCCTCTATATAATTAGTATTTAGCATTGAATCTGTTTGCCAATCTAAAAATTTATTTTTAATACCTATTTTCTTTAAAAATGAAAAAAAGTTTTCCATTACATGACAATTATCAGTATTTATGTCATTGAATGTCACATTAATCTTTCCTTTAATCATTTTACCTACAAGCTTTGATCTTAGTGATTTCTGCATATGTAAGACTATATCAAAAGGGATATTTTTAGAGAATTTATGCATTCCAACTAGCGAGTCTAAAGTTTTATTTTTATCCATTACTATAAAATTTATGTTATTTAGATTTTTTACTAATTCATACTCTGTTTTTCCTATAATCCAGGTAATATCACAATCAATTATAGATTTCTGAAGTGTTGAGATAATTGGAATTATATGGGTTATATCACCTATGGAAGATAATCTTAGAATGCAGATTGATATTGATGTATTATTTTTACTATTCATATGATAAAAACAAAGTATAGCTCAATAATATCTCGAAAATACACTAATAAGTACATCTGTTACGATTCTTCTATCCAAAAGATACTTGAAGATAGAGTCCTATCGAGTTTAGACAATAACGAATTTAGACTTGAAAACACATCTAATTTTCTAGATTTAAATAATGGTCTTATAAAAAAACATTATTGGAGAAAAGGAGGAATGAAATTTTTTAAGGATTATTATATTTATTTAGGATTATCATACACCCGTCCAGTTAGAGAGTTAAATAATTATGTGGACTTCTCATATATTATTAATCAAATAAATAATGATAGAGTAAAAAATACAATAGAATTATGTACACCAGTTTGTTCATTTGTAGAGAGAAAAGGAATGTTCTATACAGGAGATATAATACTATCAAAAATAGATGGACTTACATTTGATAAATATCTTTTAAAAAATAATATTACTAAACAAATCTATCAAGATTTGAGATTTAGTTTTGAGATTCTGTTTCAAAATGGCATATATAATCTTGATATGAATCTAAAAAATATAATTTATAATCAACTAACTAATAAAATATCTTTTATAGATTTTGATAAATTAATTATCAATACATCTAGAAAGAACGATAAAAGGTATAGCTCAGATGTGTTAACAAAATTTAAAAAGTCTTTAGAAAAGCTAAATATAGAGAACAGATTCGATTGGAAAAGCTTTATAAAATAAATCTAACTTCTGAAATGAGTATCAATTATTTTTAAATAATCATTTATTATTAAGCTTTTTTCTTGAACAAGTTTCTTTGCGCTTTTCTCAAAAACTTCACGTTTCGATTTAGATCTAAATAACTTTTCAAAGATATTTTTTAACATTATTGGCTTTTGGCACATTATTAATGCGTTATTTTTTAAAAACTCTTCGGTCTCTTCAATAAAATTATACATATACGGCCCTACGATAATAGTTTTAGCTTTAGCAGCAGCCTCCATAAATGAATGGCCACCTACATCAACAAATGATCCTCCAAATATTGTAAATTCAGAGTATTCTATGAATGCTTCTAGTTCGCCAATAGTATCAGCAATATAAAGTTGCGTAGAATTTCTTACTTTTTCATTTTTACTTCTTATCGCAATATTAATTCCTGATAAAGGAATATCAGATAAAATATCTCCTAATCTTTCCGGATGTCTTGGCACAATAACCAATAAGTACTTATTAGATTTTAGTTTTAGCCATTCTTTTATGATTATTATTTCTTCTCGATGATGAGACGATGCAAGCAAGACATATTTTCTATCTATTATTTTTTGATTGCTCTTATTACTTAAAAAAGAATATTTAATATTACCTATATTACTAACTTTTGTTTCATCCAAAAATCTTTCATAGTTCTGTTTATCTTTAATTGATTTGGTATACACATGCTCTACATTATTCAGTGTTTTCTTATAGATATTTTTTGATAATATCCCTAGTATGCCACTTGGTGCATTGAACCTTCCATTTATAATTAATATTTTTGTGCCATTTTTTTTGCATGCATTATACAGATTCGGCCATACTTCTGTTTCTATTACAATTAAAAGTTTAGCGGAAACTTTATTAACCAAATTTTTTGTTAATAAATAATAGTCTAAAGGTAAGTAACGATGTTCCACTCCATTTAACTTGGAATTATCAAAATAAAATTTAGATGAAGGAGTGTTTGATGTAATAAGAATATCTTTATATCCATTTTTTAATAGTTCCTGCGATAAACCAATTGCAATTTTCATTTCCCCTACCGATGCAGCATGAATCCATAACGATTTCTTTTTAATATTCGTAGAGTTCAATAATTTATGAGATATATAAGATAACGGTAGTGAATTCTTAAATATGTAGATTGCTAGGCGGATTAAGACAAGAGGGTATATTAAATACAGAAGGAAGTTGTATGCCAGCATTACCAGATAAGATATGTGTTGATTTTTCTTAACTCTGACAGAGAAATCTTATCTTGTAAATAATATAGTTTCATTTTAGAGAACAAGTAGTCCATCATAATATTTTTTGAATCATGTACTGAGGTATGATATTTGATCTTAGTTTCAAGCAGTTGTGTGTCAGTATAAATCCCTCTCTCATAGCCTAATTGAGCACTTTGATAGCTTTTTAAATATGATTCAACTACATCTCTAGATAAATCATATAATTTTTTATTTGTATTAAAATCATTTAGTGTATCTATAAGATCACTACGGATTGATCTTTTTGCAGCAGCATAGTCAAGTCTAGCTTTCTGATACTTAAGCCTTGCTTCTCTAGTTTTTGATGTTTGAAAACCTCCATTGTATATTGGAAAATTTAAGACCAATGATATAGATGAATCTTCCTGGGTAGTTGCACCAAATTGAGATCCGCCTTGAGTAATATCAACATAATCATATTCGGCAATTAAATCTATAGTTGGATAATGTCTAGATTTTTGTGATGCAATTTCATGTCTGCTCTTTTTAATATTTTGTTTTGCTAGTTTTATAGAGCTGTTATTAAGATTAGCCTCAAGAATTATTTCATTTGTGTTAAAGGTTTCATGGTCAAGATTAATTAATTTAATATCATTGATATCATTTAATTCTTTTCCAGAAAACATATAAACCTGGTTCTTAGTTTCTATAAGATTGTCTTTACTTATTTCTAGATCAATTTTAGACCTATTAAAATCATTTTTATAATTTTCATAATCTTGTAAGGTGATATTACCACTTTCGAGAAGTGTCTTAGAATTTTGGTATCGAACATAGTTTAGTTCTTTTTTTAGCTGATTAAGTGATAAAAGATTTTTTTGTTTAATTAAATTAAAGTAGTGCCTAATAGACTCTAAGATAATTATAGATTCTGAATCAATCTGTCTAATTTTATTTTCTAGAAGAATACTTTTTGATTTTTTAATTTCATCAAAAACATATAGGTGAAATATCGGTTGTTTGATGGATAAATTATATGTATCTCTATCAAAATTAGATGGATTGTAAGAACCGCTTGATTTATATCTTTCTATTGTGGTTTCAGATGCTCTTGCTGTGAATTTTATATCAGGGAAGACTGATGATTGAGTTTGTTCAAGAACTTCATTAGCTATATCTAGATCTAAACTCTTTTGTGATAAATCAATATTATGCTGTAATGCTCTGTCATATAATTCTATAAGACTTGTTCCATGAGCATTGAACGTGGCGAGTAAAAACAATAAAAATATTTTTTTCATTTATATTTTTCAATAGTAGAATCAACATCATCAGACCATTGTTCCAGCCCTCCAGTTAAATTATATAAATTCTTCACACCTTTTTGTTCCAAATATAAAGCTACAGTTCTACTTCTTATTCCATGATGACAAACAATCACGTATTCATATTTATCATCAAATTGATCAATTGAATCTGGTATTTTTCCCATTGGAATATGAGTGCTGTTATCTATATGACATTTATCATATTCCCACTGTTCTCTCACATCTATTACCTTAAGTATAGGATTTGTTTTAATCATTTCATTAACTTCTAGGGGTGTTTTCTCTTGCATAATCAGTCCGTTATTTTATTTGTTTGTGATGTTACTATATTTTCAATCACTGTGTAACCATTTCTGGTCTTATCAATTATAATACCTTTCTTATAGGGGGATTTATATTGATTTATAAAGAAAAAACATCTTGCATCTGTATCAAGATATTCAATGAATGGAAGATATGAGTCAATAGAACAGGTAAACAATATTTTTTTATACATTATAATCTTATCTAAGCAATTCATAATATTATTCTGATTTAAAAAAATCTTATGTCGGTTTTGGCTATAAAGATCAAGGTTTCTTTTACCAAACTCAAAAAGTACTGGGTCTATCTCATATGATGAAACAGTGTTAGATAGATATGAAATACATTCGACAAGATAACCGCTGCCTGTACCTACAACTAAAACATTATCATTTGAATGGAATTCCATAGCCTGAATTATCTTGGCTTCACACGATGGTACGAGCATTTTCTGATAAGAATTTAACGGAACTGCTATATCTGTAACTGAAAAAGATTTATATTTTTGAGGTAAAAAATATTCTCTTTTTACATTTTTAATGACGCCTAAAACTCTTTCATCTAGAATGTCATGGCATCTATATATTTGATTTGTTTTTTCTAGATAATTCATTTCATGATTATATCCATGTTTATGATACTATTACAGTACAGCGTGGAATCTATGGCAAAAAATAAAATAAATCTCGAAGAATATAAGACGAATTTTCCTAACTCTAGAAAAATTTATAAAGAAATTAATGATATCAAGATACCCTACAGGGCGATAACAATATCAAACTCTTCTCGTGACAGCAAGGAATTTCATGTTTATGACACTACAGGACCTTATACAGAACCTGATTTCAATATAGATTTAAATCATGGTTTGCCAAAGACAAGAAACAAATGGATATTAGAAAGACGGGAAAGTTTTGCTTCTGATGAAAAATTTAAGAACAACATAACGCAACTTGCATATGCAAAAAATGGAGTCATTACAAAAGAAATGGAATATGTTGCTGCTAGAGAAAACAGTTATAACAATAATTCTAAAAAAACTATCACTCCAGAATTTGTAAGAAGTGAGATTGAATTTGGAAGAGCAATTATACCGTCAAATATCAAACACCCAGAATTAGAACCAATGATTATTGGTAAAAATTTTCTTACAAAAGTTAACGCTAACATTGGCAATTCACCTGTCAAGTCAGATATTGAAGAAGAGCTTGATAAATTACTTTGGTCAGTTAGATGGGGTGCAGATACTGTTATGGACTTATCAACTGGAAAAAATATTTTTGAAACTAGAGAAGCTATAATAAGGAATTCGCCAGTACCTATAGGAACTGTTCCGATTTATGAGGCTTTAGAAAAAGTCAAAGGCAAAGCAGAGAATCTTAATTACGATATTTTTAGAGATGTAATCATCTCACAAGCTGAACAGGGAGTTGATTACTTTACTATTCATGCAGGGTTACGACTTAGCTATATTCCTACGACGACGAATCGACTTACAGGCATTGTCTCTAGAGGCGGTTCAATAATTGCGAAATGGTGTTTAGCTCACCATAAAGAAAACTTTCTTTATGATAATTTTGATGATTTATGCGACATTATGAAAAAATATGATGTCTCTTTTTCCCTTGGTGATGGGCTTCGCCCTGGCTCTATAGCTGATGCTAACGATGAAGCTCAATTCTTAGAATTAAAAACTTTAGGTGAACTGACTTCTAGAGCTCAAGCAAAAGATGTACAAGTAATGATTGAAGGTCCTGGCCATGTACCTCTTAATAAAATTAAAGAAAATGTTACTTTGGAGGAGAAATATTGCAATGAAGCACCTTTTTATACGCTTGGGCCACTTGTAACAGATATCGCACCAGGCTATGACCATATTACCTCTGCAATTGGTGCGGCAAATATTGGTTCATATGGCACTGCTTTATTATGTTATGTAACTCCAAAAGAGCATTTAGGGTTACCAAATAAAGAAGATGTAAAAGACGGATTAGTTGCATACAAGATAGCTGCTCATGCATCTGACATCGCCAAAGGACACTCCTTCGCAGTTGAACGAGATAATGAGCTTTCAAAAGCAAGATTTGAATTTCGTTGGTTAGATCAATTTAACTTATCACTTGATCCATATAAATCAAAAGAATTTCACGATGAAACATTGCCTCAAGAGAGCGCAAAGTCAGCGCACTTTTGTTCAATGTGTGGCCCTAACTTTTGTTCTATGAAGATTACTCAAGATATTCGTGATTATGCCTCTCAAAATAATATCAAGGATATCAAGATTGCAGTAGAAGAGGGGATGAAAGAAAAATCCAAACAGTTTGCAGAGTCAGGCAATAAAATTTATATAAAAAAATAATCTATTTCTGTGAAGCTTTTAGTGCTTTATCTAAATCTTCAAGAATATCATCTATATTTTCTAAACCTATAGATAGTCTAACTAAGTCCTCTGGTACACCGGCAGCTTTTAGTTCTTTTTTAGAAAGCTGTCTATGCGTTGTACTAGCTGGATGACAAGCAAGAGATTTAGCATCACCTATATTCACTAATCTAGTTATAAGATTAAGATTATCAATGAATACTCCTCCTTTTTTCATACCACCTTTGATGCCAAAGCTAAGAACACTTGATGCTTTTCCATTCATTAGTTTTTTCGTGAGATTATATTCTTTGTGTGATTTAAGACCAGGATAATTTACCCATGTAACACATTTATGGTCTTCTAAAAATTCAGCGACTTTCAATGCATTTTCACAATGTCTATCCATTCGTACTGGCAAAGATTCTATTCCCTGTAAAATCATAAAACTATTAAATGGTGAGATAGCTGCTCCCATATTTCTAAGTGGTACAACTCTAGCTGCACCTATGAACGCGGCATCACCCATTGCTTCGGTAAACACTACACCATGATATGACATGTCAGGAGTGTTTAATCTTTTAAATTTAGTTTTATGTTTAGCCCATGGGAATTTGCCAGAATCAACTATAATACCACCTATGGTTGTACCGTGCCCACCCATGTATTTTGTCAGAGAATGTACAACAATATCAGCACCATGCTCTATTGGTCTGAATAAATATGGTGATGGTACAGTATTATCGACAATTAGAGGTATTTTATGTTTGTGTGCTATCCGAGCAATTTCAGGAATGTCTACAACATTTGCTGCTGGATTTCCAATTGATTCACAAAATATCGCTTTAGTTTTTTTATCAATTAATTTTTCAAGGCTTGGAATATCGTCATGATCTCCAAATTTTACATTAACCCCAAATCTGGGTAGTTGGTGTGCAAATAATGTATAAGTACCACCATATAATGTACTTGTACTAACAATATTATCCCCGGCTTCACAAATAGTCATGATTGCATAAGTTGTTGCAGCAGAGCCTGATGCTAAAGCTAAAGCACCAATACCTCCTTCCATTGCAGCAACTCTTTTTTCAAGGACATCTGATGTAGGGTTCATGATTCTTGTGTAAATATTTCCTGCGACTTTGAGGTCAAATAGGTCTGCTCCATGTTGAGTATCATCAAATGAATATGATGTTGTTTGATAAATTGGTACAGCTACTGATTTTGTAGTCGGTTCTGGTGAATAGCCACCATGGATTGCTATCGTTTCAAATTTCATTATTTTACCCCTATATTCTTATTAACAGACTCTTTTGAATTATATTACATTATCTGTTGAAAATATCATACTGTATTATCTGTTCTTCCTTATCTTTTAAGGTAAAACCTAATCCAAGAAGTCTTATAGGTCTTCTTATTGTATCGATATTATTAGTAAATAGGTGAATAAAGCTTTCGGGATTAATCTCATCACATTTTGATTGTCTTGTAATAGTTTGAAAATTATTAAATTTGATTTTAATAAATATCTCCTTTACAAGATTTTGAGGAACATTATTAGTCTTGCATCGTTTTATAAGTTTTTCAAAGAGATAATTTATTTTCGAAATACATATTTCGGTATTACTTAAATCATTTAAAAAAGTATCCTCAACACTAATGCTTTTTCTAATTCTAGATATATCCACATTCCTGTTGTCAATACCTCTGATAAAATTGTATAAAGTGTTTCCATATACTCCAAATATCTTGACAAGTTCATCTACAGAATAATTGTACATATCTTTACAATATTCCATATTTAGGTCTAGACATTTCTTAAAATTTACTTTCCCTATTCCCGGTAATTTATTTAGGCGTACATTTTTGATAAATTCTGGAATTTCATCATCACAAATTCGATATTGATTATTAGGTTTTTTTAAATCAGAACATATTTTTGAGATGAGTTTATTACATGATATTCCAGCAGAAGCAGTTATTTTAAAATCTTTAAGAATACATGCTCGCATTTGTTTTGCCATTTCTTCAGGGTCACCTCTGCAATATTCAGAATGTGTAACATCAATATAAGCCTCATCAACTGATATAGGTTCTATTTTTTTTGAGTAACATTTGAAGACTTTAAATATTTCTTTTGATATAGCTTTATATTTTTCTATGTCGACTGGAAGTATAATGAGGTTTTTACATAGAGACATAGCTATTCTTGATGACATGGCCGAGTGTATTCCGTATCTTCTAGCTATGTAATTACAAGTTGTCAAAACCCCCCTTTCAGCAGGTTTACCCCCAACTGCAACAGGCTTATCTTTTAAGAAAGGCTTCTCACTTATTTCTATTGATGCATAGAAACTATCCATATCAATATGGATAATTTTTTTACTTTTCCATATTTTATTTTTTTGATTCACTCACGGTATGCGCTTTGATTGTCAATGCGTGTATTTCACCTGTCTTTATGTAAGCATCCAATAACGCATAAATTATTTTATGCCTTTGAATTATTGTTTTACCTTTGAATTCATCACTAATAATATCTACTTCATATTTAGCATCAGAGCCTTCAACTCTCAAATCATCGTGCTTTAATCCTTCTTGCAACACATTTATAATCACATCTTTCATATTCACTTCTCCCAAAGTTCAGGGTTAGCCCAATTATCACTATTCAGCCAATCAGGGTTCTCTTTATATTTGGATATATCATAAATGAAAATAACTGCTTTATCATTATTTGTATTACCAAAGTATCTATAACCATGGCTAATCATTGTATCTTTACATTCTGTTTCATGTTGGATAAATAAACTATCAACAACAATCAATACGAGAATGTTATTTAAACCAACAATGCTTTTAAATATTGAGCCATCAAGAATCAGACTAGAGCTAGATATAATTATTACTAGACAATTATCAGAAAAATGGTGTTTATCTATTTTTGAAAGTGTGCTTTTTACTGAAAGTTTACTTAGTTCAAGATCATCTACTATTTTTTGGTTTCCACTTAAATTAAATAAACGAATATTATTTTTATTTTTTATGTATTCAGTAATTTTCATTTCTTCCTTCCAATAAATGATATTTTACAACTTTTTCTTGATAGGTATTGATAATATCAAGATGTTTATAATCATTAGATTTAACATGTTCTTTAATTATAACTTTACAACCAACTCTTTGTAGAACTTCATTAATTATATTCTTATTTCTATTTACATTGTTATGAACAATTTTTCTTAAAAACTGTTCTTTTTTTGATGGGAGAGCTTTATTATTAACATTAAACATAAAATCAAAATATATATAATCATATTTTCTACTAGTCGTCTTTATAAAATCTATACAATCACCAAACTTTGTTGTGATGTTGCTAAAAATATTTTTCATTGTAGTGCTGCGAATTCGACTAATGGAATCATTAAGAACTCTCATTATTATTGGATTATTCTCAATTAATGTAACAGTGTTGCCTATAGAGCTAATGATAGCTGAGTCTCTAGCAAAACCGCCTGTACAATCTAAAACATTCGACCCTTTCTTTTTCACAATCTTTTTGAGGATATGTTTATTACTTTGACAAACTAATTTTTCATATTCATCTAAATTTAAAAGGTATGTCATCCGCGTTTTTTTATCTCTTAATACACAGCCTTTTTCTGTTGATTCGACTATAATCTGATTTGATGAAGCATTAACAAGATTATAAAATTCTTCAATCATTTATAGAATATCTATGATACTTGAAACTTTCTTCTCAAGTATCGTAAGATGCAGTATATAGGCAGCCAAAGTATACCGCTTAATATTGCGCTAATCAGGAGGTCAAAGTATTCTGAGTCTATACCTATCACAGAATTTGACCATACAAAAAAATGTTGTTTTATCAAAATAAAAAAAGAGATAACTACCATTTGTTGAGTTACTGTCATATACCTTAGAGAATTATATAACCTGAGAATAATATATATATAAATTACGTATGTAAGAGATGTTAGCCCTAAAACTTGGCCATACATAATATCTACTAAATATCCTGAAACAAATGCAAGAAGTAATTTATTATTAGTTGGTAATGCAATTGCCCAGTATATGTTTATCAATAGCAGCCACTCAGGAGCAATGTATCCTAGAGGAAGTAACATCAGTGTTAAAATAAGCCCAAGAATTATGCTTAGCAAAATTATAATCATTTAATCATCCCATCTTCATCAGACGTTACTATGACTTCATTTATACTATTAATACTTTCTAAAGGAATTAGAGTAACTTTAGAAAATCGTTCACCTTCATTTTTAACTATATCTTTTACACGACCTACTTTGATCGATGGAATAAACCTTTTTGCTTGCCCAGACGTTACTATCAAGTCTCCTTTTTGAACGTCAGCTTCATTTTTTAAAAAAGCAATTTCCATCATGTTTGTTTGAGACTCTCCTCGAACGATTACTTGTTGTCCAGTTCTAGCAATAATTGCAGGAACGTTACTTGAGCTGTCAGTAATGAGTAATACCTTACTTGTGAAAGAATTTATTTCTACTACTTGTCCAATTAGACCGTTGACACCCATTACAGTCTGACCCATTTTGATGTTGTCTTTCAATCCAATATTCATTTTTAGGGATTTTTTATTTGGAATAACATCTCTTTGTAATACTTCTGCTATTTTTATATTTTTTATTTTCTTAATTGCTAGAGCTTTTATTGAACGTAGCCTTGTTACCTCATTTTCTAAAACATCTATTCTTTGTAGATTTGCTTTTATTTTGAGATTTTCTTTTTTTAGTCTACTTATTTCTATTTCCATATCATTTATTGTCTTTTTTTCATTTATAATGGTGTTGATGAATGACGCAGGACTTTCGATGATAAATTGAATAGGATTAAATATATAATCATTAACAGCAACACGAATATTATTTGAAGTTGGATATTTTTTATCAAAAACTATGCTTGCGATAGATAAGATAATTAACAGTAATAATAAGTAAAAATTAGTTACGCTTTTTTTAAAGATGGGCGATGACACAACTTATTCCATGGAGAGAAACTCTACTCCTTTTTCATCTATTATCTCAAGAACTTTCCCACCACCTCTAGCCACACAACTCAACGGATCTTCAGCAATTAGCACATTCATACCTGTTTCTTCTTTTATCAAAAGATCTAAATCTTTCAATAGCGCACCCCCGCCTGTCAATACCATGCCTCTTTCATGTATATCAGCACCTAATTCAGGTGGTGTGTTTTCTAGAGCTGTTTTTACTGCTGACACTATGCCTTGCAGTGATTCTTGCAAGGCCTCTAGCGTTTCATTGCTATTTATAGTAAACGACTGAGGCACTCCTGCAGCTAAATTAGTTCCTTTAACTTCTATTTCCAAAAGGTCACTTGTTGGATAAGCTGATCCAATTTCATGCTTTATCCTTTCTGCTGTAGGTTCACCTATTACACAACCATAGTTTCTTCTTACATAATTAATTATCGATTCTGAGAAAGTATCTCCACCTATTCTAGTAGATGATGCATAAACAATTCCATTAAGTGAGATTGTTGCTACTTCAGATGTGCCACCACCTATGTCACAGACCATATAACCTCTTGGCTCATCAAGCGGCATGCCGGCACCTACAGCTGCTGCCATAGGTTCATCAATAAGATGAACGACTCTAGCTCCTGCTCCAGAAGCTGATTCTCTTATCGCTCTTCTTTCAACCTGTGTTGCACCACATGGTACGCAAATCAGAACTCTAGGACTAGGTCTGAACCATGCAGCTTTATGTACTTTCTTAATAAAGTGTTGAAGCATTTTTTCACAGATCGTAAAATCTGAAATCACACCATCTTTGAGTGGTCTAATTGCTGTCAAACCAACAGGTGTTCTTCCAAGCATGTTTTTTGCTTCAATTCCTACAGCTTCAACTTTTTTATTTACCCCTTTATCATCTCTGACTACTACTACAGAAGGTTCATCGAGAACAATACCTTTACCTTTCATATATATGAGTGTATTGGCAGTACCTAAATCTATTGAAATATCTGTAGAAAACATACCAGCAATTTGTTTTATGAAGTTTAACATTTAGACTCCTTTTAATATCTTAATTAAAACTTGGTTCAGGATTTTCGGATTTGCTTTTCCTTGCGTTTCTTTCATAATTTGGCCAACGAAAAAACCCATTAATTTTTCTTTACCATTTTTGTAATCTTGAACCTCTTTTGGATGCATTTCCAGTAATTTCTTGACAACATTTGTGAGTAAATCCGGGTCTGATATCTGTTCAATATTATTCTTCTTTATAATTTGATCGACAGACATCGAACTTTCCCATGCCTCAGATAGAATCTCTTTGGCCTGTTTCATGGATATTTTACCATCACCTATATAATTGTTTAGTTTAGCTATTTCCTTAGGACTTACAGTAGCTTGTGAAATATCTAAATTGTTTTTATTACACAATCCAATTACTTCACTTAGAATAAAATTAGCCAAAAGTTGAATTTCAGAAGTTGAAGTTTTTGTAGCCTGCTCAAAGTAATCTGATAATTCTGAGGAAGATGATAATATTTCAGCGTCATCATTTTTTAAAGAATACTCTTTAATAAACCTTTCTTTTTTAATATCAGGTAGTTCTGGTAAAGATTTCTTTATAACTGATATTTCATCTTCAGTAATAGATACTGGCAATAAATCTGGGTCAGGGAAATACCTGTAATCATTAGCCTCTTCCTTTGATCTCATTGGCCTTGTCTCATTTTTTTTCGGGTCAAATAATCTTGTTTCTTGGTCTACAGTGCCACCAGATTCTAGTATGTCTTGTTGTCTATCTACCTCATAATTAATTGCACTTTCTACAAACTTAAAGGAATTGATATTTTTTATTTCCGCTCTGGTTCCAAATTTTTCACCTGGTTTTCTTATCGATATATTAGCATCACATCTGAATGATCCTTCCTCCATATTTCCATCACTGATGCCTAAACATCTTACTATGGAGTGTATTTTCTTGAGATATGCAACTGCCTCTTTGGCAGACCTCATGTCTGGTTCAGATACTATCTCAATTAATGGAGTTCCTGCTCGATTCAAATCAATTGCGCTTTCTCCATCAAAAAGATCATGTATTGATTTACCAGCATCCTCCTCTAAATGGGCTCTTGTTATCCCTATAATTTTTTCATTACCATCAACATTTATGCTTAATTTGCCATCTTGTACAACGGGAAGTTCATACTGAGAAATCTGATACCCTTTTGGCAAATCTGGATAGAAGTAATTTTTACGAGCAAAAATTGATTTGTCGGCAATTTTAGCATCGACAGACAACCCAAACATTATAGCCATATCTATGGCTTTTCTATTAAGCACAGGTAGCACACCAGGCATAGCAAGATCAATTACTGATGCCTGCGTATTTTGTTCAGCTCCAAAATTAGTCGGTGATGATGAGAACAGTTTGCTATTAGTTGCTAACTGTACATGTATCTCTAAGCCTATTACAGTTTCCCACATATTAACTGTTAGGCTCCTGAATATGCCAGTCTGTTTCTTTTTGATACAAGTGGCATAACTTTAGTATATTTTTTTCATCAAAATGATTACCAATAATTTGAAGACCTAATGGCAATTTATCTTTAAATCCCATGGGTATAGACATAGCTGGTAGACCAGCTAAATTTGTACTCACAGTATATACATCAGATAAATACATAGCTATTGGATCATTCATTTTCTCTCCAATTTTGAATGCGGTATCTGGTGTTGTAGGCCCCAATATAAGATCAACCTCATTGAAAGCATTATTGAAATCTTGAGCTATCAGATTTCTGACTTTTTGTGCTTTTAAATAATATGCATCATAATATCCAGCTGACAGCGCATAAGTACCTACTAGTATTCTTCTTTTAACTTCTTTCCCAAAACCTTCCGATCTTGATTCTCTATATAATTCTTCTAGCGTAGACGCTTTATCTGATCGATGGCCAAATCTGACTCCATCAAATCTGGATAAATTTGATGAACACTCTGCTGGAGCTACAACTTGATAAGCAGACACGCCTAGCCCTGTATGCTCAAGCTTAATATTTTTTATTTTACATCCAATTCCCTCTAAAATTTTTATTGAATCATAAAATGATTTTTTTACATCCTCATTAAGATCATTGATAAATTCATCAGGTATTCCAATAGTAAATGCTTTTTTATCATTATTAATACAGTATTCATAATAGTCTGGTACATCGATGCTAGAACTTGTAGAGTCTTTCGGATCATGACCCGAAATTTCTTTCAAAAGAACAGCTGCATCTAACGCATCTGTTGTAAAGAGACCTGCCTGATCAAGGCTGGACGCAAATGCAATCATACCAAATCTCGATACTCTTCCATAGGTTGGTTTTAGGCCGCATATTCCACACAACGATGCTGGCTGTCTTATTGATCCTCCAGTATCTGTACCTGTTGAGCATGGTGCTATTCTTGCTGCAACAGCAGATGCTGATCCACCAGATGAGCCACCAGGAACATAATCTTTATCCCATGGATTTTTAACAGGACCATAGAAACTAGTTTCATTCGAAGATCCCATAGCAAATTCATCCATATTAGTTTTGCCAAGCATGATAGTACCCGCATTATTGAGTTTCTCAATTACAGTTGCATCATATGGACTAATGAAGTTATCAAGCATCTTAGATCCACACGAAGTTTTTACACCTTTCGTACAAAAAATATCTTTTTGTGCTATTGGTAGTCCAGATAAAGGTTTAATCACTCCTTTTGAAATTTCATTATCAATTTCTTGCGCTTTGCTAATTGCTGCTTCTTCTGTAACTGTGATAAAACAGTTAAGATCAGTATCTTTTTCTTTAATTTGGTTTAGGTAATATCTGGTCAACTCTGAAGAACTTATATCTTTCTTTTTGATTGCGTTTAAGATTTCTATTACAGATTTGTATGCCATATCAATCTAATATTTTTGGAACGGTATAGTACCCATCTTTTGTTTTGGATAAGTCATGTTGATTTTCTTTTCTATTTATATCTTTCTTGGAAACATCATCTCTCAATGGTTGACTAAAATCTAAAGGATGCGCCATAGGTATCATACCATCTGTAGGTGCCGCATCAATTTCTCCGATTAGCTTGAGTATATTGTCTAAATTTTTGGATAGTTCATCAATATCGCTCTCAGGAATACTGAGTTTTGATAGAAATGTTAATTTATCAATAGTTTTTTTATCCATTTTTGTTTCTAGACGATGTAAATCTTCCGCACTTATTATAGTCTAAGTGTACCCTTATGTCTGTAAAATCCTCAGATTCTAATATAGATTTAACAGTCGATGACTGAGAATGTCCATTTTCTAAAAAAAGCATTCCTGAGCGTGACAGTGTTTTTTTTGCATAACGAATTATTTTTTTTATATCTCCGAAACCATCTTCAGTTGAAAATAATGCTATTGATGGCTCATTATCTAATACTGACTTATCAATTTGTAAATCATTTATTGAGATATAAGGAGGGTTACTGAAAATTATATCGAAACTATCATAAGCAAATGGTTTGAGCCAGTCTGAGCAGATCACACTGACGTTGTTATTTTTGCTCAATGATATATTTCTTTTTGCAACTTTTATTGCATCTATACTAATATCTGACAATATTACTTGCCAATCTGATCTTTCGTTTGCTATTGTAATACCTACACAGCCTGAGCCAGTTCCAGCATCTAAAAGTACACATCTATTTTTCTCCTCGTACAATAAGTCACCCTGTCTGAGAATTTCATCTATAAATGATTCAGTCTCTGGTCTTGGAATAAGAACTTTGTCATTGATGTAGAACTGATCATTATAAAATGGATGCTTATTTAGTATCTGAGATAAAGGCTTTTTTAATCTTAGTTGTAAAATGGCATAAATTTTTTTGGCCTTTGTTTCTGATATTTTCCCATCAAGTATAGTATATAATTTTGATTTGCATATCTTTAGGACATGCATAAATATATAATCAGCTTCAATTTTACATTCTTCTTTGGAAAGGTCTGTATTTTTCTCAAGGAAATGTGCAGCTTTTTTTATAGCTTGCATTAACGTCATTACTTTCTTGATTCTTCTTTTAATGCATCTATTAAAGGTTCTATATCACCTTCAATAAGTTGTTCAAGCTTATAAAGAGTTAAATTGATTCTATGATCGGTAACCCTACCTTGTGGAAAGTTATATGTTCTTATTCGTTCAGATCTATCACCTGAGCCAACTTGTTTTTTTCTACTTTCATCCGTATCTTTTTTTTGCTTTTCTTGTTCTGCAGATAAAAGTCTGGAGTGTAAGTATTCCATTGCCTTTGCTCTATTTTTATGTTGAGAACGATCATCTTGACATTCCGAGACAATGCCTGTGGGTATATGGGTTATTCTTACGGCAGAATCAGTTTTATTAACATGTTGACCACCTGCACCTGAGGCTCTATAAGTATCTATTCTTAAATCTGCAGGGTTGATTTCTATGTCATCAACTTGCTCTACTATGGGCAATACTGCAACAGTGGATGCAGAGGTATGAACTCTCCCTTGTGTTTCTGTATTAGGTACTCTTTGAACCCTATGAGTTCCAGATTCAAATTTCAAATTACTATAGACATCTGAACCAGATATTTTAAAAACTATTTCTTTGAAACCGCCATGATCACTCACATTACTATTTATAATTTCTACCATCCATTTATTCTTCTCAGAATATTTCGAGTACATTTTGTATAAGTCTCCAGCAAATATCGCAGCTTCTTCACCACCCGTGCCAGCTCGTATTTCCATATATATATCTCTTGAATCATTTGGATCTTTTTCAACCGTGGCTTCTATAATTTTTTCTTCAGTTTGTTTTAAATCTTTCTCATAAGACTTTAGTTCTTGCTCTGCTATGAGTCTCATTTCTTTATCTTCATCTTCAAGTAAACTCTTTGTGTCAAGAATCAAATTTTCAATATCCATATATTTTTGAAATAATTTTACACCTGGCTCAAGTTTAGTTAATTCTTGATTTAAACTTTTCATTAAATTTCTGTCTGAATAAACTTCAGGTGAACTCAATTTTTTGGTGATATCTTGATAACTAGAGAGATGACCCTCTAGTTTAGCTCTTAGATCTTGATTCATTAGTTTTCTTTGAATATATCGTTTAGTTTGTGAATTTTATCTTCATCAAGATCTGGGAAGAGTTCTTTTAATTTAATTGTAGTATCGTGAGCTAATTTATTTTTAAGTGATTCCGAGACATAATCTATTATAGATTCCGTATCTTCACCATTCTTTGACATTTTTTTTGCCTTTATTACGATTCCATTTGTAATATCATCCACATATTCTCTATAATTCTTTATAATTTCTGCACTATTATTTTCTGATAGCCAGTTTTTATATTCAACAATTTTGAATTTAATAATTTCTTCCGCTTCTTTGATAGATTTTTCTCTTATTTTATAATTCCTTTCAATTATTTCTCCTAAATCATCAATTGTATATAGATAGACATTATCCAAGTTTTTTATCTGCGATTCGACATCCCTAGGCACTCCTAAATCAATTATTACTACAGATTCATTGTTTCTTTTATCAAGCGCACTTTCTATATTGCCTTTTCCGATTAAGGGTAGGGAACTAGATGTAGATGTAATTATAATGTCAAATTCATGGATGATATTAGATAAGTTATTCAAATGGGAGTATCTGCATTCATTATCAGAGGCTAACTTTTTACCTTTTTCCTCTTTTCTGTTAGATATAGTTATGTTGTTCACATTATTTGACTTGAGGTATTTAAGGGCAAGTTCTGTCATCTCACCTGCACCTATTAATAAACATTTCTTCTCTTCGATATCTGATAATATTTTTTTGATAAGCAGTATTGATGTGTACATAAATGATATAGCGTTTCCACCTATATCTGTATTAGTGCGGACATTTTTAGCAACAGAAAATGAGTATTCAAATAGTCTTTTTAATTTACTTTCAATAGTTTTATTTTCTAAAGCGCTCTTGTACGCATTTTTTACTTGACCCAATACTTCACTTTCTCCAACTACCATTGAGTCCAAACCTGATACAACTTTAAATAAGTGTCTTATTGCATCTTCTTCTTGATGACTGTACATATGATTTACAAAAGGTTGGAATTCTTTTTCAGATAGTAGCCAATCTTTTATGTCACTAGTGCCATTTATACTATCAGCATAGATCTCAGTTCTATTGCATGTTGAAACAATAATAACTTCATTAATTTTAGATAATTTTTTTATCCTTCTTAACAACAAAGAGGACACATCACCACTAAAAGAAAATTTTTCCCTTATATCTATACTTGCAGATTTATGATTAAGCCCTGTAACTGATATGGTCATTTATGTTCCTTATTTACATAATAGCATGTGCTATTATACATTTATGATGAAAAATTCAAAATTTATAGCCATAATTTACCTACTATTTTTGTTCTCTTGTAGTTCATCCATCGATAATGAACAAGTACCAAAATTAAAGGAAATTTCTTACCAAGGCTCGGGCGATAAATATAAGTCTATTTATTATAAAATTACTACGGAACTCCTGTTACACAAAGGCAGAATAAGTGACGCCGTAGATATTTTTTCATCGAATATACGTTTCTTCAGCAATCAAAATGATTTTATTAATATGATTAATAAAGCAAGAGATTTAAAACAATTTGAGGCTATTATAAAAATTGTAAATAAATGGCTGGAAATAGATAATAAAGATATTCATGCGCACAAGATTGCATTTTCAATTTATATTGAACTTGGTAAGTTTGATTTAGCAAATAAACATTTCAACTTTTTGTATAATGAGTATCTAGAAAAAAACCAAAAATCATATATAGATATTGAAACTATTCTATCAAGAAACATAATTAAGAAAAATGTGATTAAGTACTTTGAAAATAATCTCTCTCGTTATGATAATCAGACACTATTGTTGTCATATATAGATTTACTACAAAAAAATAATCTTGATGAACTTGCAGTCTTATATTTTAAAAATGAAAAAATAAAAAAAGATAGAATTACAATCAGAAAATATTCTAAGTCACTATCAAAATTAAATAAATCAAATATGGCGATTCAAAACTTAGAAAGTTATCTTGAAAATTCATCAGTGACCGATAGGGAAGTGTCATTTGAATTATTAGGTTTATATTTAAAAGCTAATAAACATGATAAGTCAAAATTACTTGCTGATAAGCTTGTGAACATAGATTATTCGGACAATGATTTTATTTTTAGAGTTGCATTATTGTGTTTTGATAATAAAAACTTCAATTTGTCTGAAAAGTATTTCAATATATTGTTAGCTCAATCATATGCCCCGGATAATATCAATTTTTTCCTTGGTCAAATTGACTATGAAAAAGGCAGATATGAAGAGGCATTGCTTCACTATGACAGGATTCAGCAGGGCACATTTATCACTACTAAAATCATGAATGCTTCGAAAGCATTGTATAAAAAATATGGTACTGAAAAAGCTTTATTGTTTATTGAAAATGAAATAAAAATAAAAAATAAGAATGATCTTCTCAGATTGCTTTCATTAAAATTGTCAATTTATGAAGAGGCTAAGGAGACAGATAATATCATTGATATTTCCAATAAAATCTTGACGGATTTCCCTGATAACGTAAGGACACTATATGCTAGAGCTATCGCATATGAGGAGAAAGGAAATATTTTAAAGATGAGTAATGATTTCGAAAAAATGATTGAGCTTGATCCATATGATTCTATTGCTTTGAATGCATATGGCTACAGCTTGTCAATTAACAATGAACAGCTTGATAAAGCTGAAACCTTAATTAAAAGGGCAATGGATATAGATCCAGGAAACGCAGCTATAATTGATAGTTTGGCATGGATTTTATATCTAAAAGGTTCTTATGAAACAGCATATAAATATTCTTCACTTGCATATTCTAAAGATCAAGATCCAGAAATAGTTGAACATTATTATAAAATCTTATTAAAAATGAATCGAGTTAATAAGGCAGAGGCAATACTTAAGGAATCTTTAATGAATAATCCGAATAATAAACAATTACTTGAACTATTAAATAGCAATCACAATGTATCAGCAATTAAAATGTAGATCTTTTGCCAAGCTTAACCTATGTCTGCATGTTTTAAACAAAAGAAATGATGGTTATCACGAGATAGAGAGCATATTTGAATCAATTAATTTATATGACGAATTATCATTTAAACGAAATAATTCTAACATTATTAGATTTATGTCTGATTCAAAAAAAATTAATCCATTAGATAATTTAATAACTAAAGCATATAAAGAGATTTACGATAATTATAAGATAACTGGCATAGATGTTATATTGAAAAAAAATATTCCTATTGGAGCTGGTTTAGGTGGAGGAAGTTCTAATGCTGCGGTTACACTTCATGCATTAAATTCACTTTTTAAACTCGATATTTCCTCAAAGAAGTTAATGGAAATCGCTCAAAAGATCGGTTCTGATGTGCCTTTTTTTATCAATGGCGGTTCTGCAATTGTAAGAGGCAGAGGAGAAATAATAGATAAAATTGATCGAGATGAGAAATTTTATATTATTGTTATTTCAGACTTGCTGATTCATACAAAAGATGTATTTCAAAATTTACGATCGGACTGCTATGTGAATACATTTAAAAATATTGATTTGCTAAAGTCTCAACATAACTGTCTTGAAAATCTGGTCATGTCAAAATATCCTACTCTAAAAGAGACAAAATATTGGCTTTCCTCGTTTGGTAGCGTTAGAATGTCCGGTACGGGAAGCACACTATACATTGAGTATGATAATTACGAAAGTGCAGAGAAGGCCAATAGGGAAATTGGACGAAAATACAAGTCATTAATGGTGAGTAGTCTAAAATCGTATGATGTTTTTTCTTAATAATTTGGGGTGTAGCCAAGCGGTAAGGCAGCGGGTTTTGATCCCGTCATTCGGAGGTTCGAATCCTTCCACCCCAGTTTCAGGACAATTGAATGGTTGATTTAAGAACTTCGATGATATTCTCTGGCAATGCCAATAAACCATTAGCTAAATCTGTAGCTAAAAATCTAGGAATGACACTCGGGAAAGCTTCTGTAAAAACTTTCAGTGATGGTGAGATTTCAATTGAAATAGAAGAAAATGTAAGAGGGCAAGATGTATATATTATTCAGCCACTCTGCGATCCTGTTAATAATAATCTTATGGAATTACTAATAATGGCAGATGCCTTAAAAAGATCATCTGTTGAAAGAATATCAGTTGTATTGCCATATTTTGGATATTCGCGTCAAGATAGAAGGGCGAGATCTGCACGAGTTCCAATAACTGCCAAAGTCGTTGCAAATATGCTAACAAGTATGGGAGTAGAGAGACTACTAACAATTGATCTTCATGCTGATCAAATTCAAGGTTTCTTTGATATTCCCGTAGATAATATTTATGCAACTCCATTATTTTTAGCTGACATTCATAAGCAAAGTTATGAGGATATAATTGTAGTGTCACCAGATGTAGGCGGAGTAGTCAGAGCTAGAGCACTTGCCAAACAACTTAATTCTGATTTAGCAATAGTAGATAAAAGAAGACCAGAGGCTAATGTATCAGAAGTTATGCAAATTATCGGAGACGTTAAGGGAAAATGTTGCATTATAGTAGATGATATCTGTGATACGGCAGGTACATTATGCCATGCTGCAGATGCGCTTAAAGACAAAGGAGCATCATCGGTGTATGCATATATCACTCATCCAATATTCTCAGGAAAAGCTGATCAAAACATTATCAGCTCAACAATTGATGGGATAATAGTCACAGATACAATCAAACTATCTAAGGAAATCATTGATACCCAAAAAATTAGACAAATTACTGTAGCAGAGATGCTAGCAGAAACTTTAAGAAGAATTGATAATAAAGAATCTGTTAGTTCACTTTTCATAGAATAAGAGTATAATCCTTACAAAATATTATTATGAACACTGAATATATACTACAAGCAAAAACTAGAGACAGCGTAGGTACCGCGACTGCTAAGAAAATTAGAAGAGATAAAGGTATACCTGCAGTAGTCTACGGTGATATAAAAAATAGCAATATAGTCCTTGATGCTAATGAAGTTGCCAAACAAGTCAAAGATTCTGGATTTTATAGTAATGTCATTAAATTAACATTAGGTAAAGAAACTATTGACGTTATTTTAAAAGATCTTCAACGAGACCCAAGAAAATCAAATATTACACACATGGACTTTTTTGCTGTAGATAAAAATAAAGCAGTAACTGTAAACGTCCCTATTATGTTTATAAATGAAGAAACATGTGTTGGTGTTAAAATAGGTGGCGGCAAGATTTCTCATATTCAATCAGAGCTTGAAGTTTCTTGTCTGCCTAAAGATATACCAGAAAATATCACAGTAGATATCGCTGAGCTTGAAATAGGACATAGTGTACATTTATCTGAAATTAAGATGCCGATCAATGTTGTGCTTGCAACATCAGTTGATGATGAACATGATTCACCCGTAGTCAGTTGTTATGAGCCTAAGGCAGAAAAAGTAGAAGAAGTCGAAGCTGCTCCAGCTGACGCTGAAGCTAGCGAAGGTGGAGTTAAAGCTGATACTGCTGAGCCGAAAGAAGAAGAAAGTAAGTAATATTTCAACATGATCCCTGAAGATAACCTTCCAGCATTGATTGTCGGACTAGGTAATCCTGATAAGAAATTTCTCCCTACAAGACATAACATAGGTTTTTGGTTTATAGAATCTTTAGCAGATAATCTTCAAGTCAGATTTAATGATAATTTAAAAAAGGGGATTCAAGAAACATCGTATGAGTCAGAAAAAATTAATATCAAACTACTTAAACCTATGACTTTTATAAATGATAGCGGAACTCCGCTTAAAAACTTTATTAAAAACACAAACATTATGCCATCAAAAATAATTGTAGCCTATGATGATTTAGATTTAGCTGCAGGTAAAATAAGACTGAGATTTTCAGGAGGCAGCGGTGGTCATAACGGGATAAAAGATATAATAGAAAAGCTAGGTACCAAAGATTTTTGGAGATTAAAAATTGGAATTGGAAAACCTGTTTCAAAAGACGATGTAATATCGTATGTCCTTGGAAAACCATCTCCGAATGATAGAGATGAAATTAATAAAGCTATAGAAACAATAATTCATAATTCTCAAGACTTGCTTCAAGGCTCATATACTAATTTTATGAATAATCTTAATGGAGATTTAAATGGGGTTTAAGTGTGGTCTAGTAGGTATGCCTAATGTAGGAAAGTCATCTATATTTAATCTTTTAACTTCTCAAAAAATCGACGCTAAGAATTTTCCCTTTTGCACCATTGATCCAAATGTTGCCACTGTAGA